>Ga0209210_1003146_pt1 | contig 11429 bp, 11 predicted proteins | sample RifGroA1_FD_183991 | JGI IMG/M metagenome (GOLD analysis project Ga0209210, IMG submission 183991) | Contaminated groundwater microbial communities from Rifle, Colorado, USA - Rifle Groundwater A1 (SPAdes) (version 2) | ecosystem: Environmental > Aquatic > Deep subsurface > Groundwater >...
CGGTTTTGCTTATTGGCGTGGTATTAGTATCTGGCTGCGCATATTTTACTCAGGATAAAGATATAGATACAACTATACCAAAGAGGCCAATTCACTGGCATCCTAATTTGAAAATAATAATTAACGGCGAAGAGCAGGTCATTCCAAATGATATAGGACTCGGAGGAGGACCTGGAAAAATTATGGATGCGCATTTAAGTGGGATGAGCATGTCTCCAACACACACCCACGAAGAAGGAGATGGCACACTACACATAGAAAATAATAATCCGAGCAGCAAACCAGAAACACTTACGCTAGGATATTTCTTTAAAGTCTGGGACAAACAATTTAGCGAAACTTGCATATTTGAGTTTTGCAATGATGGAGAAAAGAAAGTTACAATGACAGTAAACGGCAAGGAGAATACAGAGTTCGGCAAATATGTTATGCGCGATAAAGATGAAATTGTGATAACTTATAGTTAGAATTAAATAGTCATAAGGTCAAGATAGTATATGACAAAACTAAAATTAGATATAACGCAGTCAGCACTGAGCCTCGGCATTTTGTCAGCAGTTTTGCATGGATTTTGGGTACTGATAGTTGGCGCTGGATTAGGAATGCAGAATTTAATGGCTATGGAAAGAATGCATTTTGCAATGAATGGCTTGTCAACAATGCAGTTCGGTGGCTTTATGGCGCTGGTTGGAATTATTGGAGCATTTATAATTGGTTTTCTAATTGGCGGTTTGTTTGCTGTAATCTGGAATTGGCTAAATAAGCAATTATAAACTTTTAACAGTTCATATTCCATTACCTTTAAAAGACTCAAGTCGCATTTATTTATATGAACCAACTTATTGATAAAAAAGTTTTGATTACAGGAATAATCGTTATAGGTGCAATTATAGTAGCTCTGATTTTTTCAAATGGATTAAATTTAAGTTCTATGGACAATACAATCAGTTCAACAGGACAATCAACGATCAAAGTAATGCCTGATTTAGTCAATGTTTACTTTAATGTGCAAACAAATGCTTTGACTGCGGATGAGGCAAGCGACAAAAATAGCGAGATAATTAATAAAATGAAATCGTCTCTTAAGGCTATTGGTTTTGAAGAAGATGACTTAAAGACACAGAGTTTTAATGTTTATCCAGATTATAATTGGGAAAGCGGAACACAAAAAATTACAGGATACACCGCTAGTCACGTTGTGAGCGTTCAAGTTTCTATTGAAGAAAAAGAGAAGTTGGGAAGTGTAATTGATGCTGGAATAGGTGCGGGAGCAGGAATAAATTATATCAATTACGAACTAACAGCAGAAAATCAAAAAAAGTATAAGATTGATGCGATAAAATCTGCAACACAAGATGCAACAGAAAAGGCGGAGGCATTGGCTGAAGGTGCCGGGGCAAGTTTAGGAAGACTCGTCTCTATTTCAACAAATGAATTTAACTATTATCCTTGGATGGCTTACGCACAAGCTGATTCTGGAGGAGTTGTAAAATCAGGAGCAGAAATTGCAACAAGTATAACACCGAGCGAGCAGGAAATTTCTGCGAGTGTGACTGCTGTCTTCAAAATAAGATAGCCATACTATAAAACTCTAAACCGCTGATTTTAGATTTAATGCTTATATCGGAAAAGTACATTCAAATATTAAGTCAGAAGTCAATCTATATAGTTAACTCTAGGTAATTTTTATATACATCTAACTTCTTCAGTAATTAAATCTTCGCTCGTAATCTTTGTGAGCTATCCACTCTATAATTATTGCTAAAATACGAATTTCATCAGCTTCTATGGTATAGGTTAATCTCCATGCTTTTGGAAGATTATATTTCCACAGGTTAGTTAAATTATATTTATCATAATCTTTCGGAATTAATCTTTTAGGAACGTGAATACCGCAAGTCGGATCCTCTTTTAATTTGTCAATAGCTTTGTTTACAGAATCGTATAATTCTTTATCTCGATATTTACCTTCAGCAAGAGATTCAAAAGCCCGTTTTATTTTATCATCAATAAATATTACGTTAGTAGATTTCATCTAACGATAAGATTCTTAGACATTAAATCTTTTACTCTTTCCGGATTCCATATCCATATAACTTTCCCATCTTTTGTTAGTAGTATTTTGTTAGAATCTTCCAGGTACTCAAGAATAACATTGAAAGTTTGATACATAACTTTCTTTGGAAGAGCTTTCCAAAGTTGTGCCTTGTTTGGATAGTCTTTCGCTTTTCTTATAGTTTCTTCTACCATAAGAATTGTGTCAAGTCTCGGATAATGCAACATTGCAGTCTTGCTAACCATAACATTAATACAACATACAGTTATATAAACTTATGTATTATATAAGTCTATACACTAATATAGATTTGTGTTAGAGATAGTAATTGAAACAATTAAATACCTGATTTATTTAATTAATTGTATGGCCCTCTCCGATTATTTACTGGGACAAGCTGGCAGGTCAGAACTCGGCACAATAGGAAATCCAAAAGAATTTTCCGCTAGATTCAAACAAGAATTTACATATGATTTAACTAATCCTGTTGCATATATCCGCGTAACATATACGGGCGGATATCACAAGCACAAACTTGCAAAGACAAATGGTTTTCTCGTATTAACAAAAACTAAGTTAGTTTTCTTTCCGGCAATTGAGCCGTGGATAATTGAAATACCAATAAATAGAATTGATAGAGATATAATGTTCGTAGATAGCAAAGGCTTTACGCGTTTCTCCCTCCGCGGCACTAGTAGAGAAAAACTCCTTCGCACTTTAGAAGGCATGGATATATCTAAAGAGGCAATGAAGATTATGACAGCGATGCCTTATGTCGCAGGAGCGTCAGTTAGGCAGAGATTCAATAAGACAGATATTAATAGTTTGGCAAAGATGTCGTTGAGTATAGCAAATGCGGTTCATAAGCGCTCACTCACAATCCCATATCGCAGCGAGTGGGGTCTAGAGAAGCCAGTCTTCTTTTTGGGCTTTTCAGGCAAGGGCCTGAATGAGTTTGTGTATGAGCTTGCGAGGATTATGTTGCGCAAGCGACATTGACTAACGCAGACGTTAGGCTTATGTTACATCAGTAATATTGACTAACCCACAAGTTAGGCTTATGTTGAAGAAAAGACGTAAATAACTTAGCTTATTTATGTTCTATATGTGTTGGCAAGAATTAAAAAGATATTTTTGGAGTTATCTAAATAATTTTAAAAAAGAATACTTAAAACCTGGAGTAATTATACGAATTAGTGTTTTAATATTTTTAACTATTTTATTGCATTTTGCATTTCCATTTGAAATTAATGAAAAAGATCTAAGCAAAGACTATAGTCAATATATTAATAACACTATTTTTTTGGAAAAACCAAAATCTTTTTTTGATACCAATGCACTAGATGTAGAGTCTATAGATGATTTATGGAAATTAATCTATGTGCAAAGTGGATCAGAAATTTGTTTCGATAATGTTATGGTACAGTATTCTTCGCCAAGTTCTAATCATCCTGTTATTTCGGGAAGCGAAGAATCGTATTCAAATAATATTAACATTAGTATAAATAATGGAGATTTTTTTAATGTAGAGAAGGAAGAATGTAAAAAATTAAGTAATGATAACAACACTATAAAAATAAAGTGGGAAGTACAAGATAAATATATTATGCAACCATTAAATGATGAATACATATTATCTCAAAAACTAGATGATGATAGATTAATAGTTAAAAGTAAATCGAATAATAATTTACTGTTTGTATTGCGTAATAAGGATGAATTTAATCCAAATGAACATATATTAGATTATGAAAATATTTATTTAACAAAAATACAATTATTATATAGGGTACCTATGTTAATAACCATAAAGCCAAATCTCTTTACACAAATTATCAGAGGCGTATTCTTCTTTTTTTTAATAGGTGGTTTCTGTTGGGCGGTAATTAGGACAACTGTTTTGTTTATTAGGGATGGATGGAAGAAATAATGGAATTAACACTTACGGGTTAGCTCTAAACTTTATAGGATCTGCTTGGCTCGTTTTTACCTTTATCTCAATTCTTTTTCATAGCTTTCAATTACGTTTAATAAATGCCTTTGGTCAAATCGTATATGCTTTCTTCTTCTTGGTTCTCGGGTATAAAATTTGCTGTCCATTTCCTTAAGTATTTTAAGATATAGAGTTTTAGCTTCCTTATACATTTTTCCCCAGTCTTTTTGTTGTAATTTTACCCGATCAATCTCCATTTTAGGCATAAAATTTTCTTCAACCTCTGGATAAAGAGTATGCGCATATTTGTTTCTTATCTCTATAAATTTTTTTTCATCAGCCGAAAATTCTTCATATAACTTTTCTCCCATGCTTTCTATTAGTTTTTTAATTATCTCGAATTTTTTACTAAGAGACATATAACGAAGAAAATATTTTACAAAGATATCTCTTTCTATATTTATTTGTGTATGGTAACTAGCGTCCCAAGAACTTAATCCAAAAAAAGTTGTGATTTCTTCATCTAAATAGTTTTCAAGCAAGATAGCTAATTCGATAACTTCATATCGCATTTCTTTTTTATTCATTTTTACTTACCTCAAACTTTCCTAAATAAATTTTTGTCCTTTTGTTGAAGCGTTTATTATTTTGCTAATGCCGTGTGAACCTTTGTTATGATCAACTGCAAATACAATGTTATCAAAACTTATTTTCATTCTAAAATCCATATTATTAAGCATAAAACCCTTTCGTCGTGTGTTACTACGGCTCGTATCGAGAAAGATGTAAATAGATATCTTGTAGTTTTAGTTTATGTGTTTGTATAAAATTAAAGACGAATTAAAAGATTTAAGATTAATCGATAAGATAAATCTCATGGCGTTACTACTTGGATTTTTTTCCTTATTTTTTACTTTATGGTTAGCGTCCCCCGTAGAGTTGGAAATTTCAGAAAATATAGATGTTGATGCTGGACGACTTAATATTACCGTAAAAAATATAGATTGGATAAGATCTACTGGTAATATATATTTGTATAGACTTGAAGTAAGCGGAGATAAACCACACATAGTATTACCAGATTTAAAACAACGAAAAATAAACAAATTCGAATTGAATATTAATGTTAAAGAAGAACCGATATCAGCCTTTCGACAAGTAGATGAATTTGGAGAGAGTTGCACCGTACCTTTTGGAAAATTATATTTTGTAACCGAAAAGACATCTATATCGTATAAAATAAGTTGCGATTCGTGTTCTGCACAAGGATTAATTAGGAGAATTCCTGATTTTGGAGCTGTTAAGGGAATTAATACTTTAACGTCTGATAATTATTGTAATTATTCTATTCCAGCGTATAGTTGGACAGAATTTTACTTAGAAGATGTTCGTTAAATTATGTTGCGAAAGCGACATTGACTAACGCAGACGTTAGGCTTATGCTAAAAAGACAGAAGAGATAAGTTTATATTTTATAATAGGTGGACTTCCGCTAATTGGTTTAGGAATAGCTATTTTAGCCGATAAATATAGAATAATAGGTAGGTAGAAAGATTAAATTAGAAGGCTATGTTTGCGAACGATGCGGGCATAAATGGGTTCCTCGAGAAACAACAATTGAAGAGCCAAAAGTCTGCCCCAAATGCAAAAGCCCTTATTGGAATATGACGAGAAAAAGTGAGGAGAGAAGATGAGTGATAATATGAAACGAAAAAAAAGTAAAATCCCTATAAAAGAACGCTCAAGTGCACACGAGTTTGAAGATAAGGTTAAACAATATACTCACCAAGACAAGCAAAGGGCAAATAATCCTCCTGTAGGGCTTGTTACTGCTGAAACAGACCATCTAAATGGAATAAAAAAGTATGAATATGATCCTCATTTGGATCCTCAACTTATCTGGACGGGAAAGAAAGAAGGACAATCTTTCGATGTTGATACCGTTTCTCTTCATGTCCACGAGAGAATAGACCCTTTAACAATTATTGAGGCTGTAAAGAAAAAAGAGGAAACTGCTCAGATGCAACTATTTCATTATTTTGAATCATCAGGAAGTAATTTGTCAATAAGAGAAGCAATCGAGTTCTATAAACACAGCCAAAATTGGTCTAATCGTTTGATTGCTGGAGACTCTTTAATAGTCATGAACTCTCTCATTGAAAAAGAAGGTATGTCTGGAAAAGTTCAAATGATTTACATTGATCCACCTTATGGAATTAAGTATGGTTCTAATTTCCAACCATTTGTGAATAAACGAGATGTTAAAGATGGAAAAGATGAAGATTTGACTCAAGAACCTGAAATGATTAAAGCGTTTAGAGATACTTGGGAATTGGGCATACATTCTTATTTATCTTATTTAAGGTATAGGTTAAAACTTGCTAAAGAACTTTTAACAGAAAGTGGAAGTTGCTTTGTACAAATTTCTGACGAAAATGTTCACCATGTTAGAGAATTAATGGACGAAGCTTTTGGTCCAGAGAATTTTGTTAATCAGATAGGATTTAGAACGACTATGACTAAACCAACTAAGTTACTAAATAATGTTTTTGATTATATTATTTGGTATTCCAAGGATAAAAAACAGATAAAATATCATGATCTATATATAGAACGAATTGATAAAGAAGGATTTAAAATTCAAGATTTAGTGGCTGCTGTTCCGCAAACAAGGTATGAGTTTGAATATAAGGGTAAAAAATATAATCCCCTTAAGGGATGGAGAATTACTAAGGATGGAATGGAGCGATTGGCAAAGGCGGGAAGATTGCATGCAACAGATAATCTGTTAGGTTTCAAACGACCATATACTGATTTTCCTTATTTGCAGTTAGATAATATGTGGTCAAAGCAAATGGCTGAATCTAACAAATCTTATGTGGTGCAAACAAATAATGAAGTTATTCAAAAATGTCTCCTGATGACGACTGATCCTGGAGATTTAGTCCTAGATCCAACTTGTGGAAGTGGAACAACGGCTTATGTTGCAGAGCAATGGGGGAGAAGATGGATAACCTGCGATACTTCGAGAGTTGCAATTACTCTTGCTAAACAAAGAATAATGACTTCTTTATTTGATTATTATGAATTATCTCATCAAAGTGAAGGAGTTAGTTCAGGATTTAAATATAAAACAGTTCCACACATAACTCTTAGTTCAATTGCAAATAATGAACCCGCACAACAAGAAACTCTTTATGATCAACCATCAGTAGATAAGAAAAGAAAAAGAGTTACAGGACCTTTCACTTTAGAAGCAGTTCCATCTCAAAGAGTTACAAGTTTTGAAGCTGTTGAGAAGACAGCTCAAGAACCAGATATAACAATTGCTCGTTCTGGAGAAACAATAAAGCAAAATGACTGGATAGACGAAATGTTGGCAACAGGAATAAGAGGAAAAGGCAGGCAAAAGATAGAATTTACTAGGATAGAAACTTTAGGCGGAACAAGATTTGTTCAAGCTGAGGCAGAAACGAAAGATGGACAAAAGGCAGTAATCTCATTTGGTCCTCAATATGCTCCTTTAGAGCAAAGACAAATTGAATTAGCAATCGATGAAGCCCAGACATTAGTTCCAAAGCCAAAAATAGTTATTTTTGCTTCTTTTCAGTTTGATCCTGAAGCCGCAAAAGATATTGACGAATTAAAATGGCCAGGAGTAACTATTCTAAAAGTTCAAATGAATACTGATTTACTTACAAATGATTTAAAGAAAAAGAGATCAAGCAGTGAATCTTTCTGGTTAATGGGACAACCAGATGTAGAGGTCAAGAAACAAGGGGAAAAATATGTTGTTCAAGTAAATGGTTTTGATTATTATAACACAAAAACGGGAGAAATTGAATCAGGAGATTCTTCTAAAATTGCAATGTGGGAGTTAGATACGGATTATGACGGAAGAAGTTTATATCCCAGGCAAGTATTTTTTCCAATGGCAGGCAAAGACGAAGGATGGGATAGGCTTGCTAAAAATGTTAAAGCGGTTATTGATGAGGATTTAATCGAACAATACAAAGGAAATAAGTCCATTCCATTTAAATTAGGTAAAAATGGAAGAATTGCAGTTAAAATTATAGATGATAGGGGAATTGAATCCTTGAAAATTGTTGAGGTTAAAGAATGAAAACAACAGATCATTTAATCATAAATGGTCCTTATGAAAAACCAAAATTACATCTTAATTATAATAGGGAAATAAGAAAATTTGAACTGTTGGATGGAAGGCGAAGAGCAGGGTTTATTGTTGCTTCTGAACATTCTGAAAGCTTTGATGATCCTGGAATTTTTGTTGAATTAGATTTGGCAAATAGGATTAGGGAACGAGTTGAAAAATGGAAAGAAAATGGTTATTTAGGGATCACATCAATAACTAAAGATCTTTTGGAGCATTGGAAAAATCCAGATAGAGAACAAAAGTTTTTCTTCTGTCAAATTGAAGCTATTGAAACTTTAATCTGGTTGTTGGAAGCTCCAGAAAGTGAAAAACGAGGAATAGAAATTCCATTAGATGGTGGAGATATTCAAAGAATCTGTTCTAAAATGGCAACAGGAACGGGCAAAACCATCGTTATGGCTATGCTTATTGCTTTGCATATTATTAACAAAGCAACCTATCCAAAAGATCTAAAATTTTCAAAAAATGTTTTAATTGTTGCTCCAGGTTTAACTGTTAAAAGCAGACTTCAAGTTTTAATTCCTGATTCTCCAGGAAATTACTTTGAAGCTTTCGATATTATCCCCCAAGATTTATTCGATAAATTAAGACAAGGCAAAGTAAAAATAATAAATTGGCATATGCTTGACTGGGATACTCAAGACAGAATAAATAAAAAAATAGAGAAAGGTACTCTAAGAACAGTTGATAAAAGAAAGAAAATAGAAATAAGCGACGAAGCATACATAAAACAAGTTTTAGAAGAATTAGGAGATTGCAAAAATTTATTGGTAATCAATGATGAAGCTCATCACGCTTGGAGATTAAATCCTGAAGCAAAAGGGAAATATCAAAGAATAGGTGAAGAAAAAGATAGTGCTGAAGAAGCAACAATATGGATTAATGGATTGGACAGAATAGATAAATCGAGAGGAATTTTAAGATGTCATGATTTTTCTGCAACGCCCTTCTATCCATCTGGGAAAAAAGTAGGGGAAGATCAATTGTTTACATGGATTGTAAGTGATTTTGGTTTGAATGATGCAATTGAATCTGGATTAGTAAAAACTCCAAGAGTGGTTATTAGAGATGATGGAAAACTAGATAAAAAGATGAAATCCAAATTTTACCACATTTATAATGATCCAACTGTAAAAAACGATTTGAATAGGAGTGTTGAAGCAGAAGTCCCGCTTCCTGACTTAGTTGTTCTAGCGTATTATCATTTAGGAAAAGATTGGTTAGAAACCCTTAAACTTTGGAGAAGTTCAAAACCTCCAGCAGAAGTTCCTCCAGTAATGATAACTGTATGCAACAGAACAGAAACTGCAGCAAGAGTTGAAAACGCTTTTCTTAAGGGAAAAATTAAGATCGATGAGTTGAAGGATACTGAAAAGACTTTAAGAATTGACTCCAAAATTCTATCCGAAGCAGAAAATAAAGAAACTGAAGAAAAAATTGAAAAATCTAATGGTCTTTCAAAGCTGGAACAGGCAGAATTGTTAAGACAAAAGGTAGATACGGTCGGGAAAAAAGGAAAACCAGGAGAGCAAATTCAAAATATCATTTCTGTTGGGATGTTATCAGAGGGATGGGACGCTAAAACTGTAACTCACATAATGGGATTAAGGGCATTTTCAAGTCAATTGTTATGTGAACAGGTTGTTGGAAGAGGGCTAAGACGAGTTTCATATGATGTTGATGAGGAAACGGGATTATTCAAACCCGAGTATGTAAACATTTTCGGGGTACCATTTACATTCTTACCTCATGAAGGCGGGGAAGATACTCCTCCAGAACCTCCAAAACCAAGAACTAGGATATTTGTGGATGATACAAAAAAAGAACATGAAATTAAATGGCCAAATATAATTAGAATTAATCATGTTTATTCTTCGAAGTTAGAGTTAGACATGAAAGAAGTGAAAAGAATAGAATTGAGACCAGAAGATACACCCCTCAGGTCAGAACTTGCACCATTTTTAGAAGGTAAACCTGATAGCACAAAATTAAGCGAAATTAATCTTAGTGATGAGAAAGTAGAAGATATGTTAAAAGTTCTCAGAAAACAAAGATTAATCTTTGAAATTGCAAGAGATATTTTTGATCAGGTAAAACCCACATGGCATGGAAAAAGGGAATTTTTACTTATTCAAATAACTAAAATAGTTGAAGATTTTATAGAGTCCAATAAATTGGTGATTAAGGGAAAAACATACAATGAGGATTTAAAGAAAAGATTACTAATTCTTCTTAATATGAATAAAATAGTCCAGCATCTTTTTAATGCGATAAGATTCAAGAATACTCAAGAACTTGTTCTTATATTCGACAAAGAAAATCCAATAAAATCTACTTCAAAGATGATGACATGGTATACTAGTAAACCTTGTGAATTAAACAAAAGATCGCATATAAGCCATACTATTTTTGACAGCAGTTGGGAAGCAACCGAATCTTTTGAATTAGATAGAAATGAGAATGTAGAGTCCTGGGCTAAAAATGATCATCTCAATTTCTTTGTAAACTATGTCTTTGGAGGAGTTATCCATAAATATTATCCTGACTTTTTAATAAAACTAAAAAACGGGAAGATGTTTGTTTTAGAAGTTAAGGGAAGAGATGATCAGAAGAATAAAACAAAAAGAGAATATTTCAAAGAATGGATAGACGCAGTTAATACTGATGGCAGATTTGGGAAGTGGGAATTTGATGTTTCGTTTAGAACTGCAGATGTTAAAGATATTCTTAAAAAACACTCAATATAAGAGACAAATTAAAAAATAATTATTTTATTATCTCCCGCATTCGACTTAAGAATCATTCCCGTTATTGCGACCTAGAGCCAGACACAAAGAATAAACAATTTTAAACCTTGGTATATTAATAACTATATGACGCCTTTCAAACTATCACCATCGAGCCTCAACTTAATGAAAGAATGCCCGCGCTGCTTCTGGCTAACACAACACAAAGTCTGGACCAGACCACAAGGTATATTTCCTTCTCTGCCTTCTGGAATGGACAAGATATTGAAAGAGCATTTTAACAAATTTATGGACAGAGGAAAATTACCCCCAGAGTTATGCGAAAATGGGCATACTAAAGATATGAGTTTATTCAATGATCACGCTTTACTTGCTATCTGGAGAAGTAACTTTAAGGGAATTAAGTATGAAGATAAAGACGGAAATATTCTTCGCGGGGCGGTAGATAATATATTAGTGAAAGGAAAAAAGCTAATTGTTTTGGATTATAAAACGAGAGGCTACGCAGTAAAGGAAGAT
>Ga0209210_1003150_pt1 | contig 11422 bp, 6 predicted proteins | sample RifGroA1_FD_183991 | JGI IMG/M metagenome (GOLD analysis project Ga0209210, IMG submission 183991) | Contaminated groundwater microbial communities from Rifle, Colorado, USA - Rifle Groundwater A1 (SPAdes) (version 2) | ecosystem: Environmental > Aquatic > Deep subsurface > Groundwater >...
TAAACATTCCCTATATAAGTTACCATAGTTAAATTATCATTTGTTCTTTTTCCACTATTTTCATCTGTAAATTTAACCAATGCAACTCCCCCCCATTTTTCTACATTCCCGTAACTAATATCAACAATTTCACTATTGCTTCCTGTTAATAGGATTATACTTTTTTGTCCATCAGGAAAGGCTAATCTATAGCTTCTGTCTTGGTTTCCACCTGCAAATAATAAAAAGCCATATCCTCCTGTTTCTTTGCACCATGTTTCATTTATCCCATATTTAGCTAATTTATCAAAATTAGCATCTCCTATTGAAGTATACTGGTCATTATTTCCTTTTATATATAATTTTACAGAATCCACTCCAGAAATATTGCAAATTGCAGAATGAAATTTATATCCTCCTTTGTTTATATTAGTTATATCTAATTGAAGAGTTGTAGAGTTTAAAGGAATTATATCTGTTTTTATTCCATCTTCAAATGAAAGATATTTTATATTCCAAGTATTTAATGGTTGTGGATTAGAAGAAATATTAACTCTCGCCCAATCTTTATTTATGATATTTCTGACAGATTCTAAAATTTGAGTATCTGTTGTTTGAGCCATAATTCCATTAAAACCTAAAACTAATAAAATTAATGCTATAATAATTCCAATGATTATTGATTTGTTGTATTTTTGCATTTTATCTTAACATGAATTTTGAAGTATTTTGAATTTTAATTTTACCGCCTGACATAATCTTTATATTGCTCTTTGATATTGTAAAATTAACTATTGTTGTTCCATTAACTATCAAATTGCATGAATCTTGGCATGTAAAGTTTCCATAAACAGGAGTATATTCATCTGTAATTACACAGGTTTTATTTAATATCCAATTACCATAAATAGGAGGATTACAACCATGAGTTACTGATAAATATATCTTATTTGCATTAAAATTAATATTATTATTACATTCTGCTTCTATTTCAACATCACTTTTCATTCCTAATGGAAAAAAGTCTTTATTAAGAAGATTCTTTAAATCAGTATAAGAAGTTGTTCCTAAATAAGCTGAATAATTAGTTCCTGCAACTGTATAATTTAATAATCCTGCATAACTTCCTATATTATTATATCCATTTGAAATATTATTCCATAATGCTGTATTTCCTGCTGTTGTATCTGGATAAGTTGTTGCATTGCTTGGTTGAGTATTATTTAATCTTGTTATATTTGCTGTAACTGGATTAAAGCCAAAACATCCCGCCCCGCTTAATATTTGTGATGATGATGTTGTTAAATTTAAAGTTACATTATGTATATTTGTTGTATCTGGAATTGATGATGTATTAAACTCTAAAAACATTCTATCCCAATACCATTCATCTTGTGAAGCATCGTGATTTCCTATTAAGGAATTATTTATGGTTCTCAAATATTGGGTGCATATTGCAATATCTCCAGCACAAACTCCAATAGCTCCAAAATATGATGGGGGTAAAGCTGTTGTATTTCTATCACTTACATAAGCTTGAGTATTTGCTGGAAGAGATAAGACTAATAAAAATGATGCTAAAACTACGATTATTAATTTAAATTTCAATTTATCATCCCCAGATGTTTAATGAACCATCAGTATTATTGTAAAATATTCTGCCCTTTGATAAATCTATTTCAGAAAGATGTCCTCCGCCTGATGAATTTGTTACATTGACTATTCCTCTGACTTCAAGAGTTGTTGATGGTTGTGCCGTTCCTATTCCGACTTTTCCAGTTGATGCATTGATAAAAAATAAATTTACATTTGTTGTGTTAAATACATGAAATGCTCCAATGCCTCCTGAACTATTAACGGTTAGGGTTGAGGCGGGAGCGTTAGGGCTTCCAACCATTACTTTTCCTGCTCCTGCCAAAATAACACTATTTGAATATCTGTTTATAAAAAGATTCCCATTTGCATTTACATCCAAGCTTCCAGGGTCAAGAGTTATCACTCTATTATTTGGAGAATATCTTACAGCTAATAATCCTCCAGAACCGCTAATGTCAACTCTGCCTATATTGCTGACATTAAATAGTTGAAAATTTGATGCATTTTCAATTTTAAATGGATAAACACCCGAAGAAGAATTAATATGTAAAGTAGCTAAAGGATTTGTTGTGCCGATGCCGACATTTCCCCCCGATAATATTCTCATATATTCAACAACAGGGTCTAATGCTGTTCCGCTTTGCGATACAAGAAATGCCAAACCAACAACATCATCATCTGCATTAGTCTGAATAGGGATAATTCCTGCTTTTTTAACACTGCTACTTCCTAATTTAGTAAATTCCAATCCAGAGCCATAACTTCCGCTTCCTGCTGTTACTCCCGAGCTGTCAATAACAGTGCCTGTTAGAGAAGTCGCTGATGTAGAAAATTGACCTCCCTTAACCTGCAACTTACCAACTGGAGTTGCTGTTCCGATTCCAACACTGTCTAAAAATGTTGCATTTCCGCTTATTGTTAAATTTCCTGTTGAAGTTATGTTTGCGAAAACTACATTGCTTGTTGTATTAAGGTTTTGGTTGAAAATGTTGCTCATTATTGTCTGATTATATAACCAAGTGCTGACATTTAATCCATTTATAATAACTTCAGTTCCAAAATAACCCTTTCTCCATCTCCAACTAGCATTACCAATATCAAATTGATTATCAAAACCAGTAGGAAGCAATGAAGTATTTATATTTATCAAACTTGCATTTAAACCAGTAACATTATAGAAAAATCCAGTTTGAGCATATAAATTTCCGCCAGTTATACTTAATCCTCCCCCCATCCAACCGCCATTAAAATCATAAGTTCCGTTTGGATTGTCTCCAGATTTTTTAATAAAGGAAGCGTAAGTTGAAGTATTTAAATCAGTTATTTTTGTATCTGTATAAGTATTCGCTGGTGCTGTCTGATTATAAAGCCATCTAAATGTATCTCTTCCATTAACATAAAGTTCTGTTAAAAAACTTCCTGTTCCATTTACTTCAAAAGTATATGCTGGAGTCAATGTTTTAACTCCAATTCTATCAGCAGTACCATCTGCATATAATAATCCTTCATTTACATTAAGACTTTGATTTACCTGAACATCTGTTCCGAAAAATCCATAACGCCATCTTTTAGCAGAAGAGCCTAAATCATAAATGTTATCAGTCTCTGGAAAAACTGAGCCATTATAAGTTGTCCCAGAAGCAGTTAAAACTGTTCCGTTTCCAAGAGTTATATTCCCATCAACCCATAGATTTCCTCCAGCATCTATTGTTATTCCTCCATCACCTAACCCAAATCCGCCTGATAATTGATAAGTTGAAAGAGTTGGATTTATATCAAAAGCTGTTAAAGAACCAGAAGAACTAACGCTTACTATTGATGTCTGCAAAACATTCCCAATTGTAACATTATTTGAAACGTCTAGATTAGTAAACCAGCCATTTAAGATTCTGCTTATAGAAGAGCCTAATTGAGAGAAAAATCCTTTTGTGCTGTTTATTGTATCTCCAGCACTAATATTATTATCTATTGTTAATCTTCTTCCATAAATAGTGCCATTGTGGTCGAGAGAGATAATTTCGCTTCCAGAAGCATTAAGAATTTTGACTCTTGGATTTGCTAATCCTTCCCTATTTGTTCCTCCCCCTGAAGATGAATCCAAGATACCATTATTTGAATCTCCACTCTGAATTTCTTGAGGATTATTAACATTATTTTGCTGAGGACTATTTTTTGTTAGCAATCCATAAGAAAATACAAAGATTCCAACTAAGAAAATCAATGCAATGCATATTTTTATTATTGTTTTCTTTTCCATTTTAAGTTAATTTATATTGTTTAATTTATTAGTGAAATTTTCAATATTCATAATCCTTATCTCATGTTCCCAAAGTCTTAAAACTTTAAACCCTTTTTCTATAAGTTCTTTCGTATGGATATAATCCATTTTTTTTCCAATTGGATATTTATGCCAATAATCTCCATCACATTCAATAACTAAATTCATTGATGGAATTAAAATATCACACTGATAGCCATGTTCAATTTCTTTCATATATTGATGAGTAAAAAATTGGATACCTAATTCTTTAAGGAAATTCTGGATTTTAACTTCTATTGAAGAGTCTTTTGCTGGGACTACTATTTTTGACCTGAAATCTACATTTTTAAAGTTTGTTGAAGGTAAATTTTTTTTAACACCATCACTTATTTTATTTTTATGTTGTTCTGTAAGTTTTCTGCCTGTCATTTTCATTGCTTGTCTTCTTAAACTATTATTATTTTCTTTTGTTAAACCAGTACTCCATGGTTTTCTTCCTTTCATAATTTCTCTCATTTTTTCGTTAGTTTCTTTACTTTTCTTCTTACCTAAATGAGAGTTTCTCAATATCTCTTTAACCCAACTTTGTTTAGATGGATTGAAAATTCCCCTATTCTGATGACCAAATATAAACATACATTCTCTTCCTTTTTTATCATATTTTTTTCTTAAATTACCACAACCACATTTACATAAAATTAATTCATTTTTATCTAGATTTATTTTGTTATTCATTATCCTAGTTTAATATTTAAATTTCCAGTGTCATCAATCCACATATTTGTATTTGTTCCTCTTTTTGTTATATTTCCCTGTAAATAAATATTATCTTTTACATCAATACTTTTAGTAAAATTCCAATTTACATCTGTTAAAATCTGGTTACCGCTAGAAGTTGTTATTAAGGGATTGCTTTGGAATAACCCAAACAAAATATTTCCTCCCGATGATTTTCCCTGAAATTTAATATATTCATTAAAAGGATTTGAAATTCTTATCCCTGTAAGACCTGAACTTACAATATCTAAAAAATCACTAACTAATAATTTAGGAATCTCAACCGCACTAGCTAAATTAGGCAGTATTTTATCAACCATTAAGTTTCTATTAATTGTTGCATCTCTTGTAATATTTGTATCTCCTGATTCTGTAACTGAAAAAAGAGGATTATTTGTCTCGCTGTTATTATAAATCCCAAATGTTAATTCTGGAGAGAAAGCAGTATTTATTGTAAAAGTAAAGTTCACAGATGCAAAATCTGATTGAGAAGCATTATCATAACATAATACATTCCAAGTTACAAAAGCTCCATTTGAAAGTGTTAATTGAGGAAAGCTATTTGTTGCGATTCTGCTTATAGCTGAAGAATTACTTTGATTTAAATGCCAAGCGATTGTTGTTGTATTAAAATATAAAGAGCAATTTTGAAGAGGATTTTCATCAGATACATCATATTGAAAGATAATTGTAGCATTTGTTTGAGTAGAAGCTGTTGCAGGGTTTACAAGAGTTACTTCTGGAGGATTATCTTGTGCTGGAGGAGTGCAAGAATTACAATCAGTGCCTAAAGTGTTTGGGGATGGACATGTTTCTAAGTCATAAGAAGCTCCACAATTTACATCGCAAGAAGCTCTTTTAATTGCGTCTGTAACGCCTGAAACTTGGTCTCCGCATACTCCTGCTGTATCATTAAAGAAATATTTACTGCTACATGAAGAAGTTATTCCGCCTGTGCAACCTAAAGAAGTGCTACAGGATTGAGCTGAACTATAATAACTGCAATAAGTATGTCCCAAAGATGTTTTGGCTATGGCATTTGTTGGGTCGCTTAAATCTTGACAATCAACTAAACTTCCCCATGAACTTTCTCCGCCTGTGCATTGATAAAAATCATTGGCAACTGCACATAAAATATTTCCAGAAGCATATTCTGTTCCGTCATTTACACACCCATTTGAAGCATCTGTGCAAAATTCTCCAACAGTTCCTATAGAATCATCAAAACAAAATGCCCCAGTGCAAATATTGTTATCTGCCAAGCCTGAAAATTCTAATGCCTGACATGATAAAGTATCTGCTAATTGAGTTGAACAAGAACCCCCAGTATTACAATAACTTGTTGCATTACAATTAGTATGAGAATTACATGAAGTATAACATTGATTTGTCTGGGTATTGCACACAAATCCATTAGGGCATGAACTATCAACACAAGCTGTAGAAACTGTGAATGTTCTGTTTGCAGAGGCATAAGCATTATTTAAAGCAGTTGAATTATCATACACTTGCACATTCCATAGATATGTTCCTGCACTTAAATTTAAGTTAAAAAATGTTGCATTTGAAGTTCCTGTAATTGTAGTTGTTAAGTTTGGATGCCAAGTGCCAGTCCAATTTCCCCATAATGAAGCGTTTTTTAACTGAATATCATCTGTCGCACTGAAATTAAGAGAAACATTATTAGTTGTAAAAATTGTTGCATCTGCTGTAACTAAAGTCACTGAGGGGAGGTTATCAGAGACAATTGTTGTTCCAGCAGTATCATATCCTATTGTAACATTATCCAGCCTTAAAACTTCTCCAGTAGTTAATCTTGTAAATCTTGTTTTAAACTGCACAAATCTTCCATCTGGAACTGTTATTGATGATGGAGATGTTGTGTATTCTGAACTCCAATCAGCCCAAGGTCTAAGCTCTCTAGTGCTTAAATTACCCACTTCTGCACCAGATAAAGTTCTATTCCATAAAGCAACCTCATCAATATATCCTTTAAAATAATAAGTTGCCTGTTGTTTTCCCACAAATGTATTGTCATTTACATTGTAAGACAAAGTTCCTGATACTGCTCCACTATTTCTTTCAATTCCGTCAACATATAATCTTAATGTTGTGCCATCCCAAGTTCCTGTAATTAAATGCCATTGATTATAAGCATTCCCAGCCCCTAAAGAATAACATCTTGTTACTCCTCCACCTGATGCCTGAACCTGAAAACAAGCATTATAAGTTCCCCTATCATCAAAAAATAACTGCCAACTATTTTGAGTTCCCCCCCATCTTGATACTATTCTTGCAATTGAACCTGTTGATTGAATATAAACCCAAGCAGAAGCGGTCATTTGACTAGCTATTTTTCCGTTTTCAGGGTCTCCGAGAGTAAGAAAATCTCCACTTCCATCAAAATAATAAGCATTACTATATTTTCCATTAACTGAAGAAACAGCGTCTCCTGATTTTGTTCCAGTTATATTGTTTCCTGAAAAATCTAAGACATTTGAACTGTCCAATTTCCAATACCCAATTAAGCTATTAGAGTCATCTGTAGAGTTTGATATATTAAAGCTTCTGAATCTTAATCCCAAACTTGAACCTGGAGGTTGATTGCCTGAATAAGTCATATTTAAAATTGCTTTTGTCTGGTTTAAATCAAATATTTCAGAATCATAAGTTCCAGTTAAATTAGAACCTGATAAATAAGCACTTCCGCTTGAAATTATAGTTTGGTTTAAAACTCCATTAGCAATAGAATTTATTTCATAAACATTGCTATCAAATCCTATTTTTATTTTTCCAGTCTTGCTTAAATCTAAGTCAATAATATTATCTTTATTTGGTCTTATGCTATGTTCTTTTATTACTCTACCAACTTCATTTTTTATAGGTATTCCAAAGAGAAAAAATCTGAGTTTATTTACTATTCCCTGTTTATTATTTAAATTATCTATTTGAGCATCATCTAATTTATGGCAGATAATCTGGTTTTGATTAAGAAGTTCACATGGAAAGTCTGGGTCTACTTCAGTCTGAACCACTATATTATCTGTAAAACTTGAAGATATATATTGTGCAGAAGTTTTCTTGCTTTCTGGCTTTTCTGCATTAACTGGAGTTATGTAAAAAATTCCTAATATGATTAATATAAAAATTCCTATCAATAAAATCTTTTGTTTAGTCATCTTTTTAGCACAAAAATTATTTTTCCGTTATTAAATTTCATAAATGAATTTGATGTATTATCAACAATTTTCACTCCTGAAGAAATATTTAAATCTCCCCTTAAAACATCTCCTTCTTCATTAATATACCTATTATCTGCTACATTCATAATAGACTGATTTAAAACTGTTTGATTATATCCAATAGCTGTTCCATTACTAATTAATAAATTATTTGCATTATCTCCGCCAGTTAATAATCCATAGATAATATTAGGCAAGTTAGTTAGATAACTCCAAGCTAGTCTAAAAAATCCTGTATCTGCTGTAATGTTATGATTTGATAAATTAAGATTATTTACATCTCTTAAAGTATTTGCCTGATCAGCTAGGAAAGCATTAGGAACTTTTGCTATTTCTGAACAATTAATTAAAACGGAATCTCTGTAATGGCATAAAAATGTTTGTGTTGAAAAATTGTTAGTTACATTTGTTAAATAAAATGAAGCAATTCCATTAGAATCGGTTACGGTCAAGTTAAACTCTTGAGAAAATAATACTGGAGTAGCTGTAGAAGAATTTGAAATAACCCATGTAAAATTATATGTTCCTGGCAAAATTGTTCCGAGAGAATCTGTGACTTGTGTGTTAATATGTAAAGAATTTTGCAATTCTGTTGCTGAAATTAAAGGGATAATTCCAATTAACACCAAAAACCATATTTTTCTTATCATCTTCCTATTTATTGTGAACATTTTATTATTTATAAATTTAACCCCCTCTCGTTATTTTTGAGATCAGACTATTCGTTCTGTATAAATCTACTATAATAATTGTAAAGATTAAAAACAGAAGTAAATAAGATTTTATCCCTGTTAAAACATATCCTGTATCTGTTTTTTCTATATTAAAAATTAGCCTCTGATTTCTCAATGTATTGCATGGAGTATCAGCTTGATATATCTTAAAAAAATCTATGCTATAATCTAGATCATACCCTAAAAAAGAATTATTCCATTTACTGCTTTTTGGCACATTAAACCCTGACGAACTGCAAACATTATTAAAATTATCCACATATATTTTTATCTCATCGAAAGAACTATTTAAACTATAATCTGCATTGATATTATTTAATAACTCCAATAATTCCTGAGAATTATATTTAAAATTTCCCGAATAATCAATATGATCTATAATAAAATAATAGGTTTTCCTGCATACATCCGAATTATTAAAATCTTGCAAAGAAATATTAGTCTCTGCACTAACATTTTTTACTAAAAAAATAGACATTAAAATCATTATTGGCAGTATTAATTTTTCCATTTTTAACTTAATCTAACAAACTCTTTTAGATTCATCGTTTTTCTCCGTTTTTTTCTGATATAAAATATGCTCCCAAAAACTAAGATTAAGATTATTAATACAATACTAGCCATGAATATAGTCAAGCCTGGTATGATCTCAAATCCAATATTATAAACTGTAAATGCTATAGGTAGTTTTTTCTGTTCAGTTGTTTCTGGTTTTGAATCAGTTGTAACTAAGATAGTTCCAGTAAATATCTCACTTATAAAACGAACATCATCTATAGTATAATAAATTTTAAGTGTTGAATTTAAGACTTCACAATTTAAATTGGGAGTTTTAGATATCACTTCGCATGATTTTAAAGGTTTATTTGAATATACATCATAAGGAATCGTATAGTTGCCTGATCTTACATTAATTGCTTGGGGAGAATAGATGCTTGGAGGCGTTAATTGAAATAAATTAGTAATACCTAAAACCGAGGTTGTTAATCCATAAATATTGATTGTTTCTTGAGTTTCATAGCCTTGAAATAATTGATTTTGTTTATATAATGCATAAAACTTAGATAAATCTCCTAAATCAACTGCTAAATTATAAAAATCTACTTTTGATTTGATTACTATTAAATCTGCATTATTTAATACACACAAACTAGAATAATCTACAATCGCAAGATTTTCCTCTCCACTTCTTAATTTTTCAGAGCAATAATCGTTCATTTTAGCATAAATAATTTCCCTAAGCAAATTATTATATTCTATTGTTCCATTTATAGAATTTATACCTAGAACTGGGATTTTTGGTTCTGATGCAGGTGTTGCACCCCCTCCCCCAGGAGTTCCTGGAGAAGTTGATTGAGAAACTGTGAATGAAGAAGTACTTGAATTTTCATTACCAGCTAAATCATCTGCATAAATAGTTAAATTATACGTACCATAATCTGAAACAGTATCACTTTCGCTTATTAAAACTCCTTTTGAACAGGGAGAAATTGAGGTGTTTTCTGTAGTTGAGGAATCTATTTCATTTGTTGAATTCCTAATAGAATACCAGCAAGAATTAAGAAAAGTATCTGTTATATTTGCAGTAAAAGAAATGGTTTGTGAATTTGGTAGGGTTGTTATTAAAATATCATTTATATTAGTATTTAAAGAATCGGTATAAAAACTAATTGATGTAGTGGTATTTAAATTATTTAATGTATCATTAGCCCTAAATCTGATTGTATGCAGAACTTGGTCTGATAAGTCTAATGATAAGTTCGCATTACATGTATAACTTGTATTTGCCCCTCCATTATCTGAATATTGGCACGTTTGGATATTGTTGTCTTTTTCAGAAAGATTAATCCTTATAGATAGATTGGTATTAAAATAAGTAGCATTTATTGGAGATAAAACAGTTATATTAGGATTTAATGAATCAACGAAGAAGGTAAGATTACTTGAATTTTGCCTGTTTGCTGAATCATTTACATATACAAATAATTGAGTTGAACCCTGATTTGCAGTATAAGAAATATTTAAACAATTTGATAAAGTTGTATTAGTTAAACCTGAATTAATTGAATAATGGCATGATTGTCTGTTCGTGTCATTTGCAGTAAAGTTTATCTGTAAAGCAGTTGTTGTATAAGTTATATTTCTTGGTTCTGTAAGATTTATATTAGGATTTATAGTATCTATTCCGAATGAAAAATTAGAGCCTCCCCATCCTTCTACGTTGGTCGTATCATAAACCTGAAAGTTAAATTTAAAAAATCCATTAGTTATATTTTGCATGAAAGTAAATATATTCCCAGAAGTTATCGCTGTAACATTAGTTTGATTTAAATGCCAAGTTCCTGTCCAATTTCCCCATAATGAAGCGTTCTTTAATCCATTAGAATCTGTTGCTGTTAAATTAAAATTCAAATTTGTGCCGTTCTGAAACCATTGATTATTTTTTGGATGGTTTAGTTCAACTCCAGGAGCATTTGTTGAAATTACATAATGTATTGTTGCAGAACCATTATTTCCAAGAGTATCATTTGCATATATTATTCCTGTATAAGTTCCAGACCCTGATTCTGAAACAGTAAGATTTACCCCGCAGGTAAAAGAATAATTAAATAATCCTGAAGAATTTGTTGCCCAGCAAGAACTTAAACCGACTCCTGTTTCACTTATTGTATAATTTATTGCAACAGTTGTTGATGTAAAAGGTTGATAATCTTCTGGATAAACAATAGTAATTAATGGGGGAGTTGAATCTAATACAAAACTATAACTGCTTGAATTTATCTGAACTCCATCACTATCAGTTACTCCTATTTTCCAAGAATAAGTTCCATCTC
>Ga0209210_1003154_pt1 | contig 11413 bp, 15 predicted proteins | sample RifGroA1_FD_183991 | JGI IMG/M metagenome (GOLD analysis project Ga0209210, IMG submission 183991) | Contaminated groundwater microbial communities from Rifle, Colorado, USA - Rifle Groundwater A1 (SPAdes) (version 2) | ecosystem: Environmental > Aquatic > Deep subsurface > Groundwater >...
TCAAATAAAGGTCAGGCGTCTTATGTTTGCGACGAGAAATACGGAGAAGAAATTACAATATGAAAAAACAATTTCAAAATCTCAGCTGTGCCTTCGCACAGATCGCCATTAAAGATTTTGAATACAAAAAACAAAACGTTTTTTGTCTTTCCCAAATCACCGAAGGAAAAAGATTTGGTAAACATACAGAAAATTTTAGAAAAAATTTTCTGTCTCTTAAAATCCTCGTTTTACTCGGAGGTTCAAGATGAAAAAAGCTGTCTCAACAATAATCGCAACAGTTCTTTTAATCGCACTTGTTTTAGCAATAACCTCCATTGTTTGGGTTGTGGCAAGAAACATTGTGGAAAAAAATTTGGACGAAGCAGAATCTTGTCTAGAGGTCTTTAACAAAGTTGAATTAAATCAATTATACACTTGCTACACTGAAATTGATTCAGCGACGACGCAGACAAAATTTTCTGTAAAAGTCGGAGAAATAAATTTAGATAAAATAATTCTCTCTGTTTCTGGAGAGGGAAATGTGAAAACAATAGAATTAAATTATATAGATAATGCAAACCTTGAAGCAGTGGGAACTGGCTCAGATACAAAAATACCGACGACAAATTCTGGAAAAACCTACAAAATAAAAACAGATTATTTTAAATTAAAGCCAGACAGAATAGAAATAATTCCATTTGTAAATGGAGATTCTTGCGGAGTTGTGAGTGTAATAAATTCTATTGAAAGTTGTGAATAAAATAAAACCAATACAAAAAGTTTATGCAATATCCCCAAACAAACAAGTTTAAACTGGTTTGCTAATCGTAAACAACCCTCCACTAAAGTGGCAGACATTTGCGTGATTGTTTTCTAAAATTTTTTCAATTTGTTGAACACCGACGAGAAAATCATAATAATCAGGATTAAAAGTTTCTTTTTGCATTAATTTTTTCTGAGAAAAAATCCTGATAAGTGTCGGATTTTGGGTAAATTAAATCCTATGCCTTCGGAACCAAATTTACTCGCGACAAAGTCGCGTGTATTATTTAATTTAACTGCTTTGCAAGATTTATAATTCAAAGATCTCTCGTCATAAAAATAATTTTATTCCCTTTCTTCAGAACTTTCTGAAAAAGATTCTGTCTCGTCTTTTTCTTCTTCAGGATTTGCAAGTTCCATTATCTCGCCTTCTTTTGCGATTTCTTCTTCCTCGCTTGCTTCTTTTTTTTCAATTTCGTCGTCGTCAATTTTTTGTTCTTTTGTTCTTCTTAATTTTTCTTCTTTCTTTTTTGGAAAAGGTCTGTGAACAGAAATTGGAAGAACATTTGAATTTAATTCTGTTTCTGCGATTTTCAGAGCGTCGTAGTGAATTTTTTCTAAGTCCTCTTGATTTATTTTTATAAGTAAGGGGGCGTTCATTGCAATTTGCAAAGCTCTTGCACCAAGTATTCTTGCTTTTTCGTATTTTGTAAATTGATTTGCATCTATCATTTTATATTTTGATTTTTTTAATTTAAAAACTTATTTATAGTCAAGGGCATAGATTTTGTTTAATTTATTATGTCATTTACTATAATTTTTCTAATTTTTTACTAATGCCTTTCCAGACCTTTTCAACCATGTCTAAAATTTTTTCCATTTCTTCAACTTTAATGCTTTGCTCGTTGCTTTTTTGCATTGAACTAATTATTCCGTCTGCGCTTCCGATTGCAATTCTTGTATCGCTTATATTTTCTTCTTCTGTTGTTGGATCAACAATTATACTATCTCCTATTTTATGGAAAGAAATTGAAAGCGGAATTTTTTTTGCTAGCGGAAGTTTTTGTTTTGATTCTTTTTCATAATCAATTTTTCCTGTTTCTTCGTCGTAAAATGGAATTTTTGCATTTTTCAAAGCAGCGATTGCGCCAATGCACGCAGCGTCAATTAAATTTCCGTCGTCGTTGATTGAGTAAACATCTATGAAAATTGTCCAGACCTTTTCTCCTTCTTTAATGCAAAGTTTTTCTAATTCAATTACTTTACTTTCTCTGATTGCTCTGTCTGTAATTCTTCCTATTTCAATTGAATCAAATTTCGGAGGGCCGAGTTCATATTTTGGAGAACTCAATGGAAGAAGTTCAACACTTACCATTAAATTTCCTTTGTCTTGAGAATCAGGATATGGCTCGCCGACATTCATCTTAACACCGACGAGAACTTCTGTTTTTCCGATTTTAACTCTTGCGCTTCCTTCTGCGTTTTCTGAAATTCCTGTCTCAATTGAAATTTCTCTAAACTCTATTAGCTCTCTTTTGTCAAATCTTTTTCCTTGTTCTAAATATTTTTTTATTCTGTCTGCTGTAAGTTTTGGGGTAATTTGTTCAGTCATTTAAAAACAACCTCGAGGTTTTTTTTATGAATTTCCCTTTTTTGTTCAGGTGAGCGATATTTTTCTATGCCTCCGACGATATCGCATAAATTCAATTTTATTTTAAGTTCATTTTTCATTTTACGCTGTCACCTCTTGTCTTGGTTGCATTGCTTGATTCCATTGGGCAACAAGTTGTTGATATCTTCTTCCAAAAAAAATTTCTTCATATCTTTCAGCAAATCTCCAATCTTTTACAGAAACATTTTGACCTAAAATAGTTGCAAAGGTTGGTTTTATTCTTATCACTTCTAGAGAACTTTGCAAAAATAGGTTTTTGAAATTTAATTTTGATTTATGCAAAAAATAATCAACTTTGTCGTCGGGAATTTTCCATAAAGTTTGCAAAAATATTTTTGCGACAGAAAAATGTGAATTATTCAAACTTCTCTCTACATACGTCTCGGTTGGAGTAGTTATAAAAACAAAATAATCGGGATTTTCCATTTTTTCTAAATATACAATTGGTCTTGTTTCAGTTCCAACTTGCAAAACTTCCGGTCTTCCAATTTCTAATCTTTTTTGTTTATCCATTTTCTTCTCCTAATTTTATTGAGTCCTTTAAAACTTTTTTTTGAATTTCGTAAATTTCTTTTGTCTTTTTTTGTCCAAGGTGAATTGCTTCTTTTAATTCTTTGACACTGATGTGGCCATCGAGCTGGATGTGAGTTAATTCGCCTGCACTTGTGAAAGACATTGCGATATCTGTTGCACCTTCGCCTTCTTCCCAGTCCTCTTCAAATTTGCTGACATCTACAACTAATTGTTTATCTAATTTTCCGATTGAAACACTTGAGACCAAATCTTTCATTGGAATTCCTGCGTGAGCCAACGCAAGCGAAGCAGCGTTTATTCCAGCACAACGAGTTGAGGCATTTGCTTGCATAATATCAATGTGAACATCAACAACTTTTCCTGGAAATTTATCTAAATTTACAACAGGGTCAAGAGCCCAGCCACTTATGTTGCTGATTTCCATGCTTCTTCTGCTTGGTCCAGGTTTTATTCTGTCGTGAACAGAGAAACTCATCATGTTGTAAGTAACTCGTAAAGTCCCTTTTTCTGGATTTTGAGAATGTTGCGGGTGCATTTCCTTTGGGCCGTAGACAGCTGCAATTGCTTTTGTTCCCCCAAATTCAAAAACTGCACTTCCGTTGGCGTTTGGCACAACTCCAACTTTTGCAATTATTTTTCTAAATTCGTCTGGCTTTCTTCCGTCTGCTCGTTTAAATTCTTTTGTCATTTTATGCTGTTTCTCCCCTCATATACATTGTATAATTTAACTTCTATTGCATTTAAATCTGGGTTTTCTCTTAATTGTCTTTCAGATTCTCTGGCATAAGTTCTAAATGGTTTTGCATTCGCGCAAGTTTGCATTAACCCTCTAACACTAATTGCTACAGCAATTCTACTTTCTCCTGAATATAAGGAATATTGAACTCCTTCTCTTGTTCTTCTTGTTATTAATCTTTGATTAAATTCTTTTGTCATTTTATGCTGTTGCCTCCAATTCATAAACTGAAACTGTAAGATTATTTTTTCTTCTTAATCTTTCTGCATCTTGTTCTGAAAGTTTTCCATTAAAATCTCCTAAATCAAAAATGTCAAATTTTCCTCCAGAATACCTTATCGCAGTAAGTCCTCTTGATTCCAAATAATCAAAAATTTGTCTAGTTAATTTTCCGGCGACAAATGTTCTTCCCAATCTTTCTTTCATTTTTCTCCTCCATTTTTTGCAAACCAATTTTCAACTTCTTCTGTTAAACCTGAAACAAAAGATTTTTCGCAAATAAAATTTATTGCGTTTTTTGATAAAATTTCTTCTTCAATTTTTTTACCTTGAATCCAAATAAATCCGTTTTGTCCGACTGTGATTTCGCATTTTGTTTTTTCTTTAATTAAATTTATCATGCTTCCTTCTTTGCCGATAATTCGCGGGACTTTGTGCGGATTAACTTTTATAATTAGACCCTCATCTATTTTTCCCAGACCTCTTGAATTTATGCTTAAGTCAATTCCTCTTCCGCCAATGTTCCAGATTTTCGCGACAACCATATCTCCGATGTCCATTAATTTTTCAAGTTCGTTTTTATTTATGAATCTTGGAACTTCTGCCAGAGGCAAAAAAGAATTTTCAGATGTGTCAATGTCTATGCACCAACCGTTAAAAGTCACATTTGTAACTCTGCCGATTACAACATTTCCACGACGAGGAATATAGACCCCTGATAAGGGAATTACTTTTACAAGCCGGTCTTGCTCTTCTGCTAAACCGAATTTTAGAGCAATAATATTATTTCCTTGTTTTTCTGTTCCGTCTCCTGGCAAAAAATCATTTCCTTCTTTGATAATTTCTCCAGGTATTACAACTTTTCTTTCTGTCATTTTTCTTATTTTGTTTAATCAATAAGAGAATAGTGCATTTCCTTTTCTCTACAAAAATATTTTGATTTGGCGGTTTTTAAATGTTTTGTTTAAAAATTTTTTCTGTCTTATCCCTTAATATTTCCTATCGATATATTTTTTTAATTTAGACATAACTCTCCGAGCAATCGGAGGGGTATATTTTTCTTGAAATTTTTTAGGGGTAAATTATTTTAAAAAATCCTGTTCGGAGATACTGTTATTAAGTATTCCGAACAAACCAGTTTAAACGGGTTTATTAATTATAAAATTTAAATCAAGGTTCTTGAAAAAATTAAATTTTGGTTATAACTTTTTTAAAAATTAAATTGTAAATCCAAAAATAATAAAAAGATTTTAGCTCGTGCTAAATTTATTCAAAAAATAAAATAAATAAAAATTAACCAACTTCCCGATTAGAAAATTTTTCTTCAACTAATTTTAAATATTTTTTGAAACAAATTTCAGGATGCAAAATTCTGTGGACTTCCCAATTACCGACGAGGATTAACGAAGTCAGAAAATAAAAATCTCTTATAATAAATTCGTTGCTTTTGCTTTTCCGCTGTGGCTCGACGACAAATGCATAGAAAAATGGCGAAGATGGTTTAATGAAAAAAGATTTCATCGAGGAGTAAAAGCTTATCCAAATGAGATTTAGGTTAAGTTATGAACTTGACTTAACGCTTTTTTATGGTTTCACCAAAGCTCTTTTACTTTACAATATTCACAAAAGAAAACTTATAAACTCAAAAAAACTTTCTAAATTATGTTATACTTAATCGGACTTGGTCTGAATGAAAAAAGCATTTCAAAACAAGGATTGGAAGCGGTTAAAAAATGCAAACAAGTTTATTTGGAAAATTATACTATTGAATTTCCTTATGAAATTAAATTATTAGAGAACTTTCTTGGGAAAAAAATTATTCAAGCAGACAGAGAATTTGTTGAAAGTTTGCAAATCGTCGACGAGGCAAGCAAAAAAGATGTCGCGCTTTTAATTTACGGAAGTCCGCTTTTCGCAACAACGCACATTAGTTTAATTCAAGAAGCAAAGGCCTGTAGAACAAAATATGAAATAATTTACAACGCGAGTATTTTTGACGCGATTTCTCAAACTGGTCTGCAACTTTACAAATTTGGAAAAATTTCTTCAATGCCTGTGTGGCAAAAAGAAAAAAATTTTACTCCAGATAGTTTTATAGAAATTGTAAAAGAAAATCTTTCAATTAACGCTCATAGTTTAATTCTCGTCGATATCGGACTTGATTTTGAAAAAGCGGTTGAACAATTTGAACTTTCTGCAGAAAAACAAAAATTAAAATTAGGAAATATTTTGGTTTGTTCACGACTCGGAACAGAAAATCCAAAAATTGTTTATGCCCCCCTTGAAATTTTAAGAAAAGTCAGAATAAAAAACCCGTTCTGTTTTATTGTTTCAGCAAAACTTCATTTTTTGGAAAAAGAAATGTTGGAAGGATTTTAAATACACAATTTTTAAAAACTTCTTTTTTATAATCTCTTATTTGATTCTTCTGACGACACTGAAAAAATAATTCTTGCAAATTCTTCTGAATGTACAGAAAGTTAAATATAAAAACTTAAAAGGACAATTAAAAAAATGACAGACATTGCTGAACAGGAAAATAAGATTTTAGAATTTTGGAAAAAAGATAAAACTTTTGAAAAGTCCTTGAAAAAAACTGAAAAATCAAAGCCATATATTTTTTACGACGGCCCGCCGTTTGCAACAGGGCTTCCGCATTATGGTCACCTTTTAGCGTCGGTGTTGAAAGATATTTTCCCAAGATTTTGGACAATGAATGATCGTTATGTAAAAAGAGTTTGGGGATGGGATTGTCACGGACTTCCGATTGAAAATATTGCTGAAAAAGAATTGAAAATAAATTCAAAAGATGAAATTGAAAAAATAGGAATTGAGAAATTTAATAAATTTTGTCGAGGGAAAGTTTTGACTTATGCAAAAGAATGGGGAAAAATGGTTGAAAAAATTGGGCGATGGGTTGATTTTGGAAATTCTTATAAAACAATGGACAATGAATACATTGAAAGCGTGTGGTGGGCGTTTAAACAACTTTGGGAAAAAGGATTTATTTATGAAGGGAAAAAAGTTTTGATGTTTTGTCCTCGGTGTTCAACGCCTTTAGCAAAATCTGAAATCGCGATGGATAATTCTTACAAAAATGTCAAGGACGAATCTATCACAATAAAATTCAAACTAAAAGACAAATTCAATAACAAAGAAGTTTATGCTTTGGCTTGGACAACAACGCCTTGGACTTTGCCTTCAAATCTTGCGCTGACTGTAAACCCAAAAATGGAATATGCTTATCTTGAAGATCAGTCAGACAAAACAATTTATTTATTTGGAAAAGATTTAATTTCAAAATATTTCAAGGAACAAAAAGAATACAAAATTTTAAAAATTGTCGTCGGAAAAGAGTTGGAAGGAATAAAATATGAACCCTTGTTTCCTTACTATGAAAATAAAAAAGACGCGTTCAGATTTTTGCTTGGAGATTTTGTAACGGCAGAAGATGGAACAGGAATTGTTCACACTGCGCCGTATGGAGAAGAGGACTACGAGGTTTTTAAAAAAAATAATATTTCTATTGTTGAGCCGGTTGATGAGAAAGGGAGATTCAAAAAAGAAGTTGCAGATTTTTCAGGAGAATATATTTTTGATACAAATAAAAAAATAATTGAATTTTTAAAAAAACAAAATAAAATTATTTCTGTGAGAAAAACAGAACACGAATATCCGTTTTGTTGCAGATGCGAGACCCCGCTGATTTATATGCCTCTTCCGTCGTGGTTTGTTGATATTCAAAAAATAAAGAAAAAAATTTTACAGCTAAATAAAAAAATAAATTGGTATCCTGAATTTTTAAAAGACGGCAGATTCAGACACAGTGTTGAAACAGCGCCGGATTGGAATATTTCAAGAAACAGATATTGGGCGTCTGCGATTCCGGTTTGGAAATGTTCATGCGGAAAAATAAAAGTAATCGGGAGCATGGGGGAATTAAAAAAAGAAGGAAAAAATATCAAAGGAAAAATTGATTTGCATAAGGACTATCTTGATAAAATAAAATTAAAATGCGAATGCGGAAAAGAAATGACAAGAGTTCCTGAAGTTTTGGATTGCTGGTTTGAGTCGGGCTCAATGACTTTCGCTCAGTTTCATTATCCTTTTGAGAATAAAGAATTTTTTGAAAAAAATTTTCCTGCGCAATTTGTCGTCGAATATATCGGACAAGTTCGAGCGTGGTTTTATTATATGATTGTTTTGTCTGCAATTTTATTTGATGAAATTCCGTTTGAAAATGTTTTAACAACAGGCACGATCTTATCCGAAGATGGACAAAAAATGTCAAAGTCAAAAGGCAACTTTCCAGATCCAAATATTTTAATAAAAAAATATGGGGTAGATGCTTTGAGATTTTATTTGGTCTCAACAAGCGTGATGAACGCAGATAATTTTAATTTTTCAGAAAAAGGCGTGGAAGAGGTTTATAAAAAAATTTTGTTGTTAATTTACAATGTAAAAAATTTCTACGAGATAAATAAAAAAAATTCAAATAAAAAATATTCCGATTCAAAGGAGGTCACAGATAAATGGATTTTGTCAAGATTGAACGAGTTGATAAAAAATTCTACAGAACATTTTAAAAAATATAATACAATAAAGGTTTGCAATGAGATAAAAGATTTTGTCGACGATCTTTCAACTTGGTATGTGAAAATAAACAGGGATAGAATTGGAGAAGATGAAAACGCAATCAAAACTCTTGAATATGCATTAAATGAATTTTCAAAAATTATCGCTCCGATAATGCCGTTTGTTGCAGAAATAATTTATCAAACAATAAATAATAAAAACGAATCTGTGCATCTTGAAAATTGGCCAAATCACGACGATAAAAAAATTGATGAAAAAATTATTTGCGAAATGAAAATTGTAAGAGAAATTGTTTCAGCAGGACTTCGTGAAAGAGATAAAATTAAAATTGGATTGAAGTGGCCGTTGGCGAACGCTAAAATTTTTGGAAAAAATTTAAAATTAAATAACGAACTGCAAGAGATCATAAAATCGCAATTAAATGTCAAGGAATTATTTTTAAAAGAAAATAAAAATTCTAAAATTATTTCTGTTGATCTTGATGTAAAATTAACATCTGAACTTGAAGCAGAAGGTTATGCTCGCGAGCTTTCAAGGAACATTCAAGAGTTTAGAAAAAATATCGGACTGAATAAAAAAGATTTTGTTAAACTTGGAATTGTCGCAGATAAAGAATTTGCAAACATCGTCGAGAAACACAGAAAATCCATTGAAGAAAAAACAAATTCGTCGTCGATAAAATTTTTTATTGAAAATGTTACAACTAACAAGGAAAGATTTAAAAAGACAATTTCATTTAAAATTAAAGATAAAAAAGGCGTGATTGGACTATTGTGATTAAAAAGGGATTATACGATAACACTCTTGCACAATAACAATCTTTAAAAATAAAACAATACATAAAAAAATATGATAGTAAAAGATGAATTCCTCGGAAGGTTAAGAAAAATATTTGATTTAAACTTATATGAAGTTAAGGTCTGGACTGCCCTGTTGTCGCGAGGCACTTCAACTGCAGGAGAACTTAGCAATATTTCTGATGTTCCGCGTTCAAGAACATACGACATTTTAGAAAGTTTAGAGAAGAAAGGATTTATTATCATGAAACTTGGAAAGCCAATAAAATTTATTGCTCTTAAGCCAGAAGAAGTTGTTGAAAGAGTAAAAAAGAATTTGATTGTCAGCGCGCAGGAAAAATCAAAACGACTTGAACAATTAAAAGGCGAAGAAGTTCTTGAAGAACTCAGTACATTATTTACTCAAGGCGTGAAATTCGTGGAGCCAACAGATTTGTCAGGAAGCATGAGAGGAAGGCAAAATATTTACAACCATCTTGATATGATGATAAGGAACGCAGAAAAAACAGTTACAATTGTCACAACTGCGCAAGGTCTTAACAGAAAAATGGAAGTGCTTATGCCGAGTTTAGAGAAATGCAAGAAAAGAGGAATCAGCGTCAGAATTGCCGCTCCAATAGATAAAAACAATATTAAGATTGCAAGGGACTTTAAAAAAGTTGCAGAAGTTAGAGACATGCAAAATGTCAAGGCAAGATTTTCAATTGTTGATTCTTCGCAATTAATGTTTATGCTTTTGAATGACGAGCAGTTTCATCCAAATTACGACGTCGGTGTTTGGATTAACACAGAATTCTTCGCGCAGGCATTAGAACAATTATTCAATCTTGCTTGGAAAGAAATGAAAGTTGTTAAATAAATATTTATAAATAATATGGATAAAAGATTAAGAAGTGCATTAAAGCAAAATAAAAAAGAAAGATTTTCTGAGGAAGGTTGGAATGATAGGGATAATAGGAAGCACAATTTTAGGAATAATTCTGATGCTTATTCTGAAAAAAATCCTGTTCAAATATTAAAAGGTTCTATTTATAAAATTCTTTCTGATGCAGATGATGCAAGAAGAAAAAGAAACTACCCTGTTACAGCGCATGAACTTGAAGAAGCAGTAGATTATGCAAGACAGGTCGTACAAAATAAGCAAGAAGAAAATTTAGATGAAAGAGAAGTTGCAAAACTTTTTAGTATGATTTATTCAAGAGCAAAAAGATTAGATAAACAAGTTAGTGAAATGAAACAAAGAAGAGACGCAGTGTCAGTTAATGTTACCTTAACAAAACCAATTACTCCTTATGTTGAGAAAGAAATTAGAAGAGCAGGTTATGAAATTCAAGCAGGAGTTCCTGTTGCATCAAGAACTGCTGGAATAACTTCAATTGTTTTAGGAATTTTAAGTTTTGGAATTTTAAGTAATTCAACTTTAACTGGAAATGTCGTCGGCGTCTCTCAAAAAAATATTTCTGGAATAGGAATTATAATTGGGGTTTTACTAGTTATAGCGGGATTTCTTTTTTTACAAAAAAGAATAAAGATAATAAAAAAATAAAATGACAGAAAAAGAACTTAAAAAAATCGGCGAAATAATTCATTATTTTGATAAAATCAGCGTCGCTGTTGTAAAAGTTATTTCTTCTTTTAAGATTGGGGACAAAATTAAAATAAAAGGCGCCACAACTGACTTTGAACAAAAAGTAAAAGAAATGCAGATTGAACATAAGTCAATTGACAAAACCAGCAAAGGACAAAAAATTGGATTAAAAGTAACTGATGTAGTCAGACCAAATGATTCTGTTTATGTTAAATAATTCTTAAAATTTTAATAAAAAATACTTTTCAAAAAATTGAAATTCGCGACGAGAATTGAGTTATGAGTTATTACAAACTATATCTTCTATTATTTTCAATTTTGGTTAATACCCCGTAGCTTGCTACGAAACAAATTGAAATACAGAAAATTTTTTTGTCGTCGGTATTTTCTGGCCTCGGCAAATTAACTGACAAATAAAGAAATTTGGCGAGAGATAGAAAATCACCAAATCCTTTTTGATTTATTCGCGGATTTGGGGAGAACAGAAAACATCGACGGAGAAAATAAATTGGAGATTGTTTTCTGTG
>Ga0209210_1003156_pt1 | contig 11410 bp, 10 predicted proteins | sample RifGroA1_FD_183991 | JGI IMG/M metagenome (GOLD analysis project Ga0209210, IMG submission 183991) | Contaminated groundwater microbial communities from Rifle, Colorado, USA - Rifle Groundwater A1 (SPAdes) (version 2) | ecosystem: Environmental > Aquatic > Deep subsurface > Groundwater >...
TTTGATTTATGCAAAAAATAATCAACTTTGTCGTCGGGAATTTTCCATAAAGTTTGCAAAAATATTTTTGCGACAGAAAAATGTGAATTATTCAAACTTCTCTTAAGAAAAATATTAAATCGTCGAGCGACAATCTCCTTACTAGGGGAGCTTGTTTTGTGAATTGAATATAATCGCTGTTAGTTTCTCCGAATGAAATGAGGAGAGTGCAGCGCGGTCGACCGAAGGGAGAAGTTTGAGATTTGGGGGTATTTAGAAGTTGGCGTTGTATTTTGAAAGTAGTAAATTTACCGAAATATTTATAAATATGCACATTTTAACATCTTATAGAGGAATTCAACATGAGAAGAAAAGATTTATATAAACTAATCAGAACAGAAATCGCAATAGTTGTGGTTTTTCTTGGAGGAGTAAGAGGATGTAATATGGCTTGGAATAACAGGTCAACTGTAAAGCCAGCATATCAAACAGAATCTCGTGCGACAGGATTGTATGGTCATGTTGAATTTACAAGATATTTTGATGGTTCTATGGATGTTAAAGAATATCCCGGATTTGCCCATAGATTATTCGATAGTGAGCTTCATCAAGACTTAAATGGTGATGGATTAGTGGATAGAATAAGACAGAATGGGGCAGAATGGAAAATGAACCATTTAAGTGAATTGTTAGTAAGAGAACACGATTATGATTCACATGAAGATAGATTTGATGAAGCGGATACGCGACTACAAGATTTAATGGCAAAGTATCCAGCAAAGAAATAGAGACGCCAACTTCTTTTTAATAATTCTTCAAATTTCTAATTTGACTATTGTTTAGCCCAAATCTCAAATTGCAATTAATTATGTTAGATTCTCCGAATGAAATGAGGATTCACAACTTCAAATATTGTGAAAGTTTTTTTCTTTCTCAATAAAAATTATTTTTAAATCACTCCAAATTCTTTCAAAACTTTCGCTGGCTTTTTGTAATACTCGTTAATTACTTCCTGAATTTTTTTAAAGTCAAAAATTTTTCTTTGAAATAAATTGTAAAGCAGTTTTACTCTAATCCTAAATTCGTATTCAATTTCGTCCATTCCAAGTCCATATCGTGTTGAAATTTTTTCAAAAATTCTGCTTGATCTTTTGAAATAAAAAGTGTCGTCGCGCGGACTCCAGATAAACGGCGTGTTTGTCATTGCGATTCCTTCTGAAGTTACATTTACAATCTCTACAATTTCTTTTAATTTTCTTGTTTCTTGTTTGTTCACAACTGCGTGAGTCATTATGCAAACGCAATCTAAAACATTTAACAGCGTCGGAGAAAGTTCAATCGGCGGGGTTTCTAATCTTTTTATAACTGTGTCAACAGAGTCCGCGTGAATTGTAGAGATTGACGAGTGCCCTGACGCCATTCCCTGAAATAAAACATAGGCCTCTTTTCCCCTGACTTCACCGACGATAACATAATCTGGATTTTGTCTAAAAGAACTTTTTAACAAAGTAAATAAATCTATTTCATTAGTTTTGTCCATTCCTGTTGAGCCCCTTGTAACACTCGGCAACCAATTTTCCCTCGGTAAATTTAATTCACGCGTGTCTTCAATTGAAACAACTCTTGCTTCTGGAGGAATAAAAAATGCAATCGCGTTTAGCAAAGTTGTTTTACCTGACGCTGTTCCGCCTGCAATTAAAATATTCATTTTGTGTTCAACTAAAAGCCACAAATACGCCAACATTTCTGGGCTTAAAGTTTTGAAACCAATTAATTGCGACGGAGTCCACGGGGTCTTTGTAAATTTTCTAATTGTAAATGTCGGACCTTTGCTTGAAATATCTTGAGTATAAGTTGCATTGACCCTGCTTCCGTCAGGCAAACTTCCGTCGAGAATCGGCGAGGCATAAGAAATATATTTTCCGCATCTTTGCGCGAGCTTTTCAATAAAACTTGCGAGAACTTCAACATTCTCAAAATTTAAATTCGTTTTCATATTTCTGTAAACTCTATGAACAATATAAACAGGTGATTCGTTTCCATTGCATTCAATATCTTCTACAAAATAATCCCTCAATAAAGGTTCTGTTTCATTAAATCCCAGAAAATCCCTGCAAAGATAATAAAATATTTTTTTGTAACTTTCATAAGAAATTGAAATTCCAAATTCAGTAATTAAAATCTTAAATCTCTTGTCAATGTAATCCATTAATTTTTCCAAGTCCCCTTCTACAATTCCTGCAAAATCAATCAGATTTCTCATCGCGTCTGTTATTTGTTTTCTGCATTCTTTTTCAGCGTAGTCAAGAATTGGCTCTTCAATTTCATAAATTACTTCAGAAAGTTTTTCATCCCAATGAATATGTGCAAAAGCAAAAGGAGAAATCAGAGGGTATCTCACGTCGATAATTGATTTATTTTTTTCTTTTTTTAACGGTGGAGGAGTTGGAAACCAATTTATTTTTACTCTCGGATAATTAATGATGTCTTGTTCCATTTTTAATTTAATCTGAAATTTATTGTTGTCAAACCTCCTGCGTCTGTCCCAATATTTTTTAAAAATAATTTATAGCCAGTTGAAGATTTTGTGAGATATAAATTTTCGTCTTTGTTGTTGTAAGAAATATTTTTTTTATCAAAGTAATTTGCAGTTAAAGAAACATTGAAAAAATTTCCTGATTTTTTTGTAATTCCCACAATATCTCCTTCGCTAAATTCCACATCTGGTTCGCTATATTCATAACTGCTTTGGATTTCAAAAATAATTCTGTCATTTTTTCCGTCGATAATCATTTTTCCTTTTTTTATTTCAACTCTTATTTCTCTTTGATTTCCTGCTTCGCCGATGTTTGAAATAACGCTGTCAAAATCCTGTAAAATTTTTTCTGATTGTTCAATTAAGGTCTTGTCTTGCATTTCCTGAATTTTTGGTTTTGCATAAGCCAGAACCCCGCCGATAATTACAAATGCAATTAAAGTGTAAATTACTGTCTCAACCCAAACCTGTCCTCTTTTTTTCATCCTTAGATAAGAACAAGAATTAGTTTATAATATTTTCTTTTACAAATTTTATTTAGCATGAACTAAATAATTTTCTGGCTCCCAAGTGCCGTCGTGATAAGGAAGGATTCCAAAAGAGCGAAAAGAACCTATTTCTCTATGGGGCTTTACGTCATAATTCATTTTTTTGATTGCGCAATTTACATTTGCAAACCTTTGAATAAATCGTCGACGGCAATTTTAATTAAGTTTTGCATAAATCAAAATTAAATTCCAAAACATATTTTTACAAACTTCTCTGTGAGAACCGCCTGAAGAGTTTGTAATTTTTATTTGAAACCATTAGCCAGAGTGAGTTGTTCCAAGAAAAGTAAATTTTCTTCCTTGAATAGTTATTCTTGAATAGATTTTTCTTATTTGTAAATATCCTGCTCCAAAAATTAATCTGTTTACGCAAGTTAATTGTGTTTGGTCATGCATTATTTGGCGGAGTGTTGTTTTTATAATCAAGGCATAACTGCTCAACCAATGTCCTTGATTATATTAAATTAAAAAAAGTATTTGGGTTTAATATAAAAAAGTTATAGCAAAAATTTAATTTTTTTAAGAACTTTGATTAAAATTTTAGAATTAACAAACCAGTTTAAAATGGTTTATTCGGAGATACTAACTACTTCATAAGATTTATATATCGCATTTTTTTAAGAGAAATATGTCAGAAGAAAATTCTGTGGAAATAGAAAAGAGAAAAGAGAATGTGTTTAAGTTTATTAAAGAAAAAAAAGATTGGTTTGTTTACATAATTCTAGGGTTTATAACTTTTATTGGAGTTTGGATTAGAACTCTAAACATCGATGGACTCAAAGACATTGCAACAAACAGTTGGACACTTGGGCCTGACTTAGATCCATTTCTTTTTTTAAGATGGGCAAAATATATTGTTGAAAACGGAAGTTTGATGACGATGGATTTTATGAGATATGCCCCGCTTGGTTATGATACTGCTGGCGAAATGAGACTACTCTCATATATGATTGCTTGGTTTTATGATGCAGTTTCTATTTTTTCAGATAAAATTGATGTGACTTATGCTTCAATTATCTTTCCTGTTTTTATGTTTGGTATAACCACGATTGCATTTTTTTTGTTTGCAAGAGAAATTTTTTACAACGAAAAAAAAATAATTAAAAACATAATTGCTTTAATTGCGACTGCATTTTTTGTTGTTGTTCCGTCGCTGATTTCAAGAACTATCGCAGGAATTCCTGAAAAAGAATCTGCTGCTTTCTTTTTTATGTTTATGGCTTTTTATTTTTTTATGAAAGCGAACAGAAATGAAAAATTTTCAGGGAGTATAATTTACGGAACATTGTCTGGGGTTTTTACAGCAGGAATGGCTTTGATCTGGGGAGGAGTTGATTATTTATTCTTTTCAGTTTCTGTAATGTTTTTAGTTGCGTTTATCCTTGGCAAAGTGGATAAAAAAGAATTTTTAGTTTATTCTTCTTGGTTAATTGTTGCGTTTGCTTTGATGATGCCGTTCTCAACAAGATATTCTTTATCAAATTTGCTTCAATCATTTTCAACGGGAATCCCTGTTGCGGTTTTGTGGCTTACGGGTTTTTCAGTTTTTATTATGAAATATGAGAAAACAAAAAAATTTATTGAAAAAATAAAAATACCAAAAGAAATTTCTTCTTTAATTATTTCAGGAATTATTTTAGTAATTATTGCTTCTGTTATTCTTGGACCAATGTTTATCTTCGGACAATTTGATAAAATATTTCATTTGTTAATTCAACCGCAAGTTACAAGATGGGGGCTTACAGTTGCAGAAAGCAGACAGCCATATTTTGCTGGAGAATGGAAAAGCAGTTTTGGTCCAATTGTCTTCGGTGTTCCTTTATTTTTCTGGTTGTTTTTTATTGGTTCAATATTTTTATTTGCCTATTTAATAAAAAATTTAAACAAAAAAGAAAAATTCTTTTTAATCTCAGGTTACACAATATTTTTAATTGGTTTGATTTTCAGCAGATATGCTCCAGAAAGTTTATTCAACGGAGAAAATCCTGCGAGCATAATTGTTTATTTCGGAGCAGTTTTATTATTCATTTATCTTTTTTGTTCTGTTTATTACAATCGGTTTAAGGAAAACCAGATTTCAATTTTCAAAGAATTTAATTTTAATTATCTTTTATATTTTGTTTTATTGACATTAACAATTATTGGTTCTCGTTCAGCAGTGAGATTAATTTTGGTCTTAGCTGCAGTGAGCCCTGTTGCAATTGCTTTTCTCGTCGTGAAGTCATGCGAAAAAGTTTTCAAAATAAGTCAGGAAGAAACAAAAATGTTTATGGGATTGATTGCAATTTTATTAGTTCTTTCATCTTTATTCACGCTTTGGAATTATTATCAAGTTGCAAAATCAAGCAGTGAAGGATTTGTTCCTGGCATTTATCAATGGCAATGGCAAAAAGCAATGCAATGGGTTAGAGAGAACGCCCCTGAAAATGCTGTATTCGCTCACTGGTGGGATTATGGTTATTGGTTACAGAGCATTGGCGAGAGAGCGACGATCCTCGACGGAGGAAATATAATTGAATACTGGAATCATTTAATGGGAAGATATGTTTTAACAGGAACTGAAAAAGATAATAAAGAAACACTGGAATTTTTATACGCACACAACGCAACGCATTTGTTAATTGACTCAACAGAAATTGGAAAATATACTGCGTTCTCAAGCATTGGCGCAGATGAAAATTACGACAGATTTTCTTGGATAACTACTTTTTTAATGGACTCAAGTCAGACCTATGAAACAAATAATGAAACAATTTATGTTTATTCTGGGGGTTCTTATGTGGATGAAGACATTGTCTGGAATCAAGATGGGAAAAATATTTTTCTTCCAAAAAGAAACGCAATTGTTGGCGCTGTGTTGTTAAAGCAAGACAAAGACAGAAAATTTTTACAACCCGAAGCAGTTTTTATTTACAATAATCAGCAATATAAAATTCCAATGAGATATGTTTCTGTGGACGGCAAAAATTTTGATTTTGAATCAGGACTTGATGCAGGAATATTTTTGTATCCGAGAGTAGAATCCTTGTCTGGAACAAACGCAAAAATTAATCCAATCGGCGCATTGGTTTATCTCAGCAAAAGAACAGTTCATTCAAATATTGCAAATTATTATTTGTTTGGAAAAAATTCAGATTACTTTAAATTGGTTCATACAGAAGAGGATCTGATTGTTCAAAATATAAAAACGCAAAATCCTGAACTTGGAAGTTTTGTTTATTACGATGGATTAAGAGGGCCGATAAAAATATTTTCAATAAAATATCCCGTTTGGATAAAAATGAACGAAACTTATTTGAGCAGAGAAATTCCAAATCCAGAAGTGACTTACATAAAACCCGGGGAATATAATTAATGGAAAATGTTTTATTTGTTCCAATAATTTTGGGATTTATTGTGACTTTATTTGTTATTCCATATTGGATAAAAAGATCAAGAGAAGCAGGACTTGTTGGAAAAGACATTCATAAATTAGATAAAAAAGAAGTTGCTGAGGGGGGGGGGATCGCAGTTCTGCTTGGTTTTGTTTTTGGAGTTTTGGTTTATATTTCAATAAAAACTTTTGTTCTTGAAACAGATTTAACAACAGTTGAAATTTTTTCTATGCTCACAACAATTTTAATCGCGGGTTTTATTGGTTTTGTCGACGATGTTTTGGTTTGGAAAATTGGGCTCAGTTGGAAAATAAGGATTATACTTTTGTTTTTTGCTTCAATACCTTTGATGGTAATCAACGCAGGAAATTCTGAAGTAATGGGAATTGAACTCGGATTATTTTATCCCTTAATTGCAATCCCTGTTGGAATTATCGGAGCAACAACTACTTTTAATTTTTTAGCGGGCTATAACGGACTTGAAACAAGTCAAGGAATAATTCTTTTAAGCGCTTTGGCTTTTGTGACAGCAAAGACTGGTTCTACTTGGATAAGTTTAATTTTATTAATAATGATTTCTTGTTTATTCGGATTTTATATTTTTAACAAATACCCTGCAAAAGTTTTTCCTGGAGATGTTTTAACTTATTCGGTAGGCGCTATAATTGCAATAACCGCGATTTTAGGGAACATAGAAAAAATCGCGGTATTCTTTTTCATTCCATACATAATTGAAACAATTTTAAAAACAAGAGGAAAATTAAAAAAACAAAGTTTTGGGAAATTAAATTCCGACCAAAGTTTGGAAGTTCCTTATGAAAAATTTTACGGGCTTGAACACATTTCAATCTGGATTTTAAAAAAATTCAAAAAAGATCACAAAGCATATGAAAAAGAAGTTGTAACATTAATAAATTTCTTTCAGATTTTGGTTATCCTCGTCGGCATTTTAATTTTCAGGAAAAATGTTTTTATTTAAAATGAAATGGAAAACTTTTCTCTCGTTTTTTGGAATTGCTCTATTTATTTATATTCTGTTCAAACTTAATCTCGGGTTGGTTTTTCAGGAAATAAAAAATTCTGATTTAAGATTTATTTTTTTAGCAATTTCACTTGTTGGTTTTTTGTTAATAACTCAAACACTTAAATGGCATGTTATTGCGCGAAAACAAAAAATGAAAATTTCTTTTATTGAATCATTTAAAATAAATCTTATTTCTGGATTTTATGGGTTTGTGACGCCTTCAAAAATGGGGACTCTTGTGAGAGCGGACTATTTAAAAAAATATTCAAAAGATATGGGAAAAGGTCTTGCAAATTTTGTCATAGATAAAATCTTAGATATAATCTCTGTGTTTTTGATTTTTTTTGTTTTTTTTATGAACTTCAAGGAAAAATTTTCTTTTGTTCCAATAGTTTTTTTTGTTTTGATTTTTGTGGGGTTAATTTTATTTTTGTTTTTTATATTTGAAAAAAGGTGGGTAAAACCTTTGTTAAAATTTCTGCTTGAAAAATTTGCGCCGAAAAAAATAGTTGAAAAAATAAAAATTAATTTTAATTCATTTCACGACGACATTCCAGAAAAAAAGTATTTTCCAATATTTATATTTTTGAATATTTTAAACTGGATTCTGACTTATTTTATTACTTTTATAGTTGGAATGGCTGTGGGAGTAAATCTTAATTTTGTTTATTTTCTTGCGATATTGCCGATAAGCACAATAATAAGTTTAATCCCCATAACCATAAATGGATTAGGAACAAGAGAGGCGACTTTGATAAGTTTATTTGCTTTGTTTGGAATTAGTAGCGAGAAAGTTTTTTCAATGTCTATTATAAATATTTTAATCGCAAATATATTGCCTTCTATCACAGCAATCTTTTTAATGTTAAAAAAGAAATAAAAATTAATGAGAATCAGCATTGTCATTCCTGCTTACAATGAAGAAAAAAGAATCGGAAAAATGCTTGAGAGTTATGGAAAGTTTTTCTCTGGATTAAAGAAAAAAAATATTTTGGATTTTGAAATTTTTGTAGTAATAAACGGAACAACAGATAAAACAGAAGAAATTGTGAAAGAATATCAAAAAAAATTTAAAGAAATAATTTATGTCAATAGATTGGATATTGCTGCTAAAGGTCTTGCAATAATTGAGGGATTTAAAGACGCGTTGAAAAGAGAGAATGATTTAATTGGATTTGTCGACGGAGATTTAGCAACTCCTCCAGAAGCATATTATGAGCTAATAAAAAATATTGGAAACTATGATGGGATTCTTCCAATTCGTTGGGACAAAAAAAGCAAAATTTTAACTGAACAAAGTTTTTTTAGAAAAATGTTAAGTTATGGATACAATTTGATCATAAGAGGTTTATTTTTATTTCCTTATCGTGATACCCAATGCGGAGCAAAATTATTCAAAAGAGAAATTCTTGAAAAAAACGTAAATAAAATTGTGACAAGTAGTTGGGGTTTTGATATTGCTTTGCTTTTTTGTTTAAGAAAAGAATCAAATGCAAGAATAAAATCAATTCCTACAATTTGGGAAGACAAAAAAGGTTCTAAAATAAATTTCAAGAGAACTCCGATTAGAATGTTTGCCTCTGCAATTCGGCTTAGATTAATTCATTCGCCTTTCAAAGATTTTGTTCGGCTTTACAGAAAACTTCCAGAAAAAATGAAATTCCATCAATGGTCGTAGAAAGAAAAAAATTATTCAGAAGATTTCCACATTAACTCAAACCATTTTTTATAAGAATTTGCAAGCTCTTTATTAATTATCATAAAACAGATAGGATTATCTCCATCCCATAAAACATTAACAACCCGATCCCCATAAATATTAATTACAGCTGGATTTGAATATTCTTTTGGAAGAAATCTCTTTCCCATTAATTTTAGATTTGCAATTGTTTTTCCTTTGACTTCATAATCATAAAGAACTTTCATTTTTATTTTGGATTTTACTCTTAATCTATCAAAATTAGGAAAAAAATATTCTAATTTATCTTCTTTCCCTACTGCTCCAATTAAATAAAGAGTTTGATTTTGTTTTAAAACATCTTTTCTCATTGTCTTAAATCCTTCTTTTCCATATAAAACATGTGCCTCTGCCTGAGGTATTAAAGAAGTTTGCTTTTTTAATTCAGGCAGTATTTTTTTTATGTTTTCTTCTTTTTTATTTAATTTTTCTTTTTGTTCTTCTAGATAAGAGAGTAATCTCTCAGGTTCAGAAGCTTGAAAGAATTTTATATTATTTTTAATAACATAAGAAACCAGCCCTTTTTTAATAAGTTTATTTATTGCTTCATATACTCTGCTTCTGTGAAGAGAAACCTGTTTCATTAGAGTTCCTACTTTCGCGGAACCTGTTTTAAGCAAGATGGTATAGATAACAATTTCGCTTGGTGCTAGTCCTATTTCTTGTAATAATTTTTCGTCCATACTTTAAAGAAAACCTTTGAGATATATAAATCTTATCGTTGTAGTCTCATTAGAGGGGGACAAATATTAATAAAATAACTTGTGGTTCCTATGAAGTGATTAAAATGGCTAAACAAGCACAACCAATTCCAAAAGAAGTTTATGAGTGTCCCAAATGTAATAAAAATCTATTCACAAATTTAGAAGAAGCAAAAAAGCATGTCAACGTTCCAATTTATGGACTTCCAATAGGTTTTGTTTTTTATAGTGGTAGTCTATTAGGATATCCTCATGTTGAAAATAGTTTCATTAATATTGTTCTACCGGGAGATGCCGGTGTTTGTAAAGATGATAGGGGATTGCATGGGATTATTCAGCAAATATTACCTATAGAATTCTATAACGATGGATTGGATTTATTCACACAAAGAGATATTAGACGGAGAAGAAAAAAACTCTTATTTAGTTTAGGTTTTAAAAATCCATATAATTGCGAGGGAGTTCCTCTTAGTTTTAGAATGGATCACACTGAAAAAGGATGGGATTATTGGAAAAATGCAGATGCAATAAAAAACATGTGTAAAGAAGACCCAAAATTTTACTTATTGAACCCAGCAGAGTTTATTTATTTCGAAAGATTATTTTATTCTATTAGACGAAGATTTTTAGAAAAAGAACGAAGCTTAGCTAAAGGATTGGGGGTTAAACCAGAAGAGCTACATCAAGACGAAAAACAATTGCTACGATTAGACTATGTTGACAAATCAGATTTATATAAACTGAAAACTATAACGGGGATAAGATTACAGAGAAATTTGTAAAAACATTTTTGCGATTGAAAAAGACGAATTATTCAAGGTTCTCAATAACAAAAAGAATTATAAAACAAATTTCATTTTAATTTAAATGCCTCAAGCAGTAACACATTTTTTAATTCCAGCAATTTTAGTCGCGTTATTCAGAGATTTTTGTTTAAAGAAAAAAATAAATTTTCCTCTTCATTATGTTTTGATTGCAGGAATTGGGGGGCTTTTAGTTGATTCAGATTATTTATTATATTATTTATTTAAGGCGTTTAATTTTTCTTTTCCAAGTCATAGAATATTTTTTCATAATTTATTTTTTGTTTTGATTTTTTTAATTTTGGGATTTATTTTTATGAAAATAAATTTTAAGGAATTTGGAAAACACAAACTCAAAATTTCTACAATTTTTTTTATAATTAGTTTTGCAGGTTTAACTCATCTTTTACTTGACTGGTTTTTTATTGGAGAGGTTTTATTTTTCTATCCGTTTTCTGATTTAAGTTTTGGTTTAAATATTTTGAAAAAACTTCCAGAGTATATGCAAAGTTCAATCACAGGAATTATCGACGCTGTTTTACTTATTTTTTGGATGAGCTATCTTGAAATAAGACATAAGATATCTGATTATATTTGAGATAGTGTTAAGTCAACCCTGAATCTTAACATCGACATTTTTTCTTAAAAATTTTAACAAACAGATTTAAATAGCATTTATTCTTGATTTCTATATCTCTCTCTTTTCT
>Ga0209210_1003157_pt1 | contig 11407 bp, 8 predicted proteins | sample RifGroA1_FD_183991 | JGI IMG/M metagenome (GOLD analysis project Ga0209210, IMG submission 183991) | Contaminated groundwater microbial communities from Rifle, Colorado, USA - Rifle Groundwater A1 (SPAdes) (version 2) | ecosystem: Environmental > Aquatic > Deep subsurface > Groundwater >...
GGGATAGTGTCACAGAAACAATACCGCCGATCGTCATAGGAAAAACGAGAATACGTTTTTCACATGGAGGAGGCAAGGGTGAAAAGAGGTGAGGTAAAAGCTCACACTCCGACGGAGTAATTCGTCGGAGGGAAAAACTCCTATCCGGTGCAACCCAAATTAGTTACGAGTAACTAGTTATTAGTCACCAGTAACTAAACAGGGGCTTGAGTCCGAGAGCAATCGAGGACCTAGATAGATGGCCATATCGCATTCTTTCGAATTTTTTCAAAAATTTGAAGTGGTGCGAACAGAATTCGGCTTACAGTGAAGGGAACACAAATCAAAAAGTCCGCGACATGTCGCGGACTTTTTGATTTTTCCATTATACGAGAGATATATCAATCTTCCGGCCGCTCTGCCGGTTTTTTGAGTTTTCAATGCGCCGTAAAAAAAGATCAATTTGATCCCTCCGATACACACGGTAGTTGTTTATCGGATTTCGGTATGCGGAGAGGATTCCTCTTTTGTCCCAATTTCGTAGGGTGAGCGGAGCAACGCCCAGAATTTTCGCGGCATCTTTTATAGTGAGATACGTGATTTCCATGGACTGGCAAATGTTAGCGGATTTCGTTAATTTTGAAAACCTGTCAAGGGGGAAAGCGTGGAGAAATAAGAGAAATGAGCGGTTTCTAGCGAAATGTATGTTTTTTTCTACATTGATAAACCCTACTATGCGATGCCGACTATGTATCAAGGTTCATCAAGAATCATTACATCTTATCAACTTAGTTCCGGCTTCTCACTAATTATCAGGGAAAATGCGACTATCTGCAACAAATGTTTTCCACATGGAAATTGCGAGGAACAAAAAAATCCGATGATATACTTCAGATAGGATTTTAGGGATGAATTTCGAAACGATATCGTTTATTTCTCGTATCTATCAATTTTTTTACGATCGACGAAACGCGAAGTAATTTCAAATTCTTATCTTCTCCATATGAATCCAGAGTATCGTTCACTCGCTGATATCGCAAAGGAATTTAAGGTAAGTCAGGACTACCTGCGTTTTTTAATTTTTAAGAAACGGCTTCACGCGGCGAAGTTCGGCCGTAACTGGTTTACGACGCGTGCTTGGATGGAGGAATGTTTCCGCGGATCTGCACAAGGAAGGCCGCGCGGCGGGATATCAAGAACTCCGCAATCCGCAAGCGGTAGTGGCATTTCTCGACCGACTGGACGCCTCTCGTTTTCGTCAAATATGGCCCTATCAACTTCAGGGTTTTCCGTTACGCACGCATCGGAAAGCGCTACCTCGGGTATTTTCGTTTCGTTTGCATCGGCTTTCCGCGAATCCCTTCTTGTCGTCTTTTCCCTTTTTGAAGATCCGCGCGCACTTTTCCGTTTTGCCAAAAGTTTTTCCGCCGCCGCCGCAGTCGCAGTGCTATTTTTTGCAGCGGGACTCTACGGTGTTCAGTGGGTATACGGCGAATTTCTTGCTTCGTCCCAACTTTCCGCAAGAAACTTTTTTGGAAATACCGCGGCCCTCGTTGATACGATTCGGCGTGTTGCGCAGGCGCCCGAGGGCGCGCTTCCTGAAGCGCGCCAGGATTCACTCTCTCCGAAGGGGGGAATCGGATTTACGGTAAAGGTCGAAAATGCCGATGTCGTAGACGGCGACATAGTAAGTTTTTCCGACAACACGTATCGCCTGTCGACTGCCGCGCATGACACCAATATGCTCGGCGTTGTAAGCATGAATCCCGCCATTACCGTTGGAACCGTTTCATCCGACGGCGTCCCGGTTGTGTCATCGGGTCATGCGTATGTTCGCGTCTCGACCGTAAACGGCGCAATAAAATCCGGAGATCTTATTACGACGTCAATCATTCCCGGCATCGGCACGAAATCAGAGGGGTTTGGACAGATCTTGGGAATTGCCCTCGCCGATTTCACCGACGGGGACCCCGAGCGCATAGGAAAAATTCCCGTATCGGTGAATGTTCGGACGCACACGCCGTTCACGCAATTTACGTCGAGTCCCTTTGACGCGATCCGTTATATTCTCGCGTTTATCATTGCGGCGGGCTCCATCATTATCGGATTTGTCTACTTTGGCAAAGTTGCCCGAACCGGCGTTGAGGCCTTAGGCAGAAACCCGCTTGCCGGCCGCCTCATTGAATTCGGAGTGTTTTTGAATCTTTTCCTTACCCTCGGGATCATCGCAATCGGCATCATTATCGCTTACGGAATTATCATTCTCTAATATGGAGGTTTTTCTTTCATCGCTATCGGGTATTCTCGCATTCCTCGGGGCTTCGCTTTCGTTTTTAGCGGTTTTTTTCATCATGCGTTCTCGGAATATAGATCCCGCGAGCGCATCTCTGCGGGCCCGAGATACGCTTTCGCGCGCACGAGAGGATGCCGATGAGATTATCCGAGAGGCGGAATCGCGGGCAGAAGAAATTGTGAATGGCGCCCAATTGCTTCGCGGTCGCGCCGAGGAGCGGTTTGAACGGGCGATGGAGGGGTTTCTTGAGCGGGAATCAAAACGTCTTGCGGCCGCCGGAGAAAAGCTTTTCGGCGAGTACGGAGGCATTGCCGAGGAGACCCGCGGAGCATACGCGCGCGTGATCGAGGAGGTTTCAAAAAGCGTTTCGGAGGAGGCGCGGCGCGGGATTTCGGAGTTGGAGGAATTTATCAAAAACGAAATGGTGCGCTATGAGCGTCTGACCGATCGCGGCCTCGAAGAGTGGCGGCGAACGATTGAGGCCGAGATAGAAAAAAAGAAAGAGGCGGGCCTCAAGCGCGTGGAAGAATCAATATACCGGATTTTATTTTTCGTTTCTAAAGAAGTTCTCGGGCGCGCGATTAATCTCGAAGAACACCAAGCGCTCGTCGTGCGCGCGCTCGATGACGCAAAGCGCCAAGGATTTTTCGATTAGACATTTTTTACATATACCACTATGGAAGAGTTCATCAGTCGATTTCTCTCATTTATCCGGACGATCGATGAGCGCGATCTCGCGCGCGCTGGCATCGGCGTCCTCAAAGAAAGCCTCTATCGTTCGTTTCCAAAAGAATTTCACGAGGTTCTCCGGACGAAATTCAGTACCCGGACGGGAGATTGTCTGCGCGATTTCTTTTCTAAACCGTCGTATCTTCGAAACCCCGATCTCATCAAGGCAGATCTCGAAGCGGTCCTTGGCGCGATCGATGCGATGCGGATACTTCGTCTTGAAGTTGCGATTGAGCCGTCCGACGCCTTCGTTGATCGAATCGCCGGATGGGTGTTGTCGAACCTCGGCAGCGATATTGTTTTGGATATTGCGCGCGATCGGACGGTCGTCGGGGGCGCCCGCATCGTGTTTTTAGGAAAGTACCGGGAAAACACTCTTGTCGATATGGTCAAAAACGTATTTGAGACAAAGCGCGATGTCGTAATGAAAGAACTTTTATGAGGAGAGATATCGAGCAATTTCTTTCGGCCACCGGCGAAATCGGTTTCGTTGAGAAAGCCGTTTCATCTCTCGTCTACGCCCGAGGGCTTCCGGGGGCGCGCCAAAATGAGGTGGTTGTTTTTGATTCGGGCGAGATCGGCCGCGTCGTCGCGCTCCACGAATCCCAAGTCGAGCTTTTGAGTTTTTCGAGAGAAGCCGTACGTATCGGTTCACGCGTCGCGCGAACCGATACGTTTCTTGAATTGCCGTTGGGTGGCGAAGTTCTCGGCGCGACCATTGATCCGTTGGGGTATTCTATTGATCCGACGAGGCCCCTGCCGCCGATGAAAGAAGCGCGTCCTTTGGATATCGTTCCGTCCGGAATAGAAACGCGGCTTCGCATCACGCGCCCCGCGAGAACCGGCGTGACGCTCATTGACCGAATGATTCCGATCGGAAAGGGCCAGCGCGAGCTCGTGGTCGGGGACCAAAAAACTGGAAAGTCGCATTTTCTCCTGTCCTCTCTCCTTACGCATGTCCGCGAGGGCGGCGTCGGAGTGTACGCCGTCATCGGAAAGGGAAAAATCGACACGAAAAAAATCGAGGAGTCGTTCCGCGCTCTGGACGTTCAAAATCGAATCGTCCTCGTTGTGTCGCATATTGATGACCCGGCAAGCATCATCTATTTGACTCCGTACGCCGCGATGACCGTCGCGGAGTATTTTCGGGATATGGGGAACGATGTTCTTGTTGTTCTCGATGATTTATCCATGCACGCGAAGATCCATCGCGAGCTTTCGCTTCTGGGGCGGCGGTTCCCCGGAAGGAATTCATACCCCGGCGATATGTTTTACACCCATTCCCGTCTCCTTGAGCGCGCCGGAAATTTTGTGACTCCGAAGGGAGAGCGTGCGATTACGTGCTTCCCTGTTGCCGAGGCGCCCCAAGGCGACATCACGGGTTACATTCAGACGAATTTGATGTCAATGACAGACGGGCACTTGTTTTTCGACCATGTGCTTTTTTCCCAGGGGCGGCGTCCCGCGGTCGATCCGTTTCTTTCCGTCACGCGCGTCGGCCGCCAGACCCAGTCGCCTCTTGAGCACGAGATCGCGCGCGAGCTCGTCGCATTTCTGAAAAACGCCGAGCGGCTCCACGGATTCGTGAGCTTCGGGGCGGAATTGGGCGAGCATATCAAGCGGACGCTCGAAAAGGAATCCGAGATTCTCCAGTATCTCGATCAGACGGAATACGATTCGATTCCGAGTCCCGTGCAAGTGTTTCTCTTCGGCGTCGTGTGGAACGACTTGTGGCAAGGGCATACGCGCCCTGTCATACGTCAGATGATTAAGACCCTCATTGAGAGCTACGGCGCAAAGCCAGACATTCGCCGCCAGATCGACAACATTGTCGCAAGTTCGGATTCGGTAAAAGCGCTCGGAATATTTATCAGGGACTTTGCGCCGAAATATTTAGGGATGAAATAAACTCATGATTACGACAAAATCAATCGCGCGCGAGATAGGAGAATTGCGGGGGCTTGGAGATCTCGTGACAACGTACGAATTTATCGCTGCCGCGGCAATGCGCCGGATTCGGAATTCCGTCCTCGAGAACCGCGCGTTTCATCTCGGTCTCAACGCGATTTTCCAGGAAATCAAGCGTGCCTATGAGCGCGAGGTGCATGGTCTTGCCCAGCAGCACGGAACAGCGAAGAAAAAAACGATTTCTTTCGTGACGCGGGATCGCAAATCCGCGATTGTGTTTCTTTCCGCAAATACCCCGCTCTACGGCGAGGTCATCGCGCGTACGTTTTCCGCATTTGTTGCGGAAGCGGAGAAAAATGTGTCGGACGCCGTCGTCGTCGGCAGGATCGGAAGAACGCTTTTTGAGGAAACGTTTCCCGCGAGACCGTTTGCCTACTTTGATTTCCCGGATACGTCGATCGCGATTGAAAATCTGAAAGCGATTTCGACGTATCTGACCCGGTACGAACGAGTCCTCGTTTTCCACGGGCGGTTCAAGAGTCTTATTTCGCAGGAGGCGGCGATATCGTCCATTTCGGGCGATCTACTTGCGGCACCTGATCCAGAAAAAGACGGCGAGGAAACGAAATATATTTTCGAGCCGTCGCTGGAAACAATTGTCATATTTTTTGAAACGGAAATTTTGGGCTCTCTCTTGGAGCAGGTGTTCCATGAGTCGCGCCTCGCGAAGCTCGCAAGCAGGATGGTTCTCTTGGATCGCGCATCCGTCGCCGTCGATAGGGCGTTCGTACGGACTGTTTCAAGGCGCTCTCAACTTCAGCATCGCGTTTTTAATCGCAAACAGCTCGATTCGCTCGCGGGCGTCGGGATGTGGTTTCGACCATAGCGTTTTACCATGGCAGAATTCGAACAAAAAGGAATAGTGCTTGCAGTTGAAGGTCAGGTCGCCGAAGTCGAATTTTCTCACGCGGCTCCCGCGGTCCACGATATTCTTGTTTTGGAAAACGATCAGAGCGTCACGATGGAGGTTTTTTCGTCATCGCGTGCGAACTCCTACTACTGTCTTGTTCTGTCGTCCTCCGTCGAGCTTCGTCGAGGTGCTGCGGTTTTGAATACCGGCGTTCCCATTACGATCAGCGCGGGCCGCGAGCTTTTGGGGCGCGTCATAGATTTTGCCGGGGTGCCTCTCGACGGCAAGGGAGCGATCGCGGGGCCGGATGCATTTCCGATATACCGGACGTCGCCCCACTACCGCGATGTATCAACAAAACAGGAAATTCTCGAAACCGGCATCAAAGTGGTTGATCTTTTTTGTCCGCTTCTCAAGGGAGGAAAGATCGGACTTCTCGGAGGCGCGGGCGTGGGAAAGACCGTTATGCTTACCGAGCTTTTGCATAACATCATTCTGATGCGCGAACAGGCGAGTACCGTATCCGTGTTTGCGGGCGTCGGGGAGCGCGTTCGCGAGGGACAGGAACTCATCGCGACTCTCGAAGAAAAAAAAGCGCTTCCGTCCGTGTCTGTTGTCTTGGGGCCGATGGGCTCTCCTCCCGCTGTACGCCGTATTACCGCCCACACCGCGGTTGCCGTTGCAGAATATTTCCGCGATGTCCTTAAAATGAATGTCCTTTTTTTCATCGATAACGTCTTCCGTTTTGCGCAAGCAGGGAACGAACTTTCCATGATTATGAAAACGATTCCGTCCGAGGACGGTTATCAGCCGACGCTCGCGTCAGAGATTTCTTCGATTCACGGCCGTCTCATTTCGACCCAAGACGCGGCGGTGACAACGATTGAGGCCGTGTATATCCCGAACGACGACATTCTCGACCAGGCGGTGCAGGCCGTATTTGCGCACCTCGATTCGGTCGTCGTATTTTCCCGCGACGTCTATCAGCAAAATCTTCTTCCCGCCGTTGACCCTTTGGCGTCGTATTCGTCGGCATTAAATCCCGGTACCGCCGGGGAATTCCATTATGAAACCGCGCGAGAGGTCGGAGTTTTGTTTAAGAGGTCGGAGTCCTTGGAGCGAGTCGTGTCGCTTGTAGGCGAATCAGAGCTTTCGCCGGAAGATCGAATCCTGTATCAGCGCTCGCGGAAAATCCGAAATTTTTTGACACAAAATCTTTACGTCGTGGAAGATCAGGCGAATCTCGAGGGACAGTTCGTTCCTCTCAAGACAACGCTCGAAGACGTGAAGGCGATTCTGGAAGGAAAGTACGATTCGATTCCGGAAGACAAGTTCCGATACATCGGGAGCGCAAAGGAGATTAAAAAATAGGATCGAGATGATTGCATAGTATGGTATTCGAGACCCCGCCGAAAATTGAAGAAAAACTCGCAGTCGTCATCCGTGATCGCGGCGGCGTTTTGTACGAGGGGAAGGTTGATTCGCTGTCGTCCTACAACGACCAGGGGCCGTTTGACGTCTTGGCGCTGCATGCGAATTTTATTTCGATAATCAAGAAATCGGTTTCTTTGCGGCTTCGCGGGAAGGTGGTCGAGGATCTTCCGGTGGAGACGGGCGTCATGGCCGTGAAGGCGAATAACGTCGAAGTATATTTGGGGATTCTTCATTGAAATGAATCAAGAGCGACCAAAAATTCATTTTGTCCGTTATGCGCAAAAATCCAAAAAGGACGCGCGGCTGGTTTCGCGTTTTTCTCTTTTCCTGCTTGTTTTTGTCTTTGCGGTTTCTCTCGCCCTCAGTGCCTACCCGATTCACGCGAGCGCCGAAGGCGAGGGTGGTGTTCAAAGTGCACTTCGCGCGCGGATCGAACGCGCAGAATTCGCTTCTCTTTTCGCGGGGATTTTCGACTCAATTGGAAATTTTTTCCGTAGGTTTGCGACTAACCGCAAGGCCGAGGAATCAATAGTTGATGGCCAGGCAATTCGGGAGAAAAATCGACAAATCGCAGCTCTTTTCACGGGCGCCGAAACTCTTGTTGACGTGAATGCCGAGAGTCGTTTCAAAGGATCCGCGGGATTTTCGAAGGATGTTTCCGTAGAGGGTCTTTTGCGCGGGACCGAGATTGATTTGGGGACAGGAAAGATCACGGCAGGAAATATTATCTATGAAGTAATCGGAGGAGACGGAATTCTTGTTTCCGGCGACCGCCAGCGGCCGGTAGTATCCCAGCTTTTCTGGATGCGGCGCGGAAATTCGATTGTGACAAGGGACCCTGGTCTTTCTCTTGAGATTCAGGGCGAGCTCATCGTGGGAACTCCTGATTCCTCGCGCCTTACGTTTAACGGTCCCGCGCTCATTTCCTTTTTGAAAGGCGCGACAACAACAATCCCTGCGGGGACATCGACCGCATGGACCATAGCTGCGTCCGCCACCGGAACTCCGATTGTAAGCGTGAGCGCGAATAACGGCGGAACAGTCGGGGTTGGAACTACATCGTCCTCGGCAAAATTTTCCATTGACGATTCTTTCCGCGTGGCAACGTCAAGCGCCGGTATAAATATTTTTGAAATATTCGGCAGAGGGGGAATTCCATTTTTCATTGTTGATTCGGAGGGGCGCGTCGGCGTCGCGACCGCATCCCCCAGTTCATTTTTCTCGGTTGACGGCAATGCTCTTTTTGCGGGCTCGACGACTTTTGCCGGGCCGGTTCTTGCGCAATCGACTTCGACTTTTGCCGGAACGATCTACGGCAACGGATCTGCGTATTTTGCGATAGACGGCGGCCGCGTCGGCGTCGGAACAAAAAATCCGAGCAATACGTTTACTATTGCCGGAACATTCGGCGTCTCGGGCGACGCCAAATTCGGCACGAGCCCCATAATCCCCATTGTAAGTTGTGAGGGTCAGGGAGTTCTTGAAACCGATGGTTCGGGAAGGATTACGTGCGGGTCTGACGCAGTCGGTTCTGCAGGAGGATCCGGGACCGTGTCCGGAAGCGACGAAGGCAATATCGCCTACTACGCTGGCGGGACAAAGGTGATAGGAAGCAGTAATTTGGTGTTTCGGGAAGGAACTGTTCGTTTCGGAGTGGGAACGTCGTCTCCCGCGACAACGACTTCGGTTGTGGGCGACATATACCTCACGGGCGGTCTTGGCGTCGGGCGCGCAACAGGAACCCCGGGCGTTATCGAAACAACCGGCGTCATAAACGTTCAGGGAGCGGGGACGTCTTCATTCACCAACGGCATCAATCTTTCCTCGGGCTGTTACGCGGTAAACAGCAATTGTGCGGTTACGGGTTCGGGAGGAGGAACATTCAATCCTGGAACTGCTAATAGATTGACGTATTATTCTTCGGCCACCACTCTTGACTCCGCCAATTTCTTAACCACTGATATCACAAATTCCCGTCTTGGTATCGGTACTTCAACCCCAGGAGGAGTTCTTTCTGTCAGCGCTTCCTCCACAGTTCCGACTGCGATATTCCGTCAAGCCACCTCAACCAATTCCGGATCAATCCTTTCTTTCATATCAGGCACTAGTGACAATTACGCACAAGAAATCGGAAATATAAAAGGATTAAACCCCACCATCAAAGGTTCTGTAACCGATGCCACGAATCTTGACGGCGCCATCTCCGTCTACGTCTCCGGCCGCTATGCTTATTTAGCGGCACAAACTGCCGATCGCCTTACGATTGTGGATGTTTCAAACCCCGCAAGCCCGACCACTGTTGGATCTGTCACCGATGCTCAACTTGATACCGCTAATGCTGTCTATGTCACCGGCAACTATGCCTATGTGGCGGCATCAGGCAATGCAGACCGTCTTACTATTGTAGATGTTTCTAACCCTTCGAGTCCGGCCATTGTTGGATCCGTTACTAGTACCCAGCTTGACGGCGCCCGCTCCGTCTACGTCTCCGGCCGCTATGCCTATGTGGTGGCGGAAACTGCCGACGGCCTTACTATTGTAGATGTTTCTAACCCTTCGAGTCCGGCCATTGTTGGATCCGTTACTAGTACCCAGCTCGATAGCGCTTACTCCGTCTACGTCTCCGGCAGATACGCCTATGTGGCGGCAGGCGGTGCCGATCGCCTTACTATTGTAGATGTTTCTAACCCTTCGAGTCCCGTCATTGTTGGATCCGTTACCGATAGTACCCTACTTGATGTCGCCCGTTCCGTTTACGTTTCCGGCCGATATGCTTATGTGATGGCATGGGCTGCCGACAGTCTTACCATAGTGGATGTTTTTAATCCTTCGAGTCCTACCATTGTTGGATCTGTCACTAGCGCCTTACTCGATGATGCCCACTACATCTACGTCTCCGGCCGCTATGCCTATGTGACGGCAGCCAATGCCGACCGTCTTATCATCGTGGATGTCTCTAGCCCCGCAAGCCCGGTCATTGTCGGATCCGTCACCGATGCTCAACTCGATTACGCCAGCGCCGTCTACGTCTCCGGTCGCTATGCCTATGTGGCGGCATACAATGCCGACCGTCTTACCATAGTTGAACTTCCCGGGCTGGATATCCCGACAGTTTTGACCGGAGACATTCAGACAGGATCTCTTGAGACCTGGGAGAATATTGATGTAGGGAACGATTTATTGGTGCGTGGAGGGGCGAGCATTGGAGGCGGGGGACTCTATTCAAGCGGCCCCGGCTCTTTCTCCACATTCGCCACCACTTCGCTTTTGAATATCCCAGCTCTTTCCGGCTCAATCACTGATTCCAATTTGTCATCCGTCGTCGACATCCTGAAGCTTACGCACATGGCCTCTTCCACAGCCGCTTCGGGCATCGGAACCGGCCTTCTCTTCTCGGCTGAAAATACATCAGGCACCACCACCGACATCGCAAGAATCTCTTCCATCTTTACCAATGCTGGAGGATCAGCCACCACCTCGGTTCTCACATTTTCCACTTTAAGCGAGTTCACTCTCTCCGAGAAAATGAGAATTAACGAGAATGGCTTCGTCGGCATCGGTACCACAACTCCCGGTTCGCTTTTGAACCTCTACGGCACCTCATCAATTCTTACCATCCAGTCATACGTTAATTCTGCAAACGCATTCCAGATTCTGAATGCGGCAACAACTAGCATGTTCACTGTTGACACGGTAAACGGCTCCACGACCGTTCTCGGCATTCTCAATTCGGGAGGATTCATAACAGGAAACGCAACATCAATCCACGCAACTGGAACAACCCTCTACGTCGGATCCGGAGGTATCCTTACCGCGGCATCGTCTTCGATTTTGAATCTCACGATTTTGAATTCGACGACGACTCGAGCGACAACCTCGTATCTTGCCGTAACAACTCATGCTTCTACCTCGTATCTCACTGTTTCAAATTCCCTTGGCGTTGGACGCTCGACCACCACCTACGGGAATGCCGAGCTTGCAGGTATCATCAACGTCCAAGGCACCGGCACATCGAGCTTTTCAAACGGCATCAACCTTGCAGACGGGTGTTTTGCAACACGCGGAGTATGTGCCGCACTTGGAGGAACTACAATCAACTCCGGAACTGCCAACAGATTGGCGTATTACTCGGGAGCTTCAACTTTGGACTCGGC
>Ga0209210_1003162_pt1 | contig 11394 bp, 15 predicted proteins | sample RifGroA1_FD_183991 | JGI IMG/M metagenome (GOLD analysis project Ga0209210, IMG submission 183991) | Contaminated groundwater microbial communities from Rifle, Colorado, USA - Rifle Groundwater A1 (SPAdes) (version 2) | ecosystem: Environmental > Aquatic > Deep subsurface > Groundwater >...
GCTAGTAGAAAAATCTGGAATTGAACTTTTGTTTGTCGACCAAAGAGAACCCATGACAAAGATAGGGAGAGTCTCTAGAAATAACCATATAAAAATTTCCCCTCTGGTTTGAAGAGCGTCCAACCATTCGGCTTTGGCGATAGCTAAATATTTTTTCATTGTCTAATTTTAATGCAAAAAGCGACGTGATGATACGTCGCTTTTGACCGTCTTTGATCTAGTTAGACAGGGTTTTTGGATTCAAAACTACTTTACAGCCTTCTTTAGAGTCTTGCCGGGAGTAAAGCGGGCGGCCCGATGGCCTTTGACGATCTTGCGCTCCTTGGTACCCGGTACGATGACCGGTTTGTCTTTGACACTCACCACCTTGAAAGTGCCAAAGCCTGACAAAACGACTTTTTCGCCTTTACTAAGGGCTTTTTTGATCTCTTCTAAAAAGGTTTCTACTGCTTCGCGGGAAGCCTTTTTAGTCAAGTGGGCTTTGCGGGCCAAGACGTCAAACATTTGTTGCTTAGTCATGTAATATCTTCACCTCCTTTTTTCCCATGTTATAGCCCAAATATAATACCTGTACGCTGGCTGTCAAGAGGATGTTTACTTGGCTTTAGTGATATCGGTGGCTCTTACTTCACGAATAGCTGTGATTTTGATCTGGCCGGCGTACTGGGCTTCTTTTTCCAGACGTTCCCGAATTTTGGCAACCAGAAGGGTCAGATCGGAGTCGGAGACTTCTTCAGGGCGAACCAAGACCCGGACGTCGCGGCCGGCTTGGAAAGCAAAGACTTCGGAAACACCCGGGAAAGACTTAGAAATTTCTTCAATAACCTGCATACGTTTGACGTAAGCGTCGTGAGGTTCATACCGGGCACCGGGGCGGGATCCGGAAATGGCGTCGGCTACCCAAACGATCCGGGAAAGATATGACGAGAAAGGTTTGTCCTCATGATGTTCGGCGACAGCACTAATGACCGGCTGAGGCAGGCCGTGTTTTTTGAGCAGTTCAACTCCTAATTGAACATGGGTGCCCTCTTCTTCGGTAACAACTTTTCCAATGTCATGCAGTAGACAACCCAGGCGGACGTGCTGAATGTCTTCTTCTGATAGATTTAGTTCTTGGGCAATGTGGACACCGATTTTGGTTTCTTCGATGGTGTGTATCCCTAAATTTTGGCCGTAAGAAAAACGGAATCTGTATCGGCCAATGATCTTGACCAGATCCGGGTCAAGATTGTAAACGCCACAGGCGGAACAAATCTTTTTACCTTCATCCACTAAAACCATATCCAATTGGAGTTTGGTATGGGCTACGACTTCTTCGATCCGGGAGGGGGTAATGCGGCCGTCTTTGATGAGAATTTCCAGACTTCTTTTGGCAATCTCTCGGCGCAGGGAATCAAAAGACGAAAGCCTAAGAGAGTTGCCCTCTTCTAATTCAATTTCTACACCAGTAGCTTTTTCGAACGCGGCAATGTTGCGACCGCCTTGGCCGATAATGCTGCCTTTAATGGAATCGGAAGCCAGAGGAATGGTAGAGACGGTGTACTCGGCGGTGTAGTCGGTAGCGCCGTGCATCATGGCATCGATAACGAGGTCACGAGCAAGTTCTGCGGCTTTTAATTTATACTCTTGTTCAGCGGCTTCGAGGCGCTTGGCCAAATCCTGATTTACATCCATAAAATTGATATTTAATAGTTAACATTGGGGTCATTATACCTCTTTTTTAACACGCCCTCAATAGTGTCCCAGGAGAAACCCCGGGAAGCCAAGAAACGCATGGCCTGCTTCCAGGTTAGTTTTTTCTTTTTGGAAAGGGCATTTTTAGCTAACTCTAGTTCGCTAATTTCCAATTTCAAATTTTTAATTTCTAAACCCTTGCGTTTAAGTTCTAAAGAAAGAAGTTTGGCTGACATGGGACGGGCACGCAGACGGGATTCCTGATACCAAGTAGCAAATGCCTTGTCGTCAATAAATTTGAGTTCTTTGAGTTTAGATATAGCCTGCTTAACGTCTGACTCCGGCCAATGCCGGGCGAGATGGTCGTAAACTTCCTTTTCGGAGTACGGACGGCGGGCCAGAAGACGTAACCCGGAGTTAAGGGCTGACTTATTCTTCTTCAATTTCCCCGACTTGCTTGGGGGGAGCTTTTTTGTTGTCTTTGACCGACTTCCAAATTGCATCTTCGATTTGTTTGGCGACTTTGGGATTTTCATTTAAATAAATGCGGACCGCTTCCCGGCCTTGGCCCAAAATAGCGTCACCGTGATAAATAAAAGCACCTTTTTTGGTGAGTACTCCTAATTCTAAACCAACATCCATGAGTCCGCCGGACTTGGATATACCACCTTCGTTTAGAATATCGAATTCGGCTACAGAAAAAGGCGAAGCAACTTTATTTTTGACGATTCTGGCCCGGTGACGGGAACCGATAACTTTGTCACCGTCTTTGAGAGTCTCAATTTTCCGGGTATCTACCCGAACTGAAGAGTAAAACTTGAGAGCCATGCCGCCGGTAGTAGTCTCGGGATTGCCAAACATGACGCCGATCTTCATGCGCAGCTGGTTGATGAAAATGACCACGGTGTGAGACTTGGAAATGGCTCCGGTAATTTTCCGAAGAGCCTGGGACATAAGCCGGGCTTGAACTCCCATCATGGAATCGCCCATCTCACCTTCGATTTCAGCCCGGGGAACCAGAGCCGCAACTGAATCGATAACGATGACGTCAAAAGCGCCGGAGCGGATAAGAGTCTCCACAATTTCTAAAGCCTGTTCACCTGTGTCCGGCTGGGAAATATATAGGTCGTCGAGTTTGACGCCAATAGTCTGGGCCCGGGCCGGATCGAGAGCGTGCTCGGCGTCAATAAAGGCAGCTTGGCCGCCCAATCTCTGGGCCTCGGCAATACAATGCAGGGCGATGGTGGTTTTGCCGGAAGCCTCGGGACCATAAATTTCGGTGACCCGGCCACGGGGGAAACCACCGACTCCCAAAGCCAGATCAATAGCAATTGATCCGGTAGGAATAACATCCACCGTCATTTTGTCTGTCTTGTCTCCCAATTTCATGATCGATCCTTTACCAAATTGCTTCTCTATCTGTTCCATGGCGATTTTGATCGCCTGCATTTTTTGATCTGTTGCCATACCTGGCCCAAATATACCCCGTAGAAAATAAAATGCAAGAGGAAGAAGTTTATTTGTTTACCGAAGCTATGGTTTTGTAGACTAAGAAGGAGTAGACCAGAATTACTGCGCCGAAGACCCATGATAAGACAGATGAGGCAAAGGAAATCGTGTAATAAACAAGAGGGGCGGAGGTCTTAAGCTGTTGGGCTACAAAGCTAGTGATAAAAGAGATTAAGAAGATAACTACGGTGGGAAAAATCGAATAGCCGAGAACTTTCCAGAATTTGCCTTTGACTAGCTCTTGGCTTCTTTTGAGGGCGGCTAACCCAGATAGGTTTTCCTCAATAACAATGTATTGAGTAAAGACATATCTAACCGCAAGAATAATGCCGGGAATAATAAAAAGTATGAATCCGACCAGAACTATTAAGCCTGTCAAGAGATTGGTTCCGATTAAGGGAAGAATTAATCTTTTACTCTGGATAAAAAGATCTTTTATGGGCAGAAGCTGATTATTAATTACTGATTTTGTCATCACTAAACCGGCCGAAATTAGCCAGGTGAAGACAAGAAGAAAAGCCACGGTGGTAACCGTACCCAATAAGGCCACAAATGGACCTGAAGTAGTTTTGGTGAGTGCCATGAGGGCAAAATTTACGACAAAGAATACGATGAAAAAACCTACAAAGACAAGAAAAGAGGCCAGATAGAATTTAAGAAAGTATTTAAAGTTTTTAAGAAACAGGGAGACGGCTTGATGCAATAGACTCCAGGCTGATGGCATAGGATTCATTTCTTGTTTTTTATTTTAAGAGCATGGACGGGCAAATACCAGAGCCAACCTATACTGTAAAGCAGAAATAACCCTAACTGAATAAGAAATGAGATGTTTTGGGAGGGGGAAAGAAAACTGGCGGCAGAAATTAAAAGGGGCAAAACTGAAGCGTAGAAAACAATTTTTAAAGTGTCAGGGTAAGATATCTTTTTACGCAAGACAAGAGACAGAACCCACAAACCGAAAGCCGAGGCCAACACGACGATTAAATGGTAAATATAAAGAAAGCCACCGTAAAACAGGGTCAGGAGTAAGAAAAGTCCCAAGCCGGCGCCCCAGAGCAGACCCTTGTTCTTGGCTACCCAGTCGACGGCAATGTCGCGGTTAAATTCAAAATTACCAAAATCTTTGTAAACTATTTCATTAAGCTGGTTTTGCTGATCTTTGAAAACAAGTTTTTCTAAAGAGGCTAAAACTCCGGTTTTGTAATCAGATAAATCTTTTATTTTTCCGGTGGTATCTAAAACAAAAGTAAAGCCTGAATCTTCATACACAAGCGGCTGTTTTAAAGGAGAAGACAGTTTACCGTCTTTGACGGTAAAGGCTAAATCCTGGGGAAGCTTTTGGGATAAAAACTTAGAAACCTGGGGGACAAAATAGGTCAGAGCGGCAACGGCTAGGAATAAACTAATAACTGTAAGAAGAAGATAATATTTGGTCCAATACCAGAAAGCCTGGCCGGCGGTTTTTTTGACAATCGTCTGGCCGTATTTTAAATCCCGGAGGCTGGTGATGGTTTCTTTAAACGTGGCTATCACTCGTTCGAGTTTAACATGCCAGCCAATATCTTCTCAACCATCCCTTTTCTTCTTACTGTTTGAGTGTTATCTCCCATTAAGGGTCTTACCCAAAGAATATTTAAATACCATAAAATATCTATGTAGGGATTCATTTTCTTTGCTTTTTCAATATCTAACGATAATTCATGATCTAACAAACCCTCATTGTAACCATCAATAACAGCTTTGTATTGATCATTATCACCACCATATTCTCCTGACATCCACCACGCTGCCAGTACAACATCAGTCCACGGGTTGCCTATGCCTGCAGTTTCCCAGTCAATAATATCTGTTACCTTTGCTTCTTCGGGATCAATAAAAATATTTTTCTGCAGTGGATCGCCATGTGTCAGAGTAAGCTTTGGCGGCAACCAGCTAGCTGATAGCTCAGACAGAACGGTTTGCTTTATTGCCTCTAACTTATCTTTTGGGTATATTCCTAAAACTTGCAGGTTATGGGCTATTTGGTTAAACCAATTTTCATACCAAGACAGTGGGTCCAGACAAGTCCCTATTGTTGGAATAGAGTGTAACTTACCCAAGTAAGAGCCAAATTGTTTGAGAATTTCAATTTTGTCTTTTCCGGTAAGAGACAACCAGTGACCATCCAAGTTTTCACCAGAAGCTTTTTTCGCAATGCACCAACTTCTGGTAAGCTCTGGTGAGTATCCAGCTTCAGTTATATCGGGAGATGGAATCTCTGCGACTTTTGCTTGCTGACTGATTTTTTGGGCATGAATATACTTGTATGGGTGAAAATATCCATAAGACCCTTTACCCCGTATATTAGTTTTCTGATATTGTTTTAACGACGGACCAAACTGACAGACAACTTCCTTTCCGTCTTTGTAACCAAACCTTGTCAGATTCATGTGGCCAGAAGCCTTAGATCCAACCCCAGTAACACCTCTTGTATCCCAGAACTCTTTTACCAGTCCAAAATCCAGAGGTTGTTCGAGGTCAATTAAATTATGGCCTTCTAATTCATTAGTTGCCATCTTTTCCTCCATAAATTTTTTTAACTTTAGTGGTTAGTTTTTTCGCCTTTTTATAACTAATTCTGGATTTATTTCTGATAGCCGTTCCCACTAATGCGCCGTTTGCTATCTGTAACATAGTTTTGGAGTTATTAATTGTGAGTCCGCTGCCGATTAAAACCGGCATATTTTTAGCCGCCTTTTTACCCTCGCTGAGCTTACTTAACTCGGGAGCTATTCCAGTCCACGAACCAGTCACAATTATTCCATCAGCACCCGCAGTTAAAGCCTGTTTGACTGAACTGGTAATAGTTTTATTTTTATCTAACATTTCAGCGTGTTTTACTTGAACGTCCGCTAAAATTAGAATATCTTTAGCAAGAATCTTCTTTCTGTAGGCAACAATTTCGTCCGCCTTTGGTTTTATAATTCCATATTCGGTTTTGACCTTATCTACAAAGAAGTCTGTTCTGATAAACATAGCTCCGCTTGATTTGGCTATCGCCAGTGAAGCTTCCGGGTCATCTATTAAAAATTGAACCCCAAGCGGGATTTTTGACTTCTTAACCAGCTCCGTCATTACCACGCTAAATGATGCGGTCATCTCAGTTGTTGCCTTAATTACGTGTGGGTGTGTATGATTGTCCACCAAAGCCCCGTCAAAACCTGCCTTTTCAAGTTTTTTAATGTCGCTTAAGGCAACTTCCATAATTTTATTAATCCCTGGAAAGTCCTCATAACCCATGAGAGGTAAGAGTCTCACGACCCCTATGAGAGGTTTATTTCCGGGAAATACATCAGTAAACATTGTTTTATTCATGGTAGTAAATCGTGAGGCCAGGAATTCAAAAATTCCTCACCATTGGACCAAGTAGGGGTATTTACTGGCAACACTCCTGTCCATTTACCCGTCTTCTTGGCAATTTCATGCAAATGATAAAGATTCTGGAGTGATTTAATTTGGGTTTCGTGGCTTACTCCCCCTTCAACCAAGATTTTATGAGCGGCGTTGTTCACACCAACTAAGGCCGCTTTGCCCCATTGTTCCGACAAATAACAAGACAGCTCAAGTTTTACTTGCCACCCAGCAGGTCCCTGGACTACATCTAGCGGTCTAACAAATGGCTGGGGGAAAACACACTCCAACGAGTCGTTTAATACTTCACCAAATTTTTCATCAATTCCGCATTCAGGAAGTAAGCTGTTTATGTATCCCGAAATGTGCGGGTTATGGCTGTACCAAAAAAGGGGGAGGAAGTCTGCGTTATTTAATAAACCTACCTTTAACGCCTTGACGACTGTTCCCCATGCACCTGTATCGGACCAGACTACTTTTTCCATTCCCGCCAGCCCCAGCATTCCCAGATATTGGACTACTTTTCCGTTGGCACTGGCCCATTCGGGAGCTATTTCATCCTCTATCATCAGCATGGGCCTGTTGGCATATACACCAACTGGATAAATAGCCTTGCCGTTCCAAAGAACCTTGGCTGCGGTTTCTAAAGGAGCAGCGTCCCGAAGTGCAAAGAAGACCGGTCCGGTATGGCCAGCTTCGCCGCATTTGTCTTCGACCCATTGAATGTATCCGGCAATGAGAGGACCGTAGATGTTCTCCCCAACATGCTGGTGAAGTAACTCTCCTTTATGAACAATTTCTTCCAGTCCCTGGTTCGGGTCCCCAAGTTTTTCAATTAGGCTAGCCACGTAAGTATCAGCCAACTGGGGAGTCAGCTCCTTGGCAAATATTTGCGTAAATTTGTCTATGTGTTGGTATATTTCTGACATGAAAATCGCCCCTCTTAACCCCAAGAAAACTTAGGATCAAAAGGGGCGATTTGGGACCAAATCGCGGTACCACCCTAATTCAACTTTCCACTAAAAAACCGCCTTACGGCGGATTAACTGAAATTAGCGAAAATTCTCTTTTCAGCGCTCCGTTGCCGACACGCTTTGTCGTATTTGTACGGGTGACTTCCGGCGTAGTAATGCAATTTCTTGCTTTCTCCTACGCAGCTTGTTCCCTGCGGGGAACTCAAACGCTTTTATAAATTGTATTTTGAGTATATACCCTATAGCATCTAGTGTCAAATATGGCCTGGAATCTGATAAAATACAAGACATCTCGGGGAGGAGTTTGACGGTAGAATGCGTGGCTGGGGGTCATGCGGACGGGGTCCAATTCCCCGCTCCCCGACACTATAGGATATCTACGGTGAGGAGGTGCGGTTGGTGCCCATAGCGCAGGCGGAAGAGATAGCGAAACCGGCTTTTTTGGCTTCTGATTCTGAACAAAACCAGCGGTCGCCCTCAAACCTTCTGATTAATACTGCAGAATAATAAGGACAATCCGGGGTGAGATATAAATATTCATTGCGGTCTAAGTCATGATTGCCTTTAATGGCGCATTTGGGATCCGGAGGAATCTCATCTGTACACACAGATGAATAAATGCCGATTTTTTGGGATTTGGCGATTTCGTGGGCAGCTTTCATGACTTCCTTGCCACTACCTGGTTCACTGCGGTATGCAGCGTAGCCTTCTTTGATCATAGTCTCGTTTATTAATTTACCGTCAACATATACCAGGGCCACAATCCGGCCAAATTTATCGACCAACGGTTCTTTTAATTGAACCTGTTTCTTTTTGAGAAGCTCGCTCAACCGGGAATAACTTTCCGGGCCATAGCAATTACCCATTTCCGGAGCATCGATGCCAAAAAGACGGACGGCCTGTTTGTTGGCTTCGAGAATAAAAGTATCTCCGTCGGCAATCCTGTAAACCGTTTCGTAAGGATTAACGAAATTTTTGAAAAACATTCCTGCTCCAACAGCAGCTGTAGCAGTTAACACTACTAATCCCATTCTCTTCATTATTTTAATACTAGTCCGATCTCAATAAAAACTAAATAGGATGATATAGTATTAAAAATGGATAACGCTAGTGAATTATCACCAAAGCCATTCCCTGGGGGTGTTAGGTTTACTCCTTTAGACTTAGGGGGGTAAATCCTGATCTTAAAATTAGTGCTGTAGATTGGGGAAAAATAAGCACTGAGGAAACATTAGATCAATTAAGATCAGTGGGGGGGGTTGCAGCAAGAAAATTTAGAACTGAGATTGACAACCAAGAAGGAATATCTGGAATCGAATCAATTAAGGCTGCCGCCGATTTTGTTGGCCGAAGTATGCCATTTGAATTTCATGGATCTGGACTTGGCACGTTTCCTAAAATGATGGATCTGTACGTAAATGTCAATCCAAATCAGTTTATGGGAAAGGAAGTTGATGACAATCTTGCTAAATTTCTAGCTGACACAATTGATTGCAAATTTCCTGCGGTGACATTAGGATTTTTAGTTGAAAATTTGAATCCAGGAGCGAGAGTATATATGGCAATTTTGGATAGAAATGTTGTACATCCATATTTAATAATTGAACTCAATAGTGGACAAGTTCTTAGAGTTGATTATAGACCTGTGCCTAGGGGTCAGATTACTGAACGATCAAAACATAAATCGGTTATTGTGATGGAAACCGATAAAGAAACCGTTGATCGCATGGCTCGTTCTGGAAAAATGGAGATTATAAATCTTGATTTGGGTGGAATTTCTCGACTTGATCAGGAGTTTTTGGATTCTTGAATTTAGTGCTTGAAGGATTGATGCTTGCGGAAGTCGCGAGTCAAAAAAAACGGTTTGACAGAGAAATCACAATACCACTTGAAAGGTGGGGAATTCTCCTAGTGAATATGATTTTACCAAAATATCAGTATTTTTACGATCCAAGAATATAACTCTACTTTTGGAGAATCTCTTAAGGTAGTTTCCAGACCCCGACTTTGTTATCTAGATGCTTAACTATGTTATTTAATGCATCTATTTCTTCTTTTTTCCATACTTTGTCAGAATTGTTTGCGTTATAGGAAAACGCGACCGCAATAAGTGACAAAATTATTGTGGCCACAGTAAGCCAAATTGTAAATCGATTATATCTATCAGCTGATTCGAACGCTCTGATTGTTGCTTTTTTGAGTTCCGACGTTTCATCGCTCAACATTATTACTGTCGAGGACATGTGTGTCTGTATCAATTCAAGCTTAAATATTAATCTTCTTAAATATTCCTGTTGAAGAGTTCCAATTAATGGGGTTATACCCATTACTGTGTTTATATCCCCCTTCTTGTCTACGACCTCCTTCCACAAACTTTGTATCTGTTCCTCAAGGACAACATCTGTAGCATTAAGGAAGTCTGTTGGTATCGTAGCCATGTATTAGCGCTTGGGAGATTGCCTTCCTAATCCAAAAAATTTTTCGAAAAAATCAAGATCGTTAAGATCGAAAACATCATCGCTGGAACCAAAGGTAGGCTTACGTCTTTGTCTTGCTGGATATTGATTTACTTCGAAAATATAGGCTTTACTGAGGGTTTGGGGGTCTGTCGTTAGAGTTAAATTGGTTACTTGAACCCCCCTTAAGTGTAAGTATTGTGCGACTTCCCTAGGTCTTATTTCTTCCTTATCTAAAGCAATAACTGCTCGAATGGGTTTTGGAGTTAGACCACTTCTTATTTCACTAATACTTTCGAAGGCCAGTGCGACAAGGCCTAATTCTCGCTTGTTAAGATCTGGTAGTCTGGAAGACTCTGGTGTTGCCATAGTTTGTGGTGGATTGTACTAAAACAGTTGATTGTTTGCAAGTCTAGCGCTTGGGGGATTGTCTCTTTCGCCTGGATTTGCCACCCATACCGATCATGCGGCGTTGGCGTTTGCGAGAGTCGCGGGTCAAAAGTCCGGCGTTACGCAGCAGTGTTTTGAATTTTTCGTTGATGTCCACCAGCCCTCGGGAAATGCCCAGGACCAGGGAATCTAACTGACCTTCATATCCCCCACCAAAAACTTTGGCAGAAACAGAATACTTCTTGGAAACTCCGGCTATCTCGAAAGGAGACTGGTAGCGGGTTTTGGAAATAGCACCGGGAAAATATTTGGAAGCTGGTTTGCCGTTGACCACGATTTCTCCGGGTCCAGAGGTGATACGAACGGAAGCCACGGAAGTTTTGCGTCTTCCCACAGCTGTAGCGAGTATTTTATGCGAAGTGCTGGCCATATGGATGGGTGTCCCCTGCATAAATATGTAACCTTAAAAGCCTTGGGTCCTGTAATTTATTTTTGGGCAACATACCAGCAACGGCGTGTTTGATTATATCTTCCGGTTTGGCTAAAGCGTAAGAGGTAGATTTAAAACCACCCGGATATCCTGAATGACGGTTATAGACTTTGGTCTGGGCCTTGTTACCAGTAACCACAATTTGAGCAGCGTTGACGACAACCACTTCATCACCAGTGTCTAAATGGGGAGCAAAAGATGGCTTGTGTTTACCCATTAAAAGAATGGCAATTTGGGTGGAGAGACGGCCTAAAATCTGACCCTTAGCGTCAACTAGGTGCCAACTGCGGGTGATGTCTTTGGGGGTAGGAGTGAAAGTCTTGATCATTTGGCAGCTTTTTTCTTAACAACTGGCTGGGCTTTGGGAGCCACAAATTCCATTCTGACCATGGGGGCATTGTCTCCGGATCTGCGGCCCATTTTGATTAAACGGGTGTATCCACCTGGACGAGTGGCAAAACGGGGGGCAATTTCGGAAACTAATTTGGAAACTAAATCTTTGTCGATGACG
>Ga0209210_1003163_pt1 | contig 11394 bp, 10 predicted proteins | sample RifGroA1_FD_183991 | JGI IMG/M metagenome (GOLD analysis project Ga0209210, IMG submission 183991) | Contaminated groundwater microbial communities from Rifle, Colorado, USA - Rifle Groundwater A1 (SPAdes) (version 2) | ecosystem: Environmental > Aquatic > Deep subsurface > Groundwater >...
GAAATAAGACCCCACAAGATAGTCCCAAAAGACATGCTTGTTGTCGCCCGTAGACTTTCTATGTTGATACTATGCATCCACGCCTTCGCAATACCGAAAATTAGATTCGGCGCGAACGAAGACAGGAACCAACAGGTTGCATAAAAAACAGCCGTCACTGCTGTTGTTGCATTGGCAAACGCTCTGGCATTTAACACATTATCACCGCCTTTCGATAAGCATACTACTTAATAAGTACCCGTAGATCGGACTAAGTGACCCCCCCCCAATTATTCCAGGTTACTGCCGGTTTTCTATTGTTTGGAAGGACACTTAGTATCGGCATATGAACAGAAAACACAACAATCCCCCTCTTTGGGTTTTAGCAGAGCACCACAGTGAACACATTTATAGAAATATTGGCAGGCATCCGTAGGCATCCCTGCCTCTTGCCGAAAATCGCATTTTGGACAGGTTAAAACCGCCTTGGTTTTAATCTCGGGCATATAAGTAGTATATCATCCTGAACGGTGTTTTTCTTGATCTACCGTCTTTTTACGTCTTTAAAAAAAACGCTTGACAATCTTTAACCTCTCCCGTATCTTATCAGCACGTTCTGATTTATCAGACTAGTCAGAATGTAAAAGAGGGTAAAAGTTATGACAATACAAAATAAAAATATTTTAGGTTGCTGCAAAGTAGAAGCGGTTGTTTCTATAGATGAACGGGGACAAATGGTCTTACCCAAAGAAATAAGGGAAAGGGCGCAGATTAAAGCCGGGGATAAATTGGCGGTAGTAACCGGAGAAACCGACGGTAAAATATCGTGCATTGCTCTTATTAAAGCAGAAGAGCTGGATCAGACCGTTAAAAGCATTCTTGGAGGATTAAATAACCGGAAATTAAGGTAATTTGTGTTCGGTTAGGGAAAGATAGGAGCTCCCGCCCTCTTTGAAATGGCGAGGTTGTTACTTACGGTGTCCTGTCTAAAAAAGATGAAAGAAGCACTTAATAAATTATCAGAAAATATATGACAGAACAAAAAACTCAAAACGGGGTAATCGAAGTCCCGCTGAAAGTAAACCAAATAAGAAAAATTTATGATTTTGCCAGTTATTTCTACTCACTTGCAAACATAATTGAGGGGAAGCATCATTCAAGGGCGTTGGAGTTAGCCCGGATACAACCTAATGATAAGGTTTTAGAAGTAGCTGTGGGTCTCGGCTACACATTTTCGAAAATCCTCAAAAAAGTCGACAAAGATAATATTGTACACGGAATTGATCTTTCGCCGAAAATGCTCGGGAAAACGAGGAAACTAGCCACCAAGAATGGTTTTACAAATTTTGAGTTGAAAGAAGGCGACACCCGTAAACTGCCCTATCCTGATGAAACCTTTGACATCCTCTACAACAGTTACATGCTGGATCTTATTCCGTTGGCAGATATTACCGTTGTTCTTAAAGAATTCTATCGTGTTCTCAAAAATGGAGGAAAACTTGTTCTGGTTAATTTCAGTAAGAAGGACAGTTCACCTGTTTTTGTGGAGACGCTCTATAAACTAAGTCCGGCCATGTGGTTTGGATGCAGACCGATTTTGACGGAATCATATGTAAAAGAAACCGGGTTCAAGGATGTAAAAAGGGAGGTTCCTAAGTTTTTCTTTTCCTTACCATCAGAAATTGTTACAGCCACGAAGTAAGACTAGGAATAGGAGAGTGGAAAAAGGAGTTTTTAAGACGGGGTTGTTGCGATTAGCTCGAGAATCGTAATACTAAAATAACCAAGCAATTGTCTCATATTTTCAAAGCTTTTTCAGACTTTAGGCTTGTAGTTCAGATCAGAGAGGAATTAGATTACTTAAAATACTTTTCAGAGAAATAATGCTGTTCGTCTTGAAATCTATTAGGCTGAAAATCCAACTGCTCCTCAGGTATCTTTAACCTCTGACCATACTCTATGATTGGACCCCATGTTGATTTATCAGGCTTTACCCTAAAAGTTTTATCCTTAAAGACTACCCAAAGCGCCCCACCTTTATAAAAGTGGGCGTACCAATTCCCCTGTTTCATTGCATTCTTGACATCGTTTATAGCTTTACCCAGCTTCGAATCCTCTATTTCTACGCCGTAAATCGTCCAACTTCCATCTTTCTTCTCGGCAAATACTTTAAATGTGTTCGGAAACAATTGGTCAGTAAATTCTTGGTCAATAATTATTCCGTGATACATATTTTATTTCTCATATTTATGAGACACCTCTTTAACAACAAATTTGAAGATTTCGGAATGTAGCGAATTATTTCTTTTAGAAATATTCTCTATTTTATCATAGTTTGTGCCACCATAAATGAAATTGTGAATAGTTTCTATTCTGCCTTTGTTGAAAGCATCAATTCTGTCATAAAGTTTTGGCGGTAACAATTGTTTAGATTTTTCTATAATTTTTCCAAAAAGATGTTTTTCTCCGAAGGTAAACTGCTCACCAGTTCTTTCTTTGATAAGTTCTCTTAGCCACAAATCAATTAGTTGTAATTGAAGAGACATTGACTCTATGTGAAATCCTGCGTTTCTTGATTGTTCGATTCTCCCGTTTATCCCTCTAAAATTTTCAATGAAATAGTTTGTATCTCCCACACCCACACTTTTTACATTTCCAAATCGGACAATTTTGGTTGCTTTTTCCCCTTTAATCTTTCCTTTAAGGATTATACCCATCTTAATAATTTATTTATTATTAACCTTAATTGGTGTATTAAGTGCCAACTGGCTCCGAACGATGAACGAAATCCGAACGCTGAATTTTGACGCTCCGCCCCTCCGCCGCGCCCTCGCTTCGACTGGCGAATTTTTTTGGCGGGGCTATTAAATAACCCCCATCCCGTATTTATTTTCACGGCTCCTAAACGCATCCTCGCCACCTTCGAGAATTTCCTTGATACTCGTGTTAATAATATTGTCTTCTATGCTCCCACTTGGATAATCTCTCCGGTCGCTATCAAGACGAGCAACTATAATTTGTTCCGCATCTGCATTTACGACCAAGTTTGCATTATGAGTAGACAGTATAACTTGGCGCGACTTTTTAATCTGACGAATAAGAGGTACGAGTTCGTTCATAATGAATTGGTTGTCTAAATTATCCTCTGGCTGATCAACAATAAATATTTGTTTGACTGTTGCTGTTGCGAGATAGATTTTAAGTAACAGCGTTCCTCTTTGACCAACAGAAAGTTTCTCGGTAGGAACACCCTTCAATTTGACAATTGCCTTCACCCCCAAAAATTCGGCCCATCTCGTAAAAAGAAAATCTATCAAATTATTTCTACCTCGCGAATTTAAAGAATCGGACAATAAAAAGGTATCCAATTCTTCCTCAACCCATTTTCTCAGGTTTTCAAGCGTAATATCTTTTGCTCCACCCTTTTCGTTCTTTTTTGCTATTGACACCTTTACGTCCTCTATATTTTTTACCACGCGCTTATCAAAACAGTTTTCGAGTAGATGTTCTGCGAATGTGTTTTGATCGAAAGTAACCGTCCCTTCCACTGATACGTCTTTGATGATATTTGAGAATAAATCTTTTTCTTCCATCGTTGATTCGTCACGCGATCCTCTAAATTCAATATACTTTTTATCTATTTCTTCCGTATTGTCGTTCAAATATTCCTCAATTAATGCAAAGAGGCGATTTCGTGTAGTTGTCATTTCTTTGAGATAAGCTAATTTCTTTTCATAAATCGTCTTGTCTTTTTTGGCATTATTTATTTCTCTCTCAATAGTTTCTGCCGATTGGATCAGTACACTAATGTCTTCCTTAAGACCAAGTGCCATCAATGCGTTCTTTTTCTCAATAATTAAAGCTCGTAATTTTGCCATCTCCTCATCAATTACAGACTGCTTCTCCTCAATAAATTTTTCTTGTGGCGCGAGGTCAATGATAGGAATACCAACACTATCTTCTGGAGAGAGATTTTTAAGTGCCTTATTTAAGGCGGCTATTTGCTTATTTAATCCAACATTTTTAAGATCAAGTTTTAGTTGTTCAAGATTTTGTTTAAAATCTTTTAACTTTAACCCTCGTTCGGTTGCCTTACTAATATCGTCCAATATGTCTTTCGTTTCTTTTGAAGAGAGCTTCTTTTTTTGTTCCTCCTTTTTCTCTATAAATTTGCGTAACCATTGACCAAAATCACCATCTTTGTAGTCAGAATACTTGCGGTAAAGATCGGTTAGTTCCGCCTCCGTGTTTTCTATATTTGCAATATATCCCCTAGCTTGTTCAACCAGTTCGGTTTTTTTAAGTTCGGCAAAATCAAGATTGATTAGTTCGCAAATTTTTTCAGTTAGCTCCCTATCATTTGTTGCAAGTGCACTTAATTGCTCCTGTCCGATGTATAAAAAGGGTAGCTCCAAACCCTCCTCATCATCAAGAGATTTTTTGTGTTGCTCTTTGTTCTGATCTTTGTCAATGAGTTCGATCTCCAAATCGAAACCAGGAGCCGGTTCTTTGCCCTCTATGTTCTGCCTATAAAATTCAATTATTTTGGGTTTATTGTTTTGATCTTGTTTTGTGTGTTCTTCGTTCAAAAAAGCAATGGATTCAAGTAGGGCACTCTTTCCACTTCCACGACCTCCAATAACAGTAACCAACTCTCTATTTAAAGGAATTTCTACGTCAGGAACAATAAAATTTTTACTACCAACAATTTTTATAGAATCGAAATATAATTTTTTCCTATCCTCAAAAGGATTGTTTTCCTGAATCTTTACTCGTTCTTGGGGTTCGAAAATGATCTGCTTCAGCCCCTCAAATGTAGGATCCGCCTTAATCCAGGAAAATTTTGATCCAGTATCTATAATTTTTCTGGAATCAGATGTGTTTATGATTGCAAAATCCTTAATGTTGTATTGGTGGTCTGTGAGCTTTGTTGTGAGCTCTGAAATTCTTGTTGCTTTGTTTGGCAATTCACATGCAGCATCGAGGATGTTAGTCGTCTCAAGCAACCTTTTTCTTGTTCGTGCATCCGATTTACAAAAAAGTCCACCGTTAGTTGAGTGAGCATGAGCAAAAATAGTGATACCATTATATTCTCTAGCTTTTGAAATAATGTCTTCGGCCGTACAGTTTGCAGTTGCCGGAGTATGGTTATTCTCTCCGTGAAATGCTGGTTGAGGCATGGAAATTGCTGTTAAAAAATTGCTGATCGTTTCATTCCACGTTGACCACCTATTCTCGGTTGAGTGGGGATTAAAAATAACGACTAAATGAATACCCTCTGAACTAATAATCTCAACTCCTGGTAAGACTGTAATCTTACCGCCAAGCTCACTATTTTTTGCGAGGAGAGGATCAATGGCTTTTCCGGTATTGTGATCGGTAATAGCAATGACCGCGATGTTATTGCTTATGCAATGCTCAACAAGGTCGACATTAAACTTATCTTGTCGCTCGGCTTCCCTCTCGTCTCCTGCGGGATAGTTGTCCGGCCAAGTCCAACGCGGATCCAAATAAGTCTGAACTTGCAAGTCCCACTTTCGCCACTCTGATCCTTTTGAATAAGCATTAACCATATTTATATCCCAGATTTAGTTCGATTATGTTCCTTACATAGCATTTGGCAATTCTCTGCTACCGTTTTTCCACCCTTGTGCCAAGGGGTAATATGGTCGGACTCCATTTCTTCAATTTCCCATTTCTTTTTCTTGTTTTCGCCTTTGCAATGCGGACAAACGCCTTTTTGTCTCTCATACGCTTCTCGCCTCATTTTGTCAGTGAAAGCGCGGATGTTTAAAAATTTTTCACCTCTAGTTAAAACATATTCATAAATACCGGACTTTTTAGTCACATCCTCGTCTTGCATCAACTCGGTTATTTCCTTTTCCAGTTTTTTTGAATCAAATTTTTTATCTTTAAATTGGTTATATAGCACTCCCCACGGCACATTACTCATTTCTCGGCGATAATTCGGAAAAATCTTTCGTGTCCATGCAACAACATCCTGAAAATACTGCCACAATTTATCAGCATTTTTGTCGTGCTGATGTTTTGCCATGTAATCCTCTATCTTGCCGTCATTTATCCACGAGAGCGCAGTTTCCAAATACTCCTGCCGGATTGGTGAACCGCTAACCAACGCTCCGCCGTCGTTTGCGAGAAGATACGCCGCGCAATTTGATTTGCTGAATTTCAATTTAGCGTCGGATAGCCAGGGCCCGGTATAAACTGCGTTGCGAATTTCTTGATCGGTCAGTTTTTCTCCGGCGATATTGATAATTCTGAACCAATCTAATCGTTCCTTGTCCGTGCCTTCGCAGAAGTAAACCATCAGTTCGTAATCCAAAATTTTATCCTGTTCCTCTCTGGTCAAATTATGGAAAAAGCGGTCGTTCAAGGAAAAATCACCAGTAACATATTGCCCAATGCTGATAGTGCGCTGTTGGCCGTCCAATACTTCGTAGCCGCCATCGTCTCTAATCATCCAATACATCACATTCAACGGAAAGCTGTTTTTGATGGTTTCTATCACGGCATTGCGTTGCTTTTCCTTGTACACAAACTCACGCTGATATTTTGGACGAATATCAAGTTTGCCGCCATAAGCCACTACGCCCTCCTCACGGCTGTCTTTGTAGTCGGCAATCACTTCACGAATTGAAATTTTGTGTAGATCAATTTTCATATTATTTCTCCACTTTTTTATTTCTTATTAAAATACGGGCATAGATTTCTTGGCCGCCTATTGTAAACCGCTTTCCATAATTTGGATTGTCTTTGACATATCTATCAATACCAATAATTTCAAACTGCTTTGGGTTGTATTTATCAACAAATGTAATTGGAACACCCATTAAGCCCGCATAGTCCATTGGGATATCAATGAATCTGTTTACATTGATAGCATTATAGTCATCATATTTAGAGTATTCTTTCGGGCTATATTTTTTGTACAAAGTCAGTTCTTCGTGGCGTTTAGCGGTATCAAGATTTGTAAACCATAAAATTCTTCCCATACTGAAGTATTTCACACCATTTACAATTTTCTTCCTTGATTCTGTGGGTATATCGTAATTCATCGGAACTTGAAACCATTTTGTGCCGCCATTATCGTAGCCAAGCCATAGTTTATTTTGTTTGACATAGCCAAAAACTTCTTTATAAGTGATGGCGTTCTGATCACCAAGAATCAAAAACTTTTTATCATACTCAACAAGTTGAGCTACATATTCGCGGAACAGAGAAAATGGGGGGTTAGTTACGACTATATCGGCTTGCTTGAGCAATTCTATACACTCGTCACTTCGAAAATCACCACTGCCTTTCAGGGGCGTGGCGGTATTTTTGTCGTGTTTGAGCAAATACTTAACATCATCAAGATTTATCGCTCCATCTTTGTCGGTATCCGGCACTTCTTTAATCTCAATTTTAAAAGGTTGTTTGCCTTTTGATCCAGCCACTTCAAATAGTGGTAATTGTCCTCCAACAATCGGCGAACCGCTGTAGCTTGTAGTGATAAGTTTCTTCAGCCCAAGAGTGTTGAAGTTGGATGCAAAGTATTTGAAAAAGTTGCTCTCATACGGATCATCGCAATTGCAATATACCACCTTGGCACGAAACTGTTCTTTATAATGTTTTAGTTCCTTTTCAATATCAACAAGCTGAGTATAAAACTCGTCTTTTTTGGCTTTACTTGCATTGCGTAAATTTTTATTTAAGGATTTTGTTGCCATAAATTTATTTTCCTCTTTCTATATCAGCTTGCTGTTGCATCCACGCATCTCCAGCCGCCTCAATTTCCTTTTCGCTAGGTTCGCCTTCGTCCATCCTTCGTCGTCTGTCGTCTAAAATCTCATCCTCATATTCAAAGTAGAGCGTTCCTTGTGGCCGTCTTGAATATCCCAACAATTCCATAGCAAAACTAGACAAGCTATTTACTTTGCCATTAATTTTAATTTTGTCATTTTCTACTACTTCAGCCACAATATTTGAATCTCTTGTGAAAGTGAGCTTTGATCCGATAGGTATCCCATATTTTGCGAAATGAAATCTTGAACGTCTTTCTTTTACTTCATCAACTTCTTTTTCTTGCTCTGGGGTTAATCCACTATCAACTTTAGTCTCCCTAATTTCTACTCGTTTTAATGCAAGCGCCGCATATTCTGGGTTCATCTTAAAAAACTCACGACTGTCTCTTGCTCGACGGTCAGCAAATATAGAGTGTAGCCATTTTTCCTCTCTTTCAGCGTTTTCCACTGTTGCTGCATAATAAACCTCGAACGGAAGTGGTACACCTGTTCGGTCTAACTGCCTAAGCCTTTCTTTAACATCTCCATGAGTAAAACCAATTTTCACATACTCCGGCATTGATTCATTTTTTAAAATATAGACAATTTGATTCATAAATTTACTTAAATAATTCTGCCGTCGGCACGCCGAGACAACAAACTCACAACATACAATTTGGCTCGGGACAGTAACATTTTGGCTCCCCCGGGTGGATTCGAACCACCAACCTGCCGATTACATGTGATCCGTTTGTTTCCAAACAGCATGGACTATCTCATCATCTTTTGTGTTAGTACACAGTAAGATGTCGGGCGCTCGAGGGTGTAATCACCTAGTCTCTGCACCTTTTTATGTGTATCCGTCGTGGCATATACATAAACTTGGCTCAGGATTACCATATCCACCGAAAATTCGATAGAGTTAGGTTTCCCTGAGTTCACCCGATTTTTCAACCGCCGTTACCGACGGAAGCTGCACTACTCCGCTATGGATTTCTTTGTGACAGTTTGAACAGACCAGCACGCACTTTTCAAGCTCTTTTTTAATTGTTTCCCAGCTTCTTGTTAGTCCTCTGCAAGAAAGACCAAAATCTTTCTTTTGGCCTTCTTTGTGGTGAAACTCGAGTGCCGCGAGGCATCTGTTGTAACCACAAATATTGCAACTGTTGCCCAAGTATTCGACCGCAAGCATTTTCAGCTTTCGTCTCCTTTTGGAGACGGCAAGGCTGATATAGTGAGCCCTGTCAGAGTACTTTCGGGTTTTCTTCGTCACAAAATATTTATACAATATCCACAACGGTTGTCAACGTACAGTCGGACGCTCTACCATTGAGCTACAGGGGAACAAAGCACAGAAATAGTAACATAACCTCTTTGGGCCTTCAATAACCGATTATTTTTCTATTTAGTGGAGATTACGGCTTTTCTTGAACCACACCTTCGACCGGATTTTTCCCAACCTCTCTTAGCACAAAAACCCCCATCACCAAATTCACGGCCAAAAACCAATAAGTAAGTGGCAGTTGAAGATTAATCAGACTAAATACCGTATCTATGAGCACGGGAAGGGTCATAGTGTGAAGAGCAATCCTGAAAGCACTTTTGTAGGAGACACCGTCCTTCAGTGCCCTTCCTAGTATAAACAACAATCCGCCGACAATTATGAGATAGGCGCCCCTAAAAATGGAATAGTAGACCATAAGCCCCGCGAATACAGGAATTATAAGAATTGGGGGTAGAATCCAACCGGATACTTTGCGGACGTCTCCGATGGCTCCTACTACCTTTCCTTTGTCCAGTGTAGCGTCAGGCAGGTCTTTAAGAGGGTAAACTCCCGGTTCTCCCGCCTTTTTAATCAACAGATTTTTTTCGTTCACCAGAATCGCCGTGCTGTATTTCTCAAGATCCCCGACCGTTCCGTTTTTATCAAAAACCACAAGGTTTGATGGCAGTTTGGCTTTGTCCTCATTTGTGTAGGTTCCCGGGAAAGGTATTATCAGAGGCTGAGGCTGGTTTATCTCCCACTCCCCGGCTTTTATCGTGAAAATCAGGTCTTCGGGATACACCTTTTCTGCTTCAGCCAAGGCATTTTGGAACGTATCTTTGATCTTCGGTGCTTCTATAAAGTAAGTCCCGACGGAAGTAATAACCGCGGCGATTAACACAAGAACCGCGTAGTACTTTAGTGAGAACTCAAAGGGTGTTTTGAGGATCTCACCATAATATTTAGGGGACACCACGCTTTTATAGGCCACATAAAAGAATGCTTTGATCTTTTTCACCTAAGTATTTTAACACGCCGCAACGCGGGAACAGGACAGGTCGTTCTCGTGCCCCCGGTTGACTTCCTAAATCATATAGACTAATATCTATGCATTATGTCAGAAACCCCGTGCATAAAGTGTTTCGGCACCTTGGGTGTCGGATCGCGCATGAGAATATTTGAATATCTTAGGAAAACCGGTAAATCGACGGTTAGTGGGATAGTGGATTATGTTAATTTAACTCAGCCCACAATCTCTTATCACCTAAGGGAAATGAAAATGGCAGGTCTGCTTGAAAGCGATAAATCAGGCAAGGAAGTCTACTATTCCATCAGAAGAAAATGTCCTTCCCGTAACAGTGATTGCATCCTCAGCAAGGTGAGATTTTCGTAATGACATATTCCCTCAAAATAAAAAACTTAAGAGCAGGCATCGAACATAAAGAGATATTGAAGGGCGTTGATCTTATGATAAAACCCAAAGAAGTTCATGCCTTAATGGGAAGGAACGGTTCGGGTAAAAGTACGCTAGCCCAGACTTTAATGGGAAGCCCCACATATAAAGTATTAGAAGGTTCAGCCGGAATTTTTAGAAAAGACATTTTGGGGCTTGAAACTACCGAACGTGCCAAAAACGGTCTCTTTTTATCCTTCCAGTATCCGAGCGAAATACCGGGAGTGAAGGTGTACAGCTATTTAAGGATGATCTACAACAAATCTCATGAGGATAAATTGTCTCCCAGAGTATTCAGGGAGTTTTTAGCAAAAAAGATGGAGCTTCTCGAAATGGATCCGTCTTTTTCAGATCGCTTTCTAAACGAAGGTTTTTCCGGTGGCGAAAAAAAGAGAATGGAAATGCTGCAGATGTTAATGCTTGAACCGAAAGTTATTATTCTTGATGAGGTCGACAGCGGTTTAGACATAGACGCGATAAAAATTGTTTCCCGCGCGGTAAATTATTTAATTGAGGAACACAACTCATCCGTATTGCTCATAACCCACTACTCGAGGATCTTAAATTACATCAAGCCTGATTTTGTTCACGTAATGCTTGATGGGAAGATTGTTAAGACCGGCGGGGAAGAGGTGGCGTCACACTTGGAGGAATACGGTTACAGCAGTTCCGAGTTGAATGTTCCTGCGGTAAAGCATGAAGAATAATCAGTTAAAAGACATCCGTGAAACTTATGCCGATAAGTTCGGTTTCAATATGCCTGAACAACCCTTTTCGAAGGTGCAGAAAGGTTTGTCTGAAGATGTGATCAGGCAAATATCTCTAAGTAAGGGTGAGCCGGAATGGATGTTGGATTTCAGACTTAAGGCGTATGAGGCATTTTTAAAAAAACCCATGCCTTCGTGGGGAGCGGA
>Ga0209210_1003165_pt1 | contig 11382 bp, 15 predicted proteins | sample RifGroA1_FD_183991 | JGI IMG/M metagenome (GOLD analysis project Ga0209210, IMG submission 183991) | Contaminated groundwater microbial communities from Rifle, Colorado, USA - Rifle Groundwater A1 (SPAdes) (version 2) | ecosystem: Environmental > Aquatic > Deep subsurface > Groundwater >...
CACGATCATATCCACGAGCACATAGCCCGGGTAGATTTTTTCCTCAACTTCAACACGTTTTCCTCCCTTGATCTTTATCTTTTTCTCTATGGGAACAATAACGTTAAAAATTTTATCTTCCATGCCCAGTGACTCAATGCGCTGTTTGAGATTTCTCATCACCGCGTTTTCATATCCAACATAGGTGTGGATTGCATACCAATTTTGCTCTGCGCTACCTTCTTGTTTTGACATTGTTCTTAATTATTATTTACCAACAAACACTCGGAGCCACTTGAGAAGTGTCGAGAAAATAGTATCAAACAAACCGAGAAAAAGCGCGGTAAAAATAGAAATAGCAATAACGACAACCGTAAAGGCGATTGCCTGTTTTCGCGTCGGCCAACTGACGTGTTTGAGTTCTGCTTTTGTTTCTTTGAGATATTCAATGAGAGCCATGGTTGATTTTCTTAATGAACGAAGCGAATTCTAGAAAATCATCACCCGGTGGAATAATTTCGTTTTTACGAAATTCCCGCTTCGCGGGATTCCACTGGGTTATGAAAAACATATTCGCTTCTGCTCATTGTTTTCCTATAAAAAACCGCCCTTGCGGGTCGGTGATATCAAGTATATTACTCTGTGTCCCCAGAAAGTCAAGTTGCCGAAATGGCCTCACCAAAAAGGTTACCGGCGAAGGTATCGTAACCTCACGAAATCCAAGCATGTGTTAAAAAGACATACAAAGGAAAGTCCTTTGTATGTCTTACAAAATAAAATGCCTACCTGAATTTTCAGGTAGGCAGGAAACTAAGTACGCCAGAGAAATTTGATAATTATCCTATGTTGTCGTCTGGTGGCTTCTTTAAGGAGTATTTTAGGTTTAAGTGTTTTAGGTCTTCGGTAATTTTGATCATCGAAACATACGCCAACCCCAGCACAAAGCCGATTAGCCCACCCACCACAAAAAACACGTACTCTTTCATGTTGACCCCCGCAGACATCGCTACGGATGCCCGATAATTTAGGCGCCCGTTAAATGTATGCGGTGGGTAACTTTGGTATATGAACCAATAACTTCTGGTTACTAGAATATCAGTGCGTTTGCGCGCTGTCAATTTTATCGTGTTAATTCAATAAATTGCCCTAGTAGCTTGTGTCTTTAAAAAAGGACTGGTTCGCTGTTTTTAGATCTTTCTTCTTCCTACCCTCTCTAAGAACAGCGACATAAGATTGCGGATTGCTTCTCTCTGCTTACGCGTCATAATACAAAGGAAAGTCCTTTGTATATGTCGTATGAACCTACCTGTTTGAAGTTGACGAGGAAGATCGGAAATCACGGCAAGTGTGGATCGCCGCAGAAAGACACGATGTGATATGCGTTGTTCCATATCTGCGTGCGTAGGGCCCCGAAGCCATATTACAAACAGTTCCTGAGTTCTTGACTCTGCAAGATATCCCCACCGGCGGTTGACGGTTCCCTCGTTTGTTGGTTCACTGAATCCAAGGAGGGTGTCTGCAAGAGTAACCGCGCAGATATTTACTACCGCTTTGCAGTAACTCAAAAACATAGAAACAATGGGTATCGTCACGTCTCGATCATTTAAGCTAGCCGTATTGTGTGTCGCGCTCGCAGGCGCGGCATTTGCGCTGCTGTTCTCGATGTTCTCGACGCAGATGCCAGCCCGCGAGGGGGTTGATATGAATCGAGTTTCTCCCAATACAGAAAAAGATAGCTATCTCTATCCACCACTATCTCGACAGGAGGTTCGGCATCTCATGTCAGACAAAGCGAAGAAAGAGGAAAGGGAAGTCCTTACCATTCAAATAACCACAAAAACGGATGTCTCGCGAATACGACATACCGGGGCCATGATCATGACTGAGGAGCCTGATTATGTTGTGGCCTTAGGAGATAAAAAGAGGATTGACGCAGTGAAGCAACTTGGGTTGGTATTCCGGGAGCCCAAAGAGGCTGATCACAAATTACGCTTCTTCAGTGTGTGGATTACTACGAAGGAGCAACTGCAACTATTGATTAATAATGTAACAGATGTTTTTCCACCTTCGTCACCGCCGTCATATGTGCGTGGGCGCATACGCGACATGGACGTTCAGTTTCTCCGTGACCTAGGGATTGAGGTTGAAGTTTGTGAACCCAATAAATGCGGAACATCTGGCGGGGCAATTTTCTAGCAAGACACAGTAAATACATCTTGTGGTTTTCTAGGCAAAAGAGCTTCCGACGCATTCCGAGAGCCACAAGCATTGGTAGGTAATTTCGAAGAAGAGGATACGAAGGAAAGTCCTTTGTATGTCGGTAGTGAAATTTGGCAATGGTTTAACCGCACCCTTGGTCTGACTGCGAGTGTTCTCGCTCAGGCAGGCGTGTTGCCAAATTCTACTACGGGGTCAATATCGTCGATTTTGCCCTTTAATTACCGTATTTCGTAGGTAATAGTCACGTTTGAAGTGATAGTATTCTCGCCCACGGGAATTTCCGGAACAGGAGCACTCATATCCCCGCCCATTCCGAGCGCGGCTCCTTTTGCGTAATAGATCGGATAGTTGCCTGATTCGGAAAAACTTACGACGCGCACAATGCTTACTCCAAGCTGTTTTGCAAGTACTTTTGCTTGTGCTTGTGCGTCATCTATCGCCTTTCCGCGCGCATCATTTTTTGCGACATCTTCCTTATCGATTGAGAATGTGAGCCCGCTTATATCAGACACTCCCGTTTCGCCGAGCTTGGAAAGTATTTTTCCGGCGTCGGCAATTTTGCGTATCTTGATGGAAACATTCTGGGAGACTTGGTATCCCGTGAGAATCTGCTTCCCGGGGGGACATCCCCACTCTGTGCACGGAACGCCGATTTTCGAATATTCATAACGAGGAGAAATATTGTATCCTGTTGTTTTAATATCTTTCTCTTCAACACCAAAACCGCGAACAGCCACGATTGCCGCATTCATCTTTTTTGTAGCGCTTTCTTGGGCGTCAGAAACAACCGTTCCTTCGGTGATGACCGAAAAAGAAACTGTCGCGATATCGGGGATAACCGTTATTTCTCCTTTTCCAGAAACAGAAATAGTGGTTTGAGCAGGAATATCTTTTCCAATAAGGCCATAGCCCTTGATTTCCTCAAGTGTTTTCACGGCCAAAAACAATGCAAGAACGACACCGACCGCAACAAGGGTCATCATGAGCTTTTTTTTCTGATCTAAAAGTTCTCCGTTCATCCCGTTAGAGATAGGGAATGTTTCCCCAATATCGAGGTATTATCCCTATCTTTGACTAATGCTTATAATTTTTTGATCTAATATTTGTTGTTATATAGCTATAAACATTCCCGTAGAGCAGCTGCTTACTGAATGGAAAACCCTGCTTACTTTTATCTATCGTCAGGTTGCGGTAATTCCTAACCATATAATCTCTAACGGGATTCGTATCTTTATTGTTGTGTTAATAATTAAAACTATTCAAACTTGAGTTCAATCTTGTCGCCGTCCTTCATGTGATAATTTTCAAACTCTAGATTTTCCTTGCCATTTACCAACATGATTACTTTCCCGTCTTTTCCTGTCTTATTTCCTAGGAGAGAATCTTTTGAAAAATCTTTCCCCCATGCCTCGAAAAACTTTTTAAGTTCCGTGTCTTTTTCTGTTATCCGTCCATCAAATTCCAAGTGAATAACGTTGTCAGGGTCGTGGGTGTGAATGGGGTTATGCACTGCTCCGGAGAGGCCTATTCCTACGGGGATGGAGACCGCCGTTCCTTTTATTGTTATATCCAGGTGTGGATGCCAGTGAATTCCATACCGTGAAATAACGCGACTACCCGGTGTGCTATCTGTTGTCCCTGATTGAGCATAGACCCATATCATTCCCGCTAGTATAAAAATCGCAACGACCGAAGGAATGACAACCTTCATACTTTTTTTGAAATCTTTCCGACGAACTTGTTCCTCTCGCTTTGATGGTATTGGTCTTTTGTCTAACATCGCACTATTTTAACACAGCGGAGTGCGCAGTCCACCCCGTATGAAGTTGTTGCGGTTGTATCGCCCAATCTTGATATACATTTCTTTGTGTGTGTTTTGGGGAACTTGGGCAATGAGGACAATTACCTGTCTGCATGCGACGCACAGGCAGACAACTTCTGACGGGGTCTACGGCACGCTCATCGCTTTACCCTACACCAATAACAGCCGTTTTCGCGGCCACTTTCTTACGTGTGAATTGTTGCGAAAATTCCCCGCTCTTAGTGTTCTTTATTTAAAATACTTTCAATTTGCTTTATGATATTTTCGAGACTGAAATCTGATTTTACAATATATCCCTTAATGCCGAGTTCAACGCTTTCACTGATTTTTTCGACGTCCACAAGCTGTGAACTGATAATTACGGGAATCTGCGGGGTTATGTTAAAAAGTTTTATCTTCTTTAAAAATTCAATGCCGCCAATTTTGGGCATCATCATATCAAGAACAATGAGATCCGGACGATCTTGCTTAACTTTTTCAAGACCTTCTTCGCCATCGTGCGCGACAGAAACTTCGTGCTTACTTGCACTTTGAGTAAGTCCGTCTTTGAGAATTTTTGCGAAGATTTTATCGTCGTCTATGATGAGAATTTTTTTTGCCATAATTTTATCAGCTTTTAATAGTAAAATAAAACGTGCTTCCGATTTCTTCTTCCGACACCATGCCGATAGTTCCACCGTGCGCTTCAATGATTCCCTTGACGATCACGAGACCGAGCCCCGTTCCTTTTGGTTTATCAACTCTGTTCCCTGAACCAAATTGTTCAAATTTATTGAAAAGTTTACCCCTGTTCTCTTTCGAAATTCCCTCTCCCGTGTCTGTTATCGCAATCACCAGCGTATCGGCATAATCATTCGGTAGTTTGTTTTCAGTATCCTTAAACCAGCTGATTCCCGCTTCTGCCGCTTCGCGTTCAAGATCTTGTCCGTTTCGGTGCATGAACGCTTGAACAAACACCCTGCCTCCTGGACGAGAGAATTTTATGGCGTTTGAAATAAGATTCGAAAGCACTTGAGATATGCGAAGAGGATCGAGAAGAACGTCCACTGGTATTTCTCTTCCGAAAACCCCCGCTAATTCTATTTTAGCACTCCGCGAGGTGGTGTCAAAAAACTTGATTCGATCTTCAATAATTTCTTTGATATTTGCCTTCCGCTTGCTGACTTCAAATTTTCCCGCTTCAAGTTTTGCAACATCCAGCAAATCGTTCACAATATCAAGCATGTCCGACGAACTCTGGGAGAACATTTGCACGTATTCATCGTATGCTTTTTTATCCTGCCGAATTGATTCTTCTTTCATGATCTCGCCGATCTTTTTCATATTGCCCAAGGGCGACCGGAGTTCATGAACAATCATCGAGGTGAATTGGTCTCGCATTTTTTCTACTTGCCGCTCTTTGGTAACATCATGGAAAATCACAACCCCTGCGACCGTTTCTCCCTTAATTGTCCCGTGACTTCCTTTTACTGGCGCCACAAGAATTTGAAAAAATCCGCCACCGATAGCCACCTCGTCGGCTGAAAATATCTTTCCGAGCGTAATACTTTCTTCAAGCTTCCCCCTGATATCAAATTTTCCTTCGAGGTGGTCGATGAAATCAAAAATAGTTACGTCGTTTTTATTAGGAAGACCTATGATGAATTTTGCGGCGGGGTTTACGACGGCGACCCGATAATCCTTATCGGTCATCACAATACCATCCCCCATGCTTTCAACCATGGCATTGAGTTTTCCCTCTTCCGTTTTAACAACTTCTTCAAGTTGCGTTACCGCTTGCGACGCTTGGTTGACGATCTTGTAAAGAATCGTCATTTCTTCTTCGTGATAAAGCCCGGGTTTTATATGAGCAACCGTAAGCACGCCGACGACATTCCCGCCAATTACCAAGGGAATGTTGAAAAACGAGCGCACGGGTTCATTTGATTCCTTCAGCATCGCTCCCGTGAGCGCTTCTTCAACGGGAATCGTATCAAGTTTTTTATCGAGGAGCGCAGAAAGAGAATCGCGCATCCGGTTTTTTATATCATCAACAAATTGCCGTGAGACCGAACTTTGCAAATCAGCTTTAAATACGATCTTCGCCGGATCAACGAGCATGTAAGAAACCGTGCTGTAATCAATGAATTGATTGAGCGACCCCGTTATAACATCAACGATCTTTTGAACATTGAGTGAATACCCTATTTTGTCGCCAAGCTCCTTTAAAATAGAGAGCTCATACATGCGGCTCTTGAGCTCTGTTTCACTTGCGACAATATCACGCGAAAGTTTCTTGCTCTTCCAATATGAATACGCTCCAATAAGAATTGAGCATGCGGCAATGATTGTAACAAGAGCATTCTGCATTGAGTTCCAGGACCCCAAAGAAATAGAGACTTGGTTATTGTATTCCTTCTACTTGGGGATATTTTATAAAAATAGACCCGAGAGCGTTTTTGACGATCTGACCTGAAAGCTTTACGTATTCGTCAACGAGACTTTGGAGCGCTGCCCGAGGATCTTCCTTGATGTCAGTGACATGCCCGCTGTCACCGATAACAAGCGATGGTACGTTGCGCGCCTTGAGAATGGCGATTTGAGGACCTAAGATCACTGATTGTTTCTGTATGATCTCGGTCATAAGCGCTTTGTAGAGTTCTTTCTCGTTCATAGTGTGTCGTTATAGGGTGTAATGATTATGAGTTAATCGTCTGTAATTATTTTTCTCCTATTTTCCTCCCGCGATTTGCGAGAGCTTGTTCGCGGCAAGAGCCATAATAATGTATCCGATGATAAATAAAATATTATTTGCGGTTTTTGCGAATCCTTCGGAGCCAAAAACGTTGAGCGACACGACCACAAAACTCGCCAAAATAAAGACCATGCCGATGGCAAAATAATTAAGGACGGTTCCAAAGACACCTCCTTTCATGGATCGCGCATTCACAAACACCATAATGCTTGCCGCGAAAGCGACGATGATCGCACTCCATAAGGATAGGCGTGGCGCAAGGTCGTCAACGAGTATGTTTACGTAACCTTCAGACTCTGCAAAAAGAAGTGCGGGGGTAAATAAAAGTGGGACGACCAAAAAAATTTTCTTCATGATTGTATGTATTGTGCTTTACATTATTAAGATTTAAACGCACGCTGTGCGCGGTCTGTAGTAAAAAATAGTGATGTCTATATTGTATCAAAGAATGCAGTAAAGGAGAACTATTTTTATCCACATTACCCGCAATGTAATTTTAGCAAACGAGAGGAAAAGATACCCGACCTTCCTTCCCCTTTCCCGCCACAACACGATAGCAAGCTTGCTCGGTCTAAATTAACGTGGTATCCTCCAATTGGTTTATAATGAAGTTTCTTTCACTTATGGAGGTTTGTCATGCGACATATACATGAACACGCAGTTCTGTTTTCCAAGCAGTCAGGTAATCATCAACAACTTGCGCTTCTGTGTTCAAGAGCCATCGTGATTCTTGCGGCTCTGTGGCAAGGAGCCCGTCGGCGCAATCCGTGGATTGATGGAGGATTCACAGCATCTTTCAAACCAGAAGAAATTGCAACTAAGACCGGCTACACCCTTTCGGGCATCGGTGGCAGAGTCGAGGTTGTCAGCAGAAGCGAAAATCAGCAGGAAAAGGTGCGCGCCGATCTCGTCGCGCTTTGTGGGAGAAGCAAAAGGCCGGCATTCGTTTCATTCGATGAAGTCGGATACGGTAGCTCGCAGTTCTTTGGCGAAGGCATGGCTCTAGCGACAGAACTAGTAAGCTCTGGCTATTACGGTGCGCTTCGTTGTTACAGCGACTGCATCGACAACGAAAAGTTCGAAAATCCTGAACGTTGTGTGATTTCCATCAGCAAGGATGGATTGCTCAGCGTTCGGATTCACTGGGGTGAAGAGAACCTCATCGGATCGTTGTTGGATTTCTGCCGAGCTGAAGGGTTCACCGAAGAGGATGGAAGGGAGGAATGGGAACGAATGCACAAAACGGCATAATTTTTCATTACCGTGTTCAACTTTATAAAAGGGCGCACTGCGCCCTTTTTATTTACCCCGGTGATGGAAAGGGTTATGTATATTTTGGTATTATTGTTTGAGAATGCTTCTTGTGCTGATGGTATGAGACAAGGTAAGTTATGGAAGATTTAATCTATTTGGTTTCCAATATCTTCCTTGTTTGAGCCTTGTATTCCTCAATATTTGGCTGGTCGAATGCGTTGACCGCGAGGAGATGCGCGAGGTACATGGTTTCGATCATTTTAAATTGAACGTACGCGCCGAGGGTTTTTGCGGAAATCTCCGGAAATATAATCTCAACAAATGGGAGTGCGCGCTTTTTGTATGCCGCGAGAACACCACCGTAAATAGCGTTCCCAATCTCTGAAAAATCTTTTGCGGCAATCCCCGGGACAAGACCAGAGAACATCGGTGTGGCCGGAACCTTTGCTCCCTTGTTTCCATCTTCTGCATACACAAATGTCGTGAATATATTTTGAGGTCCGCCAAGATAAAGTTGTGCAACAGAATGGAGGTCGTTTGATCCTATGGAAACAACCGGAAGAATTCCTTTTCCATCTTTTCCCAGACTCTCTCCCGCAAGCTGCCGATACCACTTGCCGAGCGATTCAAGTTCGGGACCAAAAAAGAAATTGTTATGAATGGAAACTCCTTTTTTATAATGATTATGGAGAATCGCGGCGGAAAGGAGTGCCATGTTCTCTCCCGTGCTGTCTTCAAGACAGATTCCGCGCATCAATAAAGCGCCTTCACGCAATGCGTGTGCATCAATCCCCGCAAGCGAAAGCGATAAAATCCCTGCGGCGCTTAAAACAGAATATCTCCCCCCGACATTTTGGGGAATTGGAAGACACGTAAAACCTTGTGTCTCCCCCGCCGTCCATAATTTTGAACCCCGGTCGGTGGTCACTACGACACGACTCTTAACTTCCCCGAAACGCTCCTTAAGAAACGCATAAATTATTTCAAAATTAGCAATCGTTTCGGTGGTCGTTCCTGATTTACTTACCACATGTATCACAACCTCTTCCGGGTTTTGTAAAACTCGGAAGAGGTCTCTTATTATTTTGATCATTCCCGAACAATTAGTATCAACAAAAATAATTTTAGGTAAATGATTGGGAACGAGTGCATCATAACTTCCCAAAAGCGCTTCGTAGATCGCCTGCGTGCCAAGGATGGACCCCCCGATCCCGATATGAATAATGTATTTGAGCGATGGTGTTTTAAATTTTAAAGCTGTGGCTTCTATTTCATTGTGCATTCCTTCGTCAGACGGAAGATTAATTGACGATTCAGGCGCGGCATAACCCGCTTCATCCGCAATCATATGAAGTCTCTCTCGATACTTTCTGAGAGATTCTATTATCTCGTCAAGCTCGCCTAGTAGGATGCCGCTAGATTCTTTATATTCAAATTTGATAGTTTCCATATTTCTTCAAAATATATTTCTACCGTTTTATGGGTGATGCTGTTTGAATAATTCCATCCTCCTTATCTCTCTTCATGATGACCCACGAAAGAAGAAATGCGATGAGATAAATCACAGAGCCCCAAAAACATGGCGTGAGGAAAGGGTTGTCGGTCGGCACTCCCGAACAGGTCACTTGTTCGCCGACGGGAGCCATATAAAACTTAACAAGCGAGAATCCGAAGTTGATCCACCCAAACGCCGTACCCGCAAGAAGAATGAGCCAGAGTCTTTGTTGTTTGACCGCCCGCGAAGAAAAAATTTTGTCGCGCAAAACATAGAGTGCCCATATAAATGCGACCAGAAAGACAATCGCTCCGTAGAAACACGGAGTGACCACAGGATTTGGGTACACGCAATCCTTTATTTTTAAAATAGTTCCTTCTGTATTGTAAAAACGCACAAAATCGACGTACACGGCATGCCACGAGAATGCTACACCCCCCAAAAGGACAAGTACTTGGGTGATATACAATTTCTTAATCATGGGATAGATTATACCGTAAGATGCGCTTTACTTTAAATGGGGTGTGTATTGTTTTCCCACATTGAACTCCGCCTTGGAAAGCACCATCATCCACCGCACGCATGTATGGTGAGTAGGATGGCAATCGTGCCAACGGGAAATAAATTCTTTTTCGGAGATTTTAAAATTTTTTCCAATCAACAACCCCGTCGGCTTGCCACGGGGTTGTTGATTTTTCTTCATATTTTTATTATAACATATCATTTTCCTCTGTTAACGCTTCAGCGCAGAAAGCATTTGAAATTGTTTGAGAACCAAAGTATCCCATTTTACTACCATATTTATAAATACAATCTGAAGGAAAGTTTCCATTTTTATCTTGAAGAAGGAGAAGACTATTTTTATCTAAACCTAGAAGTTTCATACTTGTTATTCTCATAGCAAGATCTATCGGATATTTAGTAGTTCCAATTCTTTTAGTAATTGCGTCAATTACTTGAGCTTTCCACTTTTCGTATTCATTAGGAAAATCATGTATTAGTTGTGATAAAAAATAAAGAAAAAATTCTGGAGCAAAATAATATCTTGAGCCATTTAGATATTCTCCAGAGAGTAAGTGTTGTTCTATAGCTTTCTTTTGCAACTCTTTCTGTTCATTTGACTCTATGCCCGACAGAGATACTAAATGTAAAATGTTAGTAAGTGCAACTGGATCAACTTTCGACTCTTTGTTTGATGATTTGAAATAAATTTCAACAACACCCTCGGTGTTTGTATTTGAAAGGATTTTTTGTGTCACCCTTTCTAAAACATTTCTTTCTATTGCTCCTGCTTTGTAAAGTGCTAATAACACATAAGCTGTAGTGTCTGTGTCTGGAGGTAATAATTCTAAATTTTCAAAAAAAGCAATGGTTTCGTCTTTCCCCAAGTGTTGCTGTAAAAAAGTACAAATTTTCTTTGTGATTTCTAATTCTGGATGTTTATATAAAACTGTTCCCAAAACTATTGCGGATGAAGCAATCTCTTCTGGTGCAGAATCTGCAGTTTGTTCAGAAGTTTCTCTGGCTGGATAAACAAAACAAGGAAACGACCCTTCTGGTGTTATGGCTTTTTCAAAGCCATTTATAATGCCTCCTTCAAGAGTAAGTATAGGATTTTCAGTTTTGTTTATTCTGTCAGGGTTCATAAAATGATTTTATCATTTTATGAGTATTTTTTCTACTTATTCCGCCAAAACAAAAAGCCATCTGAAGCGACACGGGTCCGCAGGTGTATTCAGTATCTTGTTTATAAAAAGGGATATTGAGTTTCATAATTATGTTTAAATTTTATCATGTACCACCGTAAAACAAAAACATTCAGTATCATTAAAAAACGCCGAGCATATTGCTCGGCGTTTTCAACTTCATATACGTGAC
>Ga0209210_1003166_pt1 | contig 11378 bp, 8 predicted proteins | sample RifGroA1_FD_183991 | JGI IMG/M metagenome (GOLD analysis project Ga0209210, IMG submission 183991) | Contaminated groundwater microbial communities from Rifle, Colorado, USA - Rifle Groundwater A1 (SPAdes) (version 2) | ecosystem: Environmental > Aquatic > Deep subsurface > Groundwater >...
TTATACCATACATAATTATAAATAGAAGTGAAAATTCAAAAAAGTTGAGGTTTGAACGAGTTTTTGGTAAACTGTTTGTACAATTTTAATAACGTCTGATTTCGGTAATCACCGGAAGAATGAATTTATTTCATACGTTGGACGAAGAAAGTCCTCCTTCGCATGAAGCTTCGGAGGATGAGTAAATCATTTCGGGAAAGCCCGTGACAGCTTGAAAATAAGAGTTCTGAGTTAATAAAGTTCATAAAGTTCTAAATTAGAAATACTATGAACTACGAACTAAAAACTACGAACTGAATTAAGGTGGTACCACCTTTCGACCCTCCTTCGCTAAAGCTACGGAGGCCAAGCAATTTCAGGATAAATTTAATTTTTATCTTGATAACTTGATGAACGGTCCTTATAGTTCCTGATATAATAAATTATTGGGAATTATAAAGGACCTTTTTTTTATGAAAAAACATCAATTTAAACCAGTGAATTCACAAATAAATTTGTCTGTTATGGAAGAGCAGGTAATTAAATATTGGAAACAAAATAAAACTTTTGAAAAATCAGTTGAATTCCGTCCGGAAAATAAAACCTGGACTTTTTTGGATGGTCCGCCTTTTATTACAGGACTTCCTCATTACGGAACACTGCTTTCCAGTATTCCTAAGGATTTATATCCCAGATACATGACTATGAAGGGTTATCGGGTGAGGCGTGTTTGGGGATGGGATTGTCATGGATTACCTGCAGAAAATAAAGTGGAAAATAAACTAAAAATAACCAGAAAAAAAGATATTGAAGAAAAAATTGGCGTGGGGGTATTTATCAAAGAATGTAAAAATTATGTTTCCCAAGTATCTTCTGAATGGGAATGGTATGTGGATCATATAGCGAGGTGGGTAGATTTTAAAAATGCGTATAGGACCATGGATACGCCTTACATGGAATCTGTGATGTGGGTTTTTAAACAAATGTATGAAAAAGACTTGATTTATAAAGGTTTAAGAGTTTCACTGTATTGTCCGCATTGTGTGACTCCTATTTCTAACTTTGAAGTGGCAATGGATGCTGATAATTACAAAGAAATTACTGAGAACGCTGCAGTTTTTAAATACCAGATGCAAAACGATCCGCACACGTTTATATTAGCCTGGTCTACAACTCCGTGGAATAAATTAGCCACACCCGCGCTCGCCGTAAATCCCAATTTAACTTATGTAAAAGTGAAACAAAGGGGAAACTTTTATATTTTAGCAAAAACAACCACTAAAGTTTTAACTGATAAGTATGAGATTGTGGAAGAATTTAAAGGAAAAAAATTAATCGGTCAAAAATTTGTACCGCATTATAATTTTTATAAAATTGATGAAGGAAAAAGGGCTTTTGTAATTATCGGTGGAGATTTTGTGGCAGCTGACGAAGGAACTGGAGTAGTTACAATAGCAGCTTATGGAGAAGAAGATTTAGCTGTGATGCAGAAAGAAAATATCCAAATTGTTTTGCATGTGGATGAAGAAGGAATGCTTAAAAAAGAAGTTTCCCAATTTGCCGGAATGTATTATTTGAAAGCTGATAAATTTGTTATCCAAGATTTAAAAAAACGTAACTTAATTTACCATGAAGATCTTGTTACTCACACTGTGCCAATGTGTTGGCGCTGTCATACACGCCTATTTTACGCTCCGCAAAATGCGTGGTATGTGAATGTTGGTAAATTAAAACCCAAAATGGAAAAGACTAATAAAAATGTGAATTGGTTTCCCAAACACTTTAAATTAGGTAGGTATTTAAAAAGTTTACAATCAGCACCTGATTGGTGCATCTCAAGATCAAGATATTGGGGATCACCTGTACCAGTGTGGGAATGCGAGTGTGGTCACAGATTTGTTCCAGGATCTATCAAAGAATTGGAAGAAAAAGCCGGAGTTAAAATTACTGATTTGCATAAACCAGGCATTGATGAAATAAAAATCAAATGTGATGAATGCAAAAAAACTACCACTAGAGTTAAAGAAGTTTTGGACTCTTGGATTGAAGCCGGATCAGCATCTTTTGCAGAAAGGCACTTTCCGTTTAACCAAGAAGTAAAATTAGCAGAATTTTTTCCACCGGATTTTATTGTGGAATACACCGGTCAAATCAGGGCCTGGTTTTACGTATTACACGTGATTGCTACAGCTTTATACGACTCACCTGCATTTAAAAACGTGATGGTTACCGGAGTAATTTTGGGTACAGACGGCAGAAAAATGAGTAAAAATTATGGAAATTATCCGGACCCGCAGGAAATGTTGACTAAATATGGAGGAGATGCGTTAAGGTTATATTTGTTGGGCAGTCCTGTGATGCGGGGAGAAGATATATTAATTTCAGAAACTGAATACAGAAATCAGGTACGAGGGTTTTTACTCATATTGTGGAATGTTTATAATTTTTTTATAAGCAATGCCATTGTAGATAATTGGCAGCCTGAAAATAATATTGATGTAAAAGAATTAACTAATGTTTTGGATAAATGGATTTTATCAAGATTGAGTCAAACACAATTAATAGTTGAAAAATCATTAGATGAATACAATTCACCGTTGATGGTCGCAACTGTTTGGGATTTTGTGATTAAAGACGTTTCAACCTGGTATGTCAGACGTATAAGAGACCGAGTTGGTCCGACTGTTGCCAATAATCCGGATAAAACTGCAGCTTATCAAACTTTATTTATAGTATTAACGACTTTTTCAAAAATATTAGCTCCATTGGTGCCATTTATTACAGAAGAAATGTATCGGAATTTAACAGGTGAAGAATCAGTGCATTTATGCAATTGGCCTAAAGCAAATAAAGAAATGATTGATACAAAATTAGAGACTGACATGCAAACAGCAAGAAAGATTGTCGAACTGGCACATTCGCAAAGAAAGGAAGCCAATATTAAAGTCAGAATTCCATTGGCAAAATTGACCGTTGTCATACAGGAACAATTACCCACATCAATTGAATTGGTTGTAAAAAGTGAAATTAATGTTAAACAATTAGAATATAAAAAAGGTATGGAACTTAAAGTAAAATTAGATACCAAAATAACTCCACAATTACAGATGGAAGGAGATGCTCGGGGTTTGATCAGAAAAATTCAGGTTTTACGCAAGGAAAAAAGGTGTAAAATAGATGAACGGATAATAGTGACTTTACCAAATGAATATAAAAAATTAACGGAAGAATTAATAAATTTAATTAAATCTGAAACTTTGGCAAAAGATATTTTATGGAAAGATACATTAGAAATTTCAACTGGCCAATTGTTATCTTCACATTAATCCTTAATTGTTTGGGACTGGCTACATTGCTGTCTTTAAGTCAAAGTTTATTTTATCAGCAATTGATCATGACAATTGTGTGTTTGGTATTATTTTGGATTTTTACCCGGATAGATTTTTCCCTGTATCATTATTTGGCAACTCCCATATATGTTTTTTGTCTTCTATTTTTGATGTTAACCTTTTTAGGCCCAAATGTCAGAGGTTCTACCCGTTGGTTGGAAATTATGGGATTTAGATTACAGCCTTCAGAAATTGTCAAGCCATTTTTGATTTTGTGTTGGACATCTTTTCTTATCAAATATCCGCCTGACAAATTACGCAATGTTTTTAAAAATATTGGTTTATTTTTACTGCCTTGGATTTTAGTTTTTCGGCAACCTGATTTGGGAAATGCCATTGTTTATTTTGGAATTTGGTTAACTGCTATTATATTGTCCGGTTTACCTTGGAAATATATTATCGGTGGAGGATTAATCGGAATAATTAGTTTACCTTTAAGTTATAATTTATTACAGCACTATCAGCAGCTGCGATTACTGATTTTTTTTAATCCTGGTCTTGATCCAAAAGGTGCGGGTTATAACGCAATTCAAGCCATGATAGCAGTTGGATCAGGGAGTTGGTTTGGACGGGGATTTGGCAGAGGTACACAATCGCTTTTGAAATTTTTACCTGAATTTCATACGGATTTTATTTTCGCCTCATTCAGTGAAGAATTTGGATTTATAGGCGCCCTGCTTTTGATTGTTTTATATTTTGTTTTATTGTGGCAGATCCTCAAAGTTGCCAGTAATTTAATTGCTAATCAAAGAGCTTTTATTTTTACCGTGAGTATATTTACCCTAATATTTATTCAAATGGTAGTCAATATTGGTATGAATTTAGGACTGATGCCTATTACCGGAATAACCCTGCCGCTGATGTCATTGGGAGGCAGTTCTCTGATATCTATCTGGGTAGGATTGGGTATTCTGACAGCCTCTCTAAACGAAAGAAAGCGAAATCTAATTTAAACTTATGATTGTCAATTGGGCAAATTTTTGATAATATACCTTAACTTATGTACGCAATAATAAAAATGGGTGGAAATCAATATAAAGTCAGCATAGGTCAAATTTTGGATGTGGATCGTGTTTCGGATAAAGAAGATTCTACAATCAAAATTCCGGCCATCATGGTCGTTGATGGAGAAAAAATTTTACTCGCCAAAGATGCTGAAAAAATATTGGTAAGCGCTCAAGTTGTCAGACATTTAAAAGGTGACAAGATCGATGTAATGCGTTTCAGGCACAAAGTCAGACACAGAAGGCATATAGGTTTCCGTGCCAGTTTAACCCAGCTTAAAATTGTAAGTATTAGTGATAGTAAAGTGAGTTCTGCTGTTTTAAAGGAGCCAAAAACTGTCAAAAAGACCAAAAAGTCCACCTCAACCTCAAAAAAATAACAATACACATGAAACTATTTGTTTTTGTGCTTGGTATAGCCCATGAATTGGCAAAAAGTGAATTGGAAAGCGTTCTAATAGATGAAGGTCTAAAATATTTGCCGGTTTTTCATCAGGAAAGAGTATTGATTGTGCAAGCAGATGAGAGTTTGGATGCCCTAAAGCTAATTAAGCGATTAGGTGGAACTGTCAAAATTGGTACAGTTATTTGCACTGATAAGGAGATTGACCAAGAAAAATTAGCTTCTATAATCGACTTAACTCAATCAAAAGTTGATTTTGGCATAAGTACTTATTTTGCTCCTCAAGTTAAAATTTTTCCTTTACTGAAAGATTTGAAAACATTGTTAAAATCAAAAATTTCCAATGTGCGTTTTGTAATGCCAAAATTAGATACGGAAATTTCTTCAATAGTGGTTTTAAAACAAAAATTGCAGGAACTTTTGATCATTTTTGACAAAGTTAAAAACCAATATTATTTTGCCAAAACCCTGGTTACCCAAAACGCTCCGGATTGGAATTTACGCGATTATGGTAGGCCATTTGCAGATCCCAAATCAGGCATGTTGCCTCCAAAAGTAGCCCGGATGATGGTGAATTTATGTCGTCCTAAAAATTCTAAATCAGATTTACCAGTTATTTTAGACCCGTTTTGTGGTATGGGAACGATATTGGCTGAAGCTTTGCTTTTAGGCCATAAAGTCATCGGCAGTGACGCCTTAGCTGACGTAATAAAAAAAGCCGAAAGTAATTTAGATTGGTTAGTAACAAATTATAATCAAATTAACAAAGCAAATTATCAATTAATTACTTCTGATGCAACACATGTTTCCGAAAAACTTTCAGCTTTATCAGTTGATGCGATAGTAACAGAACCTTTTATGGGAATACCCTTTGAAATGAAAAATAACACCCTTTTTCATAAAAATGAAAAAGTCAGCAAAGTGCAGATTGAAAATATCTTAAAAGGGTTGGAAAAACTGTACATTGGGGCACTAAAAGACTGGCATAAAATTTTAAAACCTTCGGCAAAAATCGTGATGATTATGCCTGAGATTATATACCAAAGACAAGAATATTCTGTGAAAAAAATTGTTGACAGTTGTGAAAACTTAGGATATACTCTGCTTCAAGGCCCTTTAATTTATAGTCGGCCTCAAGCGATAGTCAGACGCAAGATTTTCGTATTTAAAAAATCTTAATTTTTAATTTAATTATATGGCACATGTAAAAGCTTCAGCGACAACCAAAGGAAACCGTGATTCAGTCTCAAAAAGACGTGGAGTCAAGTTGTTTGGTGGTCAAAAAGCGATAAATGGCAATATCATTGTCAGACAAAAAGGTACCAAGTTTTTTGCCGGAGATGGAACAAGACTTGGCCGAGATTTTACAATCTATGCTATTAAATCAGGTTTAGTTAAATTTTTTACCAGATTAGGTAAAAAATACGTGATGGTAAAAGGTTAAATATGGCAAACATTTCTGGACAAATCGTTGAATTGGATATTGAATTGTTACAACCGAATCCGCTTCAGCCCAGAAGCCTTATAACTGCCGATTCTTTGCACGATTTAGTGTCTTCAATCCGCGAAAGCGGTATTTTAGAGCCTTTGGTGGTGGCAAAAACCCCAGCTGGATATCAACTCATTGCCGGTGAACGCAGATGGAGAGCAGCGCGGATAGTTGGATTAACTTCGGTTCCGGTGATTATCAAAGAAACTACAGCCAGAGAAATGTTGGAACTGGCAATTGTAGAAAATGTTCAGCGTGAAGACCTAAACCCTATTGAACGGGCTCAAGCTTTTGAAAGACTGATTGAGGAATTTGGGTTGCCCGTTTCAGAAATTGCCAAAAGAATAGGTAAAAGTGACAGTTATGTATCAAACACATTAAGATTATTGTCTCTTCCTGATGCTATCAAAGACGGACTGATGTCAGGTTCGATCACTGAAGGTCATGCCAGGGCAATAGCAGGTCTTGGAGACGTAAAACTGATGGTTGATGCATATAAAACGATTTTATCTGAAAATGCATCAGTCAGGCGGGCAGAGGATTTAGCCAGAAGGTTAAAATCAGAACATTCCAAAAAAATCAGATCCAGAGTCGAACGCATTCATAATGATGAGCTTGATAAAATTGCCCAGGATTTGGCACAAAGCGTTGAAGGATTGGTAAAAATTACCCAATCAAAAGTAGAAGCCAGAGTAGTATTTGTGATCCGCGGTTCTTTGGAAAAATCTTCACAAATGATCAAGAAAATCCACAAATTAGTTACTTCCTAAAAAATTATTTCCTCCATAAATTTTTAATTGTATTGAGATAATTATATTGCTATAATAACGCGATTATTAATTTTCTATAATCTTTATCATATTAAATTTAATTAAAATATATGGCTTATCTTGAAAGTTTAGGAAATCCGCAAATTGAATCGATTTTAAAAGAAAGATATTCGGGTGTTATTCCTTGGACAATTCGTTTAGATACTTCAGAAAAAATAGACAGAATAACAAGACTTTTAGTTGGGAATAAAGCTTTTGGCATGATTAAAATGTATAAAGTTGGATTACCTGTACCGGATGGATTTGTATTAACTACTCAAGTTTGGCATGAAATGATAAATAAACGATTATTCAATAAAGAAAAAACAGAAGCATTATTTAAAGAAAATCCAATGTCGGCAATGTGTTTTCTACTAAAAGATGAAATTGTGTCTCTTTCACAAAAAACCGGATGCAGTTTTGATGATCGGGAAAAACCTTTATTTGTTTCAGCTAGGTCTGGAAGTAGTGTTTCAATGCCTGGCGCCATGTCAACAATATTAAATATTGGAATTAATGATGTTACATGGAAAACCTTAAGTAAAGATATTGGACAAGCAAATGCAGCAAAAGCATATATTGATCTAATTTTGAATTTAATACCAAATGATTTCCGTGAAGAGATTTCTATAAAAAATGAATTCGAAACTGAAGGAGATTTAAATGATTTTCAAACTGCTGAATATAATATTAAAAGAGCAAAAGAATTTTATGAATCTATAACGCTTAATGATTTTCCTCAAGAAGGATTAATTCAATTACAAAATGCTACGTTACAAGTTTTCAGTTCCTGGTTTTCTGAAGACGCAGTTTTATATCGTCGACAATATAATATACCTCATGATTTAGGCACCACTGTTACTGTAGTACAAATGAAATTGGGTAACTCTTTGAAAGATAATGCTGGATCCGGAGTATTGCTAACCATGAATCCTCAAACATTAGACCAAAGTCCAATTGTTGCATTTGTTGAACATCAACAGGGTACTGCAGTCGTTGGAGAAAATAAACATTCATATACAGAAATTAATCAGTTGCCACAGACTGTAAATCAACAATTAGTGTCTCTGCTTGAAATTATTAATGATAAATTTGGATTAAAACCTCAAGATGTTGAATTTGTTTTTGATGGTGATCAGGTATGGTTATTGCAGATACGGGATGCACCGCTGGGGAATTTAGCTAATTTTAGATTGTTAAACCGATATATAACAGAAAATATTATAACTCCGGGTGAAGCAATCAGGGAAATTTCAACATCTCAATTAGAAACCATATTAAAACCGACACTTGATACTCAAGCGGTTAAGGAAGCAATTGAACAAAACAGACTAATAGCAACCGGAGACAGAATTACTTCAGGACATGCGTCAGGAAATTTAGTTTTTTCTTTTGAACAAGCTCAAAAAATTCAAGGACCGGTTGTTTTAAATACATATTTATCTTTAGTTGATACTATTTTAATACCACCTAATGTAGTAGGAATTATTGCTACAAATGGAGGAATAGGATCACATATTGCCAGAAGAGCAGAAGTAATTGGTCGAAATGGGATACCTGTTGTTTTTGGAGTAAACTTACAAGAATCACAAATCCCCTTAGATTCTATAGTTACAGTTGATGGTGATAGTGGACATATTTTTTCAGGAGTTATTCCTGAGGCTAAAAATGAAATAAATCATATATTACCAGAAGAAAAAAGATTGGTTCAGTTATGGTTAGAAAAACGGTTAAAAAATCCTTGGTGGTTTTGTTCAGATGACGAAGGAAAACTAAATGATTATACAGATCAAGCATTATTAGCTTTAAATGAAGCAAAACTAATTTATAAATCACAAAAAGCTTGGGAAACTTATGTTTTGAATAAAATGTTTCCGCAGGAAGTTAGAATGAATTATTCAATAATGGATCCACAAGATATCGAGGGAATTAAATCTAAATTAAAAGATATAATTGAAAGAGGTAATCATGCATCGATCCGTACATGTCATACACCCCAACTGCAGGGAGGTGGTCCATGGGCTTCTATCACAAATCAAGATGATATAGAAAGAATGTTTAGAGACGTAAATTTCTCAAAGTATGGAAATTACGGTCAGATGATAAGTTCAAAAGAAAATAAACAGGTTACCGAAATTCTTGTTGGTGAATTTCCTAAAGATAAATTATCAAAAGATCCGGAAATTGAAAAACAAATAGGTACTTGGACATTGAATATCAGTCCTATAGGAAGGATAAATTTACAATTTATTCCTTATTCAGCACAATTGAGATTGCATGATCAAACTTCAAAAGAAAATATGATTAGCTATTCTACTGAATCTGTAGGCGTAGGTTATGGTTCACAACAAAGCTCTGCATTATCAAAACTTGAAATTGGTAAAAATTTAGAGAACGATGAAATAGCTAAAGTTATGTTTTTTACAATGGTTTCTAAATTAAGCGAACAAATAGCATCATTCGATTTATTGGAAAGAATTGCTGCTGTAACTGAAGCATTTCCCCGATCCCAATATGGAATACCAACCATAGAAGGTCATTTAAGACTGCAACTTGATAAAGGACAGTTTTGGATGTTAATTTATGGGTTAAAAATTGACCTTTTAAATAATTAAAAACTTACTATTATATTATTTTTTAATTTCTATAACCCCTGGTAAGTTTGGTGGGGAATAATTCCAAATCTGTCAAATGGGTAATATCGCAGTTGCGATTTGCCGATGATTGAGGATCTTTCAATGAATCCCCATTCCCGCGAATCGCTTGATCTGGGTCTATTATCTCCGGAGACAAAATATTTATTAGTTGGGACCGTGACTTCCTGTCCTTCTTTTAGGAAAGCGCCATTATATGTATATAAATTATTGGCAATATAAGCTTCGACTAATTTGACTTCATTTACATAATAAGCATTATTCACTAATTTAACCTTATCTCCGGGTATCGCAATAATTCTTTTTATATAATCAATATCCGGGTTTTGAGGGGATTTGAAAACAATCACATCTCCTCTTTGTGGGTCAGCGAACCGGTATTCGTATTTATTTGTTAAAATATATTCTCCGTCATGAAAATTTGGTTCCATTGAAGCTCCTTTGACCTGATGAGGTTGATAAAAATACAGGTAAATTACCACAAAAATAGCTAAAGCCACGACAACTGACTCTAAAATATCAAAAAGAAATCCAAAAATTGCCTTAAAAATCCATAACATAATCTGCAAAAAATATTATTTATTCTAAAAATTAAGTATAGTCATTTGTTATAATATATTCAAGTATAATAATTGGCCGCTTAGCTCAGTTGGCTAGACCTGCCCGCATTGCTTACTTAGCAGGCGGGACGTTTCATTCACATTGATTGATGTTATTTGGATCCGTAGCTCAGTTGGTAGAGCGTTGCATTCACATTGCAAAAGTCAGAGGTTCGAGTCCTCTCGGATCCACTTGAATCATTAGGCGGGGAATCTCTCAGCGGCCACAAAAAATTCTGCTCGAAAAACGAATCTTGTGAGAATTAACTTAAAATTTGTACTGCTGTTTATCTTATTTTGTTTTATTTCCGGTTTTTATATTTACAATCATCGGCTGGATTTAAATCCTGATGGGGTGTCTTATATTAATATTGCCCAGTTTTATAAATCCGGAAATTTTCATAATGCAATTAATGCTTATTGGAGTCCATTTTTTTCCTGGTTTATTCTATTATTTTCTTTAAGTAGGAATTGGTTGATAGTCAGTAAGTTTGCAATCTATTTTTCTGGAGTTTTATGGTTTATCTCTAGTTATTTGTTAGCTCAAACAATACTCAAGAACACAAATAAATCCTTATTAGTATTATTGTTAATAACAATTTTTCCAGCCAGTTATGAAATTTGGAGGCTGATCACTCCTGATTTATTGTTTTCCGCATTTTTTAATATTTGGTTTGTTTATTTAATAAAATTACTTAAGTCTTCATCAAACAAGCATTGGTTTGTATTAGGTCTTTTAAGCGGAATAGGATATCTAATTAAAAGTTATTTTTTATCGTTTTCAGCCGTGTTTATTTTGGCAGTAGTGGTTTTAAAAAAGTTTAACAAAATTAAAATCTTCAGAAATTTTTATTTAGGATTATTCATCTTACCCATAATATGGGGATTATTAATTTTTCAAAAATACCAAAAATTTTCATTCAATACTGCAGTAAATATCATTTACAATCACCATGTAAGAAATACGGAATTTGTTTTTTTACAAAACCCCATAGAACCGATGGTAGGAACTTCTTATTGGACAGACCCTTCAGATTTTGTTCCTCTAAAAT
>Ga0209210_1003171_pt1 | contig 11371 bp, 18 predicted proteins | sample RifGroA1_FD_183991 | JGI IMG/M metagenome (GOLD analysis project Ga0209210, IMG submission 183991) | Contaminated groundwater microbial communities from Rifle, Colorado, USA - Rifle Groundwater A1 (SPAdes) (version 2) | ecosystem: Environmental > Aquatic > Deep subsurface > Groundwater >...
CCGGCGGTCGAAACCAAGAAAAAAGAAAGCTTCTTCAAACGGACCTTCCGCCGCAAAGCGATCTAAAAAACAATGGGACAGAAGATCAATCCAATCTCGCTTCGGATAAACGTGGTCAAGAACTGGCCGACCCGCTGGTTTTTCGCGGGCAAAGGGACCGGACGCCTGCCTTACGCCCAGCTCCTTAAGGAAGATGAGGCCATTCGGCGCGTCATCCGCCGGAAGATAAATCTTGCCGGCATCGCCGGAGTGGAGATCGAGCGGACCGCCGGCAATCTGCGCATTTACATCAAGGCGGCCCGGCCGGGCTTGGTGATCGGCCAGGGCGGAAAGGGCATCGAGGAACTTACCCGCGCCATCGACCAGGAGATCCGCAAGGTGGAGGCCGGCAAGGGCAAGCGCAGCGTGAACCTGTCCGTGAACGTGGAGGAATTGAAACGCTCCGAGATATCCGCGGCTTATACCGCCCAGCAGATTGCCTGGGACTTCGAAAAGAGATTTCCGTTCCGCCGGACCGTCAAGAAATACATGGAGCAGATCATGCAGAACCGGGAGGTGAAAGGCGCCAAGATCGCGGTCGCCGGGCGGCTGGACGGAGCGGAGATCGCCCGCCATGAGACGATGAAGTCCGGCCCTCTGCCGCTCCAAACTCTGCGCGCGGACATCGACTACGGCCAGGCCACCGCTTACACCAACTTCGGCACGGTGGGCGTGAAGATCTGGATATATAAAGGAGAGGTTTTCCGTCCCAAAGCCGAGGAGAGCCGGCACTAAGAGACCCATGCTTATTCCCAAGAAGGTAAAACATCGCAAGTGGCACAAGGGACGGTCGCGCAAGCGGACCGTGGAGACCCGCGGGCTGGACCTGAACTACGGCCAATACGGCCTGAAGGCGCTTGAAGGCGCGCGACTGAACTCGCGGCAGATCGAAGCCGCCCGGCGGACCATCACGAACCACATCAAGCGGGAGGGTCGCCTTTGGATCCGCGTGTTCCCGGACAAACCCATCACCAAGCGCCCGCCGGAAACGACCATGGGCGGCGGCAAAGGCAGCGTGGATCATTACGTGTTCCTGGTGCGCCCCGGCCGGATAATCTTCGAGATGGAAGCCCCCAACGAGCGGATCGCCAAGGAAGCGCTGCGCTTGGCCGCGTTCAAATTGCCAATGAAGACCAAGGTGGTCACCCGCTAACATGAAAAAACAGCAGATACAGGAAATGAAGAACAAACCGGAGGCGGAGCTCCGGAAAATGCTCCGGGAGGACCGCGACAAGCTGCGCGGTTTGAAGTTCGACCTCGCGGCCGGCAAGGTCAAGGATATTGCGGAATTGCGCGAGATGCGCAAGAATATTGCCCGTATCCTGACCTTTCTGAACCAGGGCAAGAATGCGTCCAAATAACATGACCGAGATCAAAGAAACGCAGAACAACAAGCGCCGGCTCACGGGAACCGTGGTTTCCGACAAGATGTCGAAGACCCGCGTGGTTGCCGTGGCCTCGCTCAAGAAGCACCCCAAGTATTTGAAGTACTACAAGGTGACCAAGAAATTCAAGGCGCACGACGAGGAGAACGCCACCAAGAAGGGGGACCAGGTGGTCATCGAGGAGTCCCGGCCGCTGTCCCGCGAAAAGCGCTGGAAGATAATCCGATAACATGATCCAAGAACGTTCCATATTGAAAGTGGCGGACAACAGCGGGGCCAAATCGGTCCGCTGCTTCCGCATTTTGGGTGCCACCCGCCGCCGCTACGCCCAGATCGGCGACGTGGTCGTCGCTTCGGTCCAATCCGCCGAACCGCGCAAGAACGTCAAAAAGAAGGACGTGGTCAAGGTGGTGGTGGTCCGGCAGCGGAACCCCATGCGACGCGCGGACGGTTCCTACGTCCGGTTCGACGAGAACGCGGTGGTTTTGATCGATGCCAAGAAGGAGCCTATCGCGACCCGCGTTTTCGGTCCCATGCCGCGGGAGCTCAAGGCGAGGGGCTATGAGAAAATAATGACCCTGGCGGAGGAAATCGTTTAACATCATGCTTAGGATCAAAAAAGGCGATCAAGTGAAGATAATCTCGGGCAAGGACCGGGGCAAGACCGGGACCGTGCTTTCCATTTTGGGCGAACGCGTTTCCGTGGAGGGAGTGAACGTGTACAAGAAGCGCGTGCGGCCCAAGCGGCAGGGTCAAAAAGGGGAAACCGTGCTGGTGCCCCGGCCTTTGAGCGCCTCGAACGTGCTTTTGGTCTGCAAGAACTGCAAGGCATCCGTGCGGGTGGGTTTCCGGACGGAAGGCGCAAGCAAGGTCCGTTTCTGCAAAAAATGCCAATCCGCCAACTGACATGACCAACAAAGAACGCAATCCGGAAGCGCGCGCCCTGCTCGAAAAGATCGTGGTTAACGCGGGCGTGGGCAAGGCGAGCTCTTCCCAGCCGAATTTCGAAGAAAAGGTGCTGACCCAGATCGCCAGGGACATCGCCGTGATCTCGGGCCAGAAGCCGGAGATCCGCCGGGCGCGCAGGTCCATCGCGGGTTTCAAGGTGCGCGAAGGGCAGGTGGCGCCGGAAAATGGTTGATTTTTTGGAGCGTTTGATTAGAATAGTCCTGCCTCGAGTGCGCGACTTCGCGGGCGTGGATCCCGGGGCCGTGGACAAAGGCGGAGTGCTGAACCTCGGTTTCCGGGAGCAGTTCGTTTTCCCGGAGATCGATCCGGAGCAATCCAATTTCGTTTTTTCACTGGGCGTGAATCTGGTGCCGAGGCGCAGGAATCAAGCGGGGGCTCTGGCGGCCTACGAAAAACTCGGCATTCCTTTCCGAAAAACCGCTCCCGCCAAAGGCAAGAAGAAATAAGATAATGGCCAAAGAATCCGTAATCGCACGAAGCAAGAAGAAACCGAAGTTCTCGAGCCGGATCGTGAACCGCTGTTTTCGATGCGGACGCAAACGGGCCTTCATGCGGACCTTCGGCATTTGCCGCATCTGCTTCCGGGAGATGGCCACTCGCGGCGAGATACCGGGCGTTCGAAAAGCTTCTTGGTAATAAAATGTATACTGACCTTCTGGCAAGAATAAAAAATGCGGAAAATGCCCGCCGGGAAAGCCTCCAGGCGCCTTTTTCCAGAATGGATTTCGAGATCGCCCAGCTTCTCTCCGCGCGGGGTTATTTGGGCGAGGTCCAGAAGCGCGCCGTGGGGCGGCGGAACGTGATCGATATCCGGCTCAAGTACTCCGGCGGCCAGCCCGCGCTCCGGGACTTCCGGATCTTTTCCAAGCCCAGCCGCCGGATGTATACCGGCTACCGGGAGATAAAGTCCGTGCACCAGGGATTCGGCTTGGCGGTGTTTTCCACGCCGGAAGGCGTGATGCACGGCGGCGAAGCCCGCAAAAAGAAGCTCGGCGGAGAATTCCTTTTTCAAATCTGGTAACATGAGCCGCCTTGCCAAAAAACCCCTGAAAGTTCCCGCCGGAGTCGTTCTCTCCCCCGCGGACCTGCGCTTGTCCGTCAAGGGGCCCAAGGGCGAGCTTTTTGTCCAACTGCCCCGTACCATCGAGGTCGGCATCGGGTCCGGTTCCGTCTCGGTCAAAATGGTCTCCAGCGTCAATCAGGCTCGCGCGGACGCGGGAACCGTCTGGTCGCTCATTAAGAGCGCCATGGAAGGGGTGGAGAACGGTTTCCGCAAGGTTCTGGAGATCGAGGGCGTGGGTTATCGGGCGAGCATGGAAGGGAACGTGCTGGTGCTTTCCCTGGGCTACGTGCACCCCGTGCGTTACGAGGTGCCGGCGGGGGTTCAGGTGAGCGTGGAGAAGAACACCATCTCCGTGAACGGCATCGACAAGCAATTGGTCGGCCAGGTGGCCGCCAAGATCCGCGCGTTCAAGAAACCCGAACCTTACAAAGGCAAGGGCATCCGCTATCAAGGGGAGGTCATCCGCCGCAAGGTCGGTAAGAAAGCGGCCGCGACCGCCGGATAAACGACATGAATCTTCGCAAACGGCACAATCAGGTCAAGGAACGCCGCGTCCGCCGGGTGCGGGCCCGGATATTCGGGGAAGGGGAAAAGCCCCGCCTCGCTGTTTTTCGCAGCAACCGGTCCATCTACGCCCAGCTTATCGATGACCTGAACGGACGGACGCTCGCGGCCGCCTCGAGCAAGGAACTCGGCAAGGAGGCGCAGAAGAGCCCCAAATCCGCTCAGGCGGAACAGGTGGGGGCGCTCCTGGCCAAAAAGGCCAAGGAGGCGGGCATCGCGAAGGCGGTGTTCGACCGGCGCGGATATGCCTATCACGGCCGGGTAAGATCGGTCGCGGAAGGCGCGCGCAAAGCCGGGTTAACCATTTAAAACAACATGGCATTCCAACATCCCAGAGACAGATACGCGAAAAAGGACGAGTTCAAGGAGAAGGTCCTGGACCTTCGCCGGGTCACGCGCGTGGTCGCGGGGGGCAAACGTTTCCGCTTCCGGGTCACGGTGGTGGTCGGCGACGAGAAAGGCAGGGTGGGCGTGGGCGTGGGCAAGGGCGCGGACGTGGCCAGTTCGGTCAATAAGGCGAAGACCGCCGCGAAGAAGAACCTGCTCGTTCTGAATCTGGTGGACCGGCGCACCATCGCGCACGAGGTGGAGGCCAAATACAGCGCCGCCCGGGTGATGATCAAGCCGACCAGCGAAGGGCACGGCCTCAAGGCCGGCGGCGCGGTGCGTTTCGTTCTCTCGCTCGCGGGCGTGAAAGATGCGACCGCGAAGTGTCTCGGCCGCACTCCCAACAAACTGACCAACGCCCTGGCCACCCTGGAAGCCCTGAAGAAGTTGAGGGCTCCGGAAGAGAAATTCAAAACAACCTGATGCAGCTACACCAGATAATCAAATCGGAGGGACGGAAGTCGCAGCGCATCGGCCGCGGAGGCAAGCGCGGTTCCTTTTCCGGCCGCGGCATCAAGGGACAGCGCTCCCGCGCCGGACGACGCATCCGCCCTGCGGAGCGCGATCTTATCATGCGCATCCCCAAAAAGCGCGGATTTCGGAACAAGCCGGTGAGCGACCGGGCTTTTATTCTGAATCTGGAGGATCTTGCCGCCGCGAAGCCGAGCCTGGAAGCGCTTGATTTCGCCGTTTCTCCGGAGACCCTGCGCAAGATCCGCCTGGTGCCTTCCGGCTACCGCGGCGAGGTCAAGATACTTTCCCGGGGCGAGATGGATTTCTCCGTGAAGCTCCAGGGCCTCAAGGTTTCCAAGGGCGCCAAGGCGAAGATCGAGAAGGCCGGGGGCAAGGTGGCCGAATAGCCTTGATATTTTGGGGGATCGGCAGAAACTTAAGTAAATGAACAGATTCATTCAGATATTCAGGGTCAAGGACCTCCGCTTCAAAATATTCGTGGTTCTGGGGCTTTTGGTCGCTTTCCGCCTGCTCGCGGCCGTGCCGGTTCCGGGAGTGGATCTGGAGCGCCTGCGCGAGTTCTTCAGTTCCAACCAGCTGTTCGGGTTCATCAACCTCTTCTCCGGAGGCGGCCTTTCCAATCTCTCGGTGGCCATGTTGGGCGTGGGACCCTACATCACCGCGACCATCATCATGCAGCTCCTGACCATTATCTTCCCGAAGTTCAAGCAGATGTATTACGAAGAAGGAGCGCGGGGCCAGGCGAAATTCAATCAATATTCCCGGATGCTCACGGTGCCTCTGGCCATCCTGCAGGGCTACGGTTTCCTTAATCTTCTGATCGCCCAGGGGGTCATCGACCGGCCGGATACGCTCTCGCTCATCGTGAACGTCCTAGTCATCACCACCGGTTCCATGCTGACCCTGTGGCTCGGAGAGCTGATCAGCGAGCAGAAGATCGGGAACGGCGTCTCGCTCATCATCTTGGCGGGTATCGTGAGCGACTTCCCGAACATCGTCCGCCAGGCCGCCGCAGCTTATAGCCCGGAGCTCCTGCCCACTTACGCGGGCTTCGCGATAGTGCTTCTCGCGCTCGTGGCCGGAGTGGTGTATCTGAACGAAGGCCAGCGCAAGATACCCATAACTTACGCCCGCCGGGTGCGAGGGATAAAAATGTACGGGGGGGCCTCCAGCTATCTGCCCTTGAAGGTGAACCAGGCCGGCATGATCCCGCTTATTTTCGCCATCTCCGTGCTCATTTTCCCGCAGTTCGTTGGGCAGATCATCTCCATATTTTCCCCGGAGACCGGAGTTCTGGTCAGCGACTGGGTGAACCGGGTCATGGCGAACCAGCTCATCTACGGCATCATCTATTTCGTGCTGGTGTTCGTGTTCACTTATTTCTATACGGCCATCACCTTCAATCCGGAGGAGATCGCGAAGAATTTGCAGAGGAGCGGCGGCTTCGTGCCCGGCATCCGTCCCGGCGAGACGACTGCGGCGTTCTTCTCGACCATCGTGAACAAAATAACTTTCTTCGGCGCCGTGTTCCTGGGGCTCATCGCCATATTGCCCTTGATCATCCAGCAGCTCACCGGAGTGGCGGTTCTGACCGTCTCCGGAACGGCATTGCTTATCGTGGTCGCGGTGGCCTTGGAGACCATGCGCCAGATAGATTCGCAGCTCACCGTCCGGGAATACGAGGGGCTCGAATGATTCTTTTCGGGAACCCGCTGTGGCGGCGAAAATAACAGTCGCTCGGTTTGATTTTTCGGCGCAAACGAAACGGTACCCGTCGAGTCCTCCGACCATTTCGTTTGCAAGCCAAAAACCTTCTCCCCGCTCCTTTATTTTACGCCGCCTTCGCTTATGGTTGCCCGAAAAGAATCACTCTCACCCGGTGGCAGAAAATGGTTGCGCCTGCGATAACGCCCGGCGAAATGATCATCTCCGCGCTAGTAACGGACCGGAATGCAAAACCAAGTTTTTGCGTTTCCTAAAGCGCCTCCGGGAGGATATTCCTCTCGCCTGCGGCAGAAGAATCTTGGGCGACCTCCGATAGCTTCTCCGAATCCTAGCTGGGAATATTGGAAATGCCGAAGTTTTTCCGATAGAATGACATTATCGAAATGACACCGGACGTGATCTTCATAATGGGCCCGCAGGGTTCGGGCAAGGGAACTCAGGGCAAAATTTTGGCCGATCGCCTCGGATTTTTTTTCTGGGATACGGGTGCCATTCTTAGAGAGGAAAAAGACCTGAAAATACGCGGCGAACGGACCGGAGACGGCACGCTCTTGAGCGACGAGGAAGTCCTCCTTGTGTTCCGGGACAAGATCAAAAAGATCCCCTCCGATCGCGGGATCGTTTTCGACGGGATCCCCCGCCGGATAGGCCAGGCGGAGGAGGTGGTGGATTATTTCCGAGAGCGCGGCCGGAACAATATGACCACTCTTTTTTTGGATATCCCTCATGAAGAAACCTTCAAGAGATTGTTGCTTCGGGCGAAGATCGAGGGCCGTGCGGACGATACTCCCGAAGGGATCGAGTTTCGGCTTAAGCAGTACGAAGAGGCCACCGTCCCGATGTTCGAATATATGCGCGCCAACACCGATTTCATAGAGATCGACGGCAGGCCGCCCATCCCGGAGGTGACGGCTGCGATAAATAAAGCGTTGGGATTGGCATAGATGAAAAAGAGAATATTGACCATCACCGGATTTCCCGGCAGTGGCAAATCCAGCACTGCCCAAGGAGTAGCCCGGGCCCTGGGTTACGAGTATTTTTCCGCGGGAGATCTTTTTCGGAAAATGGCCGCCGCGCGCGGGCTTTCGGTGGAGGAGATAAATTTCGCGGCGGAAAGGCAGGAAGAGATCGATCGCGAGGTCGACCGGCTGCTGGTGGAACTGGGGAAGGAAAAGAGCGACATGGTGGTGGATTCGCGCATCGCATTCCATTGGATCCCGGATTCATTCAAGGTTTTCCTGGATCTCGATCCGGAAACGGCAGCGGAACGCACTTTCGCCCATATCCAAAAAGAAGGGCGAATGAGCCAGGCGGGATCATCCGTCCGGGAGGTTTATGAGAAGACGCTCAAGCGGAAGGAGAGCGAGATTAAGCGCTACCGGAATCTGTACGGCATCGAATTGGGGGATAAAACGCGTTTCGACCTGGTGGTGGACACCAAGGCGAACGACCTAGAGCGGGTGATTGGAATGGTCCTCGCCGCGTATAAGAGTTGGCTGGATGCTCCGGAACAATGAGCCAGATGACGCTTAAAACCGATGCGGAGATCGAGATCATCGCGGCAGGCGGTCGGATCCTGGCGAACGCGCTCCGGGCGACGGCCGCCTTGGTGCGTCCCGGCGTGAGCACTCTGGAACTGGATTCCGCGGCCGAACGGGAGATACGCAAGGCAGGCGGGGAGCCCAGCTTCAAGGGCTACGGCAAGGGCAAGGACAAATTTCCCTTCGCTTTGTGCACTTCCGTGAACCAGGTCATCGTGCATGGCACGCCTTCGGCCAAGGACGTCTTAAAGGAAGGGGATATCATCGGGTTGGATCTCGGGGTGAGATACAAAGGCCTGTATACGGATGCCGCCATTACCGTTCCGGTGGGCCGCGTTTCCGCGGCCGCCCAAAAACTCCTGCGGGTGACCGAGGAGGCGCTCGAGCTGGCGATCGGGGAGGCCCGGGTGGGCAATCGCATCGGAGACATAAGCGCCGCCATCCAAAGAACGGCGGAGCGCGCGGGTTTCGGGGTGGTCCGGCAGCTCATCGGCCACGGCGTGGGCCACGCGGTGCACGAGGAGCCCGCGGTCCCGTGCTTCGGCAAGGCCGGCGAGGGATTGCCTCTCGAAGCGGGCATGGTGCTCGCCATCGAACCGATGGTCACGGAGGGTGACTACCATCTGGTGACCGAGGCGGGTTGGCCGGTCGAGACCAGGGACAAATCGCTCGGGGCTCATTTCGAACACACCGTGGCCATCACGCCCGAGGGCCCGCGGATACTCACTTTGCCGGGGTAGTGAATCCCCGCGCCCGTGTGGTATTATATGGTTAAAGAAGGGCCACCCGCCTCGCTTTACAAAGCCATTCAGGGACCCTATAATCGATGTCTAAGCCGTTTCTATCCGTTATAATCCCGGCATACAACGAAGCCGAGCGTTTGCCGTCCACCCTATTGGATATGGACCGGCGCCTGGGCGGCAAGCAGTATGCGTACGAGATCCTGGTCGTGAACGACGGATCCCGGGACAATACCGCGGAAGTGGTGAGGAATATGGCCGGTACGGTCCGGAACCTGAAGCTCATAGACAACGAGGTCAATAAGGGCAAAGGCGGAGTGGTGCGCCAGGGCATGCTGCTTGCGGAAGGCGAGTTCCGCGTTATGAGCGACGCGGACAACGCGACCTCCATCGATCATTTCGATCGCATGCAGCCCTATTTCGATCAAGGCTACGAGGTCGTTATCTGCTCCCGGGCCCACAAGGAGAGCGTGCTCGATCCCGCCCAGCCCTGGTATCGGCAGATCCCCGGACGGATCGGGAACCTCATAATCCAGGCCCTGGTCCTGCCCGGCATCTGGGATACCCAGTGCGGATTCAAGGCCTTCTCTGCGGGAGCTTCCGAAAAGATATTCCGTCTGGGCAAGATAAGAGGCTGGGGCTTCGATGTCGAAGCGCTCGCCCTGGCCAAGAAGTTCGGTTATCGCATCAAGGAGATACCCGTGCATTGGGTGAACAATACGGCCTCTACGGTGGGCATGTCGGCGTACATCACCACCCTTCTCGAGACCCTGAAGATACGCTGGTGGCTTTGGACGAACAAATATAAACCGGAGCCGGAACTGGGCGTGGAGAACGTCTGAAGATCGGCCCCAAAATAAAAAATGGAAAAGTATTACGTAAGCAAGGAAAGGCTCGCGGAATTACAGCAGGAGCTTGAGCATCTTCGGACGCACCGGCGGATGGAAGTGGCGGACAGCCTGCGCCGGGCCAAGGAATACGGCGATCTGTCCGAGAATTCCGAGTACGCGGAGGCCAAAGAAGAGCAATCCCGGGTGGAAGCGCGTATTTTCGAACTGGAAAATCTTCTGAAGCGCGCGGTCATCATCGAGAAGGGGGACAACTATGACGAAGTGGAGGTCGGCTGCAAGGTCACCGTCAGCAAGGGCGATGACGACACCAAGGAGTACACCATCGTGGGCTCGAACGAAGCCAAGCCGGAAGAAGGCCTTATTTCCAACGAGTCGCCGCTCGGCCGGGCGTTCCTGGGCCGCAAGGTGGGGGACAGCGTGGAGGTCATGACGCCCATCGGCAAGGTTACGTATCAGATTAACAAGATAGAGTAGCTCGGGCGCTCATCCGCCGGGCTCGCCTTGCTCCTGCGGCAAGGCGGCCTGTATCTCGGCGCAAAAGCCCTTCGGGCGCCGAGCTTTTGCGCCTGCGATAACACCCAGCGGATGGATCGCCCTCGTTTGGCGGCAGAGAGGATCCTTCGCTCCTGCGTCGAGCATGCCCGAACTTCCTCCTCCCGCGGAATTGGGTTAATATAGCTGTATATGCTTGAAGATCTCATCTCCGAACGGCGGAAAAAGCTCGAGAAACTGAAACAGGCGGGCATCGATCCCTACCCGCTTCGGGTCAAACGCACCGCGCTCATCTCCGAAGCGCTCGGCAAATTCGCGGCGCTTCTCAAAAGCAAGAAGAAAATCTCCGTGGCCGGACGGCTCTTGGGTCTGCGGGACCAGGGCAATCTAATCTTCGCGGACATCGAGGACGCCTCCGGTCGCATCCAGGCGGTCTTGAAGCGGGACGATCTCAAGGATTTCGCTCTCTGGAAGGACGTTCTGGACCGGGGCGACTTCGTTTCCGTGACCGGGACGATCTTTAAAACCAAGCGCGGGGAGAAGAGCATCGCCGCGCGCGAGGTCCAGATGCTCGCCAAATCCCTCCGCCCCCTGCCTTCCACCTGGTACGGCTTGGAGGAAACGGAAGTGCGCCTTCGCGAGAGGTATCTGGACCTGCTCTTGAACCCGGAGACCCGGGAGCTTTTCCGCAAGAAGGACGTTTTTTGGAACGCGTTCCGGGATATCCTCAAGAAGGAAGGCTTCCTGGAGGTGGAGCTGCCGGTCTTGGAGGCCCTGCCGGGCGGAGCGGAGGCGGAACCGTTCCGCACGCACCACAACGCGCTCGACACCGATTTCTATCTGCGCATATCGCTCGAACTGCCCCTGAAGAAACTCCTGGTCGGCGGCTACGAGGGCGTGTTCGAGATCGGCCGTATCTTCCGGAACGAGGGCATCGATAAGGAGCACCTGCAGGATTACACCCAGCTCGAATTCTACTGGGCCTACCGCGATTACCGCGATCTGATGAAGCTTTTGGAGCGGATGTACAAGGAGGTCATCAAGAAGACCACCGGGGGGCTTGCGACGGAATACGAGGGGCAAAAAATAAATTGGGGCAAGAAATGGGGGGTCGTGGATTACGTGGATGCGTTCCGGGAGG
>Ga0209210_1003173_pt1 | contig 11359 bp, 10 predicted proteins | sample RifGroA1_FD_183991 | JGI IMG/M metagenome (GOLD analysis project Ga0209210, IMG submission 183991) | Contaminated groundwater microbial communities from Rifle, Colorado, USA - Rifle Groundwater A1 (SPAdes) (version 2) | ecosystem: Environmental > Aquatic > Deep subsurface > Groundwater >...
CCTCAGCCAAGCTAGTCGCTTGTCGCAAATGAAGAACTTCTCCTTTTTCCACCAATAAACGATAGGCTTCGGCTGAAATTTTGACCCGCTCCTTGCGGATCATCTGATTGCGTTTATTTTTTATCTCCAACCACGCCTGTTGAGGTATCTGATCATAGGCCCCATACCACCTTACTCGTAATTTTTTTCTAGTCAAATACGAACCGTCCTTGTCATGATAGTCATCCAAAAACGGGGTTTCAAAGTAAATCGAGTGAACTTGATAAGCCCCATCTTTCGAAAAATCATCTGGAAGTAAGCCAACCTTTTTGAGATACTCCTCAATCAATAAAGCTTTGGCTGGAGAGATGATATATTTGAATTCAAAACGTTTGGCTAGGTAGCTCTTGTCAGATTCTAGTTCAGACATATAGTGGAGATTATAGTTAATAATCTCCAAAAAGCAATGTTCAGACCAATTAAATTAGGGGCCGGGATGAGTTCCTCGCTCCCGGACAAACTGCAAAATATTAGCCACACGAGCATCCCAGGTGTAGCGATGGACCAATTCAAAGGCCGCGGTAGCCTTTTGAGCTGACTCCTCGGGATGAGTCAGGGCATGGTGGATGCCATCAGCCAAAGCCGGAATTTTATCGGCTTCGACCAGATAGGCTTGGGCTGAAGACAAAACCTCTCGAATACTAGGTAAAGACGTGCTAACAATGACATTTTTACCGGCCATATATTCAAACAGCTTCAGTGGAGACATATAGAGAGTGTAATGTTCCAGTTGGGGATAATTCATAACCACCACATCACCAGCCCGGACATATTGCATCGCGACCTCATGAGGTTGATGCGTCACAATTATGACATCTTCCGGCAATAAACCAACGGCTGCCAAATTGTTTTTTAACTGGTCTACAACGGTTGCCTGAATTCCGACCAATAGTAGCGAACTGTTCGGTAATCTTTGATGAACGAGGGCAAAGGCCTTGATTAGAGCATCTACCCCTTTGTCCTTATTCATAGTGGTATATTTACCAACATAAGTAACCAGAGATCGTTCAGCCGGCAATCCTAAGTTTTTTCGCAAAACCATCTTATCCGCCGGCATTCTGGCAAAGAGGCCTAAATCCACCGCATCATGACTGACAAAAAGTTTGGCCGGGGTGACTCCCTGGTTAATTAAAAATTGCTTCAACCCCCCACTAATTGTCACGACCAATGACACCCGTTTAACCAAACATCGAACCAAAAAATTTAAGCGATTAACATGAATTTCCCAAACAGTCTTTTTTTTCAAGAAAGACAAAAATAATAAAGGTAGCTCATCTCGAGAATAGATCAATTCAAAATCCGAATGGACAAGACAATAAAAAACGGTTCCCAGCGAAAAAATTATATTCTGCAACCAAAAACCAATCCAACCAAAATAATTAGCATCAATCGTCGGCAAAGCCCTAATTTTGAAATTATGTTCCAAACCGTAATAAGAAAAAATATCCGTCTTGATATAATTTAAACGACGGGGAACCAACAAAACCACTTCAGCTCCCGTCCGAGCTAAAGCTTCGCACATCTTAGTAATTTGCACCCCGTGGGCATTCTCGGTTGGTAATCGCGAGTTAGCAATATAAAGAATCTTCATTTGGCCTTATTTTTTCTATCCTTTGATAAATCTAACAAGAAACTTTGGTGCATGTCTCGCAAGCCAGTTTCAAAATCTATTTTAGCTCGCCAACCTAAATTGGTTAATTTAGACACTTCTAACAAACGCTTCATCATTCCGTCCGGTTTGCTAGTATCAAAAAACAAATTCCCTTCATAACCGACTACTTTTTTTAACAATAAAGCCAGTTCTCTAATTGAAATATCATGACCAGTTCCGATGTTTAAAAAATCCTTGCCATCGTAATTATTCATCAACCAAACCACCGCGTCAGCTAAGTCATCAACATGCAAAAATTCTCGCATATTTTTACCACTACCCCAAATAGAAATTTCTGGCAAATTAGCCAATTTAGCTTCATATAATTTTCTCATTAAAGATGGAATAACGTGGGAAGTTTCTGGGTCAAAATTATCACCCGGGCCATAGAGATTATTCGGCATACAAGAGATAAATATTCGACCATATTCAGCGTATATTTTTTCGCACAACTTGATACCGGCAATTTTAGCCACTGAATAACCATCATTGGTTGGCTCTGGCTTGCCATCAAGCAAATACTCTTCTTTGATTGGCTGAATCGATTCTTTCGGATAAACACAAGCACTACCTAAAAATAATAATTTTTTGACATCAAACTTAAAAGCTGACCAAATAAGATTGTTCTGGATTTGCAGATTTTCATACAGAAATTCCGCCGGCCAAGTCATATTAGCTTTTATCCCTCCCACTCGGGCGGCCGCATCAATCACATACTCTGGTCTTTCGGTGGCAAAAAATTCAGTCACTTGAGCTTGGTCTAGTAAATCCAACTGCTGTCGATCACGCAAAATAAGCTGGGTATAACCTTCAGCCTGCATTTTTTTAAGAATAGCCTTACCTACCAATCCAGTATGACCAGCGAGGTAAATTTTTGAATCTTTTTTCATCATCTTTAATATTATTTGTCTGTTTTACCTTTCAACGATTTGTCCTTAGGCCAAGCTGGATCACCTAATTCTTGTAAGGTGCTGACATATTGTTTCAATCTTTTCTTTTTTGTGACTTTGTCTGATTCCTCTGTTTCTTTTTGAGACGCATCAACCTGGTAATCAACCTCAACCGGCATCACCCTTAAACCATCTTTGTAAGCATTAATCACCGGCCCCACCGCCCAATCCCATTTGTCGAGATCAGTTTTGTATTCAGTAAAATATTTTGCTCCAGCTTGATTAAACATTTTTGGTCCAAACCATAAATCGAGGCTCTTACCTAAAGCTGGGTTCATAATTTTTGTCGCTCTTTTGTTAGCCCTTTTTTCTAACCAAGCCTGCTGTTCAGGATAAGAGTCCAACGTCGCTCTCTCGGGAACAATAATATCCACCAACCCCTCTCTTAGGTTTACAATCATCGACTCTAAAAAAGTATCCTCGATTAGACTATTTTTCTCCGGTTCTGCCCATAAATAATAAGGAGTGCCGTATTTTTCCATCGCTAAACGCAAAGCCTCTCGCCGACTTTCACCCATGGTAGCTGACAGTTTAATCACAAGGGTAACATTTTCTAATGATTTTATTTTATCGATAAATGCCTGATTTGAACCGCCGTCAACAACAACGCAATTTATATTTAAATTATAACAATTCTCTAAAAACTTTTCAGCTAGCTTTTGTCTCATCTGTGCCACATGATCGGGGCCATAAAAAGTCGAGGTAATAATTGTTAAATCTGAAAATTTTTTTGTCTCTTTATTTTCAATGTTCCAATCTTCTAGTCCTTTCATCATAATTTAGGATTAGATTTTAATAAATCGCAAATTAATTTTATCTCCTGATGAGTCAATTCTGGATTATTGCCAAAATAAAAACCACTCCGATGAATAAACTCAGCGTTGGGACAATTAGCCATCGCCTTAATATATTTCTGGTAGAAAGGCTGGCGAGCTATATTACCAGCCACTACTGGTCGAATTTCTACCAGTGGGGCAAATTTTTTCTTATAGAACTCCATTTTTTGAGGCGAAACACAAATCACTGGCATGGCCATATTGGACACAATCTCCAAATGATCAAATTTGAGTGGGATAAAGTCTGGATTGGCATTAATAGCTAAAACAAAAGTTTGAAAATTATTATGTCGTTTAGTGACAATTTCATCCCAATAAGTTAACTGCTGATTGCCCAAAAAACCAGTAATCTCAGTCGGTCGCGTGTTATAGGCCAGATGATGAAAAGTATATTTGGCGTAAAAATCATCACTTTTAACTTTTTTTCTTAACCTGGTCTGCGTTTCAACAGGCAAATTGCGATCCCAACCATGAGCTCGAGCCATCACCAACATTTCGTATAATTTTTCATCATCAGTACAAATCATCCCTCCTTCGATCGTCGAGAGATGATGCCCGACAAAAAAAGAAAAAGTTGAAGCTAAACCGAAATTGCCCAACAATCGACCGTTGATTTTAGAACCCAGTGACTCACAGTTATCCTCCAGTAAGACCACCTTATGCTTTCGACAGATTTTTTGAATTGCCGGTAAATCATCACAGAGACCTAAAACATTAGTAGCAAACAAACCTTTAAGTTGCTTGATCTTCTTCTCGACTTCAACGACATTAATATTCAAAGTATCCAAACTGACATCGAGGGCTACCGGGACTAATCCTAACTGTAGTAAAGGCATCACATTGGTCGGCCAAGTCAAGGCTGAGACCCCGACCTTATCCCCAGTCTTAAATAGGCCCAGATTCATCAGGGCTTGAATTAAAACCAAATTAGCCGCCGAGCCACTGGAGACCAAGACAGCAAAGCGTCGGCCCTGTTTTTTAGCAAAAGCCTTTTCAAATTGCCGGCACTCCTGGTCCATGCTTAAAATTGAGGCCTGGGCAATAAATTTGATCAGAGCACGTTTTGTCTCCGCTTCATGGTAAAAAGACGATTTTTGGAGTTTAATCATCTGATTGGCTGACTTAGATTTTTTGATGTTTAATTTCGCCACGGCTAAAGATTCCTTTCTCTCAATAAAGACCCCCGCTCGTAGATAACTTTAAATCAATTTAACGAACTTTGCCAGCTTCTTGCCTCAAATCCGATTCAATCATCATTTCAATCAATTCTTTAAATTTTATTTTAGGTTCCCAGCCAAGCTTAACTAGCGCCTTAGAAGCGTCACCAATTAGCAATTCTACTTCGGCCGGTCGGAAATAATGTGGATCAATTTCAATCAAAGTTTTGCCGGTACGTTTATCGACCCCCTTCTCTTCAAGGCCCTGCCCTTGCCATTCGATATCGTAACCCAAAAACTTACCCGCTTCCTCCACAAACTCTCTAATGCTATGGGTTTCGCCAGTGGCCAAAACGTAGTCATCTGGTTCTTCCGCTTGCAACATTAGCCACATTCCCTCAACATAATCTTTAGCATGGCCCCAATCACGCTTAGCATCCAAATTACCAAGATACAGTTTCTGTTCCAAGCCTAATTTGATTCGAGCCAACCCGCGAGTAATTTTTCTCGTCACAAAAGTTTCGCCACGGCGGGGAGACTCGTGGTTAAACAAAATACCGTTGCAAGCAAAGATCCCGTAACTTTCTCGATAATTTTTGGTAATCCAGTAAGCAAAAACCTTGGCGACACCATATGGTGAACGTGGGTAGAAAGGAGTTTTTTCGGTTTGGGGCACTTCCTGAACTTGGCCAAACATTTCCGAAGAAGAGGCTTGATAAAATTTAGTCTTCAAACCGGCTTCTTTGATCGCGTCTAGAATTCGTAATGTTCCTAAACCAGTCACGTCAGCAGTGTATTCCGGGACATCAAAACTTACTCTCACATGACTCTGAGCCCCTAAATGATAAATTTCATCTGGCCGAATTTTTTCTAATAGTCGTGAGATGTTGCTACTATCTGACAAATCACCGTAATGGAGAATTAACTTTTTTTCTAACTCATGGGGGTCTTGGAAAATGTGCTCAATTCTTTGAGTATTAAAAGTGGAGGCTCGACGAATAATCCCATGGACTTCATAGCCCTTACTAAGGAGTAACTCCGCCATGTAAGAGCCATCCTGACCGGTAATACCGGTAATTAAAGCTTTTTTCATAAGTCCCCTTACCCTACTCTTTTGCCAAAATTTTTCAACCGTCGAGGCATTTTAAACCACCAACCCAAAATAGGAGCTCGTTCCAACTTTCGTATCCAATACTGCTGGTGGGTCTCAGTTGGCCGTTTGGTCAAATCGATAGCCACCCCCTCTTTTTGGCATAAAGCCACGGCATCATATTGCCACTTCCCTTTTTTGATCGCCGTCGCCAGATAGTTAATCACTGGCGTCTTAGGCCAAACACTCAAAAATAACTCCGGTAACAACCAGGACCGTTTAGTCCCCTCTAATTCCATTTGCCAAGCATTTTCGCCTGGTTTCAGTAGACGAATAAAAGTAGTTTTATCCCAAATCGCCGTCATCGTTGAAACCCGATAAGGTGCAGTTTGGTCAATCACCCCTAAATCTTTATTAGCGGAGAAAGGCTGGTTAGGACCAGGACTAGGGTATAAACGCAGACAAACTACTTGCTGATTTTTAGCGATGTCCAACAACTCGAGCACTCGCTTAGTATCAACTAACTTAGTTAAAAAAACATCTTCCAAAAAATACAGGAAATATTTTTCCGGAATCCTTTCGAGGCTAGTTTTCATATTATTCGCCCAACCCTCATCTACCCCCAACGCCAAAGTCTGGACTCGTTGATCAGGAAAAATCTTGTGACCGGTAATCAAATACACCGGAAAAGGACAATCCGGCCAATATTTGAAAAAAAAACTAAAAAATGGGCCCCAGGAATCTTCATAGTTGTCACAGGACGGGACCACGATCGCACAATCATGATTGTTTATTTTTTCTTCTGTCATTTTGTTTTAGTCTATATGATCTTTTGCTGCTTAGCAAACTCAATAATTTGCCGAACTCGCGCACTCGTACTGTGGTCAGCCAAAATTGATTCATACTCTGGACCTAGATCAAGGCCAAGATAATCAGTTCGCAGAAAAGCTCCAATTTTCTCCAATTGAGTCTGAAAATCAAAAAGATTACTGAATTGATAAATCCGTCGATAAACCAATTTTTGGCTATCTGGTTCAAAGATATCAATCTTTTCGGTCAACAAAAGACTGTTATTGCCCAAAATCTCCCAGAAGCGAATCGACACCCCAACTTTAGATCGAGCTAAAAGTTGATAAAATTCGGTCTGGTTATTGGTCGGGGCAGTCGCACAAGTAAAACCATTCTCCGCACAATATTTTTTCACGAACTCTCGAGCGTAACGACGCATTAAAGGATACTCATCTTGACCAAAAATACAGAAAAAATCGATATCCTTCACCAGATCTGTCGGTTTAAAACTTAGATAACGAGTTTCGATGCCAAACGGCAAAGCCTCTATGCCAGACCAATAGGGTTTCTCTCGCCGAAAATAGCCGGCGCATTTGGCAAGCAATTCTTGATTAATACAACCTGCTTGTTGATAGGTCCCAGCCAAAATATCTCGCTGAATTTTAAAATCGTAACGTAAATTTTTCCCGACTTCCGAGCCATCGAGATAAATGGTTTTATCCCAACAATTAATTAACTCCGCTAAGGCCAAGTCAGTTCCATCCTTGCCCCAAATAAGAAAAATTAAATCGGCAGACTTAGCAAAATTGACAAACTGATCACGAACCAAGCAATACTCAGCCAGGGGTAAATCATAATCAAACTGGCTAGACAGCTTGAAATCAATTGTTGACCCCGCCTGATTAAGAGCCAAAAGACCGTCAAAAATCGTTCGGGCCAAACCATCTGGCCGAAAGGGATTAATGATCGCGATTTTATATTGATGGGCTTCCATAAGACTTAATTACTGGCTAAATATTTTTTGTCGCACACAAATAAACAATTTGATGACCAAACAAATTGGACCACCAACGATACAGGGGCAAACCCAAGATATCAAGACCGTTGGATGCTTCGACTTTAAGCAAATCTAAGCCTAAAGCTAACAACCAGTCTCGGAAATCTCGATCCGACCAAAAACGCAGATGTTCAGAAGGGTGATAAACCCACTGAGTAAAGAACCGGCCAGTGAACATCAGGTGCAGACGATAACGATAAAAAGCACTGTTTGGGACCGTCAATAAAAAATAATCAGTCTGTTTAGCCAAGGTCGTAATAATTTCTTCTGAGTTGCTAACGTGCTCCAAAACCTCACTCAAAATAATATAATCATATCGATCAAAATTATTCTCAGTTTTAGCAATTTGCTCTAGATCAATAAACATCCCCTTTAGGCCAAATTGGTCATACCCATTTAGCACTTCGGTCGAGATATCGGCTATTGTCACTATACAACCTTTTTTCTTTAAAGCGATCGGTAAAAAAGAATTTCCACAACCAATATCTAAGACCTTGGCACCAACAGGCACTAGCTCCAGAATTATTTCCTCGCGTTCTTTTAATTTTTTATTGAGGGTAAATCCCCGCTCTTGCCAGTAAAGATTGTAATCGATCTTTTTAATTATTTTAAAATTTGGTCGGCGAGTATTGGGAAAATAAAACATAATTTAATTTTTGTTAGAAAGAAATTTAATCAAATTGGATACTAAGAGCTTCGGGAGTAATTGCTGATTGAATAAAGTTCTGGCCCCGGCCGACAATTTCTCCATGGCCGCCGGGTTAGACTTCAGCCAGAGGATTTTAGCGGCTAAATCAGCCGGGTCGCCTGCTTTAGAGAATAACACATTTTCCTGATCACCTAGTAATTCCCTGGCGGCGGGGCTATCTGCGGTCAAGACCGCTTTCCCTAAGGCCAAAGCTTCAAAAACCTTGTTAGGAATAACTCGGCTAGTCTTTGGAGTCGTGCCAAAAATCCCTAACACTAAATCAGCATCAATCATAGACTGAGCCAGGGCTTCCATGGATGATTCTGGCCAAAAATCGATATTATTCGATTTTAAATCCATGGCCATTTTCTTGATTTTTTGATGTTCCTGACCACTACCAATGAGTCTAAATTTAATGTCAGGCTCGGTTTCTAAAATTTTAGCCGCTTTGATAATATATTCTATCCCCTGGAGAGGGATATAGTGACCGTGAAAATGAATTAAAAAATAGTCTGGTGATTTTCTAGGGATTTCTGTTATTTGAGCGCCAATTTCCGAGCCGACAAACACTCTGATAAATTTTCCCGCTCCTATACCAAAAGTCTGTTGAAAATATTTGGCATGTTCGTTAGTATCAACTAAATTTTTATTAGCGAGAAATATCGCCAGCCAATCGAATAACCAATCGCGCCAAGCTCGCCAACTATTTTTTGGGTAAAGCTGACGATCAAAAACATTAGAATCGTAAAGCGAAGTAAAAGCATCAAAGACAACCATCTGATGCCAAAATAACAATCGTGCCAGCCAAACCGCCGTTTGACCTGGATAAGCCACCAAGACTAAGTCATTCGGTTTAATAATTTTTCTAGCCGTTTTAATCAATTGCCAATATTTTTTACAGCCTGGATAAAAACGGGGGTCGACACGACACTCAACCACCTGCCAATTATTGTTTTGGAAACCAGCGATTAAAACCTTATTGCGTGAATAATCTGGATTATACAAACCAAAGAAACAAACTCTTTTCATGACAAATAGCCTATAATTCTTTTAATCAACCCCCTGATATCAGATTTTTCAACTACCAACCGGTGCAAATTGTCACCGATTTTTTGATCATCAGACAAAATCAGAGTCATAATTTTTTGAGCCAAGTCGTCGGCCCCCCTTTCTAGGAATACCAATCGATCGGTATACTCCCCAAAATAATTTCTAAAGGCCTGATTCGAAGTAAAAACCGGCACCCCCGCAGCCATTGACTCCAAAACTGATTTATCTATTCCACCAGTTGGCGTTAGATTGACTGTTAAATCGGCCTGACAATATTGAGCCGGCATTTCGCGATTAGCGACGCTACCCCGAAATTCGATTAGACCTTCTAATTTTGCCTCAATGATTTGGTCTAACAGCTTACTCTTATAGAGACAGTCTTCAACCGTCATAGGGTCCCCAATAAAAACTAGTTTGAAACCGATCTTATTTTTATCTCTTAGTAATCTAGCGGTCTCAATTAAAACATCACAATTTTTTATCTTTGACACTCGACCGACGTGAAAAATGGTAATATTTTTTGGATCAAAATCTCGACGAGGAGAGCAAGCAAAGGCTTCGGTATCAATACCATGACCAACTACTCGCAATTTGTGACTAGATAATTTAAAACTTTCGGCCGCCGCACTAAAAACCAGATTGGTGAATTTTTCAGCTACTCGCAACTTTAGATCTACTTGGCGATGTGTATACCATAGACCGATTCGACGACCAGTCAGACGCCAATACCAGCCAGCCAGAACAATATAAATAGGGTTCATATGCACAAAAACCGTATTGTAATTTTTGCGTTCCTGCCAGAGATATTTATAGAAATTAAAAACGTATTTTAATTTTGAGTGACTTTTTTCTTTACCCAAAGATAAGACCCTAACATTCGCTGGCAATTGGTACTCCCCTTGTCCCAAGCAAATGACCGTGATTTTTTCGCAGTGTTTAGCAAATTCTTCCACCCAACGATGAAAAAACCCGAGCACGGCATCATCACGGTCAACTTTTTGGGTAATAACTAACAATTTCATTTTAGCTTTTGGCTTCCTTATTTATAGATACTAACCTCTGCCATCCTTCTTTGTAAAGCTTCATCACCTCCCCCTTGGTCGGCATTTTAGCCACCGCCGTTTTAAGACCCGAAGCCAGGCGTTGGCGTAAATCGCCATCCTCTAACATCAACCTCATCGCTCCGGCCAAAGCCGCTCGATCGCCAACCGGCACCACCAAACCAGATTCGTTATTGATCACAATTTCACCGGCACAACCAACATCGGTCATCACCACCGGCAGACCACAAGTCCCTGCCTCAATCACGGTTATCCCCCAACCCTCACTCTCAGATGACAAGACGAAAGCATCAGCTGATCGGTAGAAAGCTGACAAATCATCATGTCGACCCCAAAACTTCACTTCAGGCTGTAAATCCAGATTGGCGACCAAGCGTTCCAAATGTTGCCTTTCCGGACCGTCACCGACTATCCACAAGCAGACATTTGGATGTGTTTGTTTAATTTCCGCTAGAGAATCTAATTGATCTTCTATTCTTTTAACTTTGACCAAACGCGCCACGGTCAAAAAAATGAAGCTACCTACCGGTCTTTCTATCTGTCTGCCATGTTCTTCACTCGGTAACAAACATTTAAACTCGGAGAAAATCGGCACGACTGATATTTTTTCTGGTGCCACCTTGAAATCCTTAATCAAAGATTGCTTCAAACGCTGGCTGACCACTCTGACCCCATCCGCGCGAGGTAGCAAAAACTGAGCAATCATTTTACGAACCCCATCAAATCTCTCAAAACCATGAACTTGGATCTCTAGCGGTAATTGATATTTTTTAGCCACCCGCCAAGCAATCAGAGCCAGAAAATAAATATCCTGAACGGAAATTACGTCGAATTGATTGTGGGCTAAAATATGGCCAGCCTTGACCCAAGTTCGCCACCAGATTATTTCTTTACTCCAACCGCCGACTCCGACGACTTCCACTCCTGGCCCAAGGTTATGATGAACATCGTGGCGGTTTGGCACCAACAACAGATAGCGCTCAGCGACCTG
>Ga0209210_1003175_pt1 | contig 11358 bp, 13 predicted proteins | sample RifGroA1_FD_183991 | JGI IMG/M metagenome (GOLD analysis project Ga0209210, IMG submission 183991) | Contaminated groundwater microbial communities from Rifle, Colorado, USA - Rifle Groundwater A1 (SPAdes) (version 2) | ecosystem: Environmental > Aquatic > Deep subsurface > Groundwater >...
TTAAATTAATCAAAGAAGACCGCCCCACTGCTGAAAAAATTGTCACTGAATTGGTGCGAGGAGTGGCCGAGATTGCCGAGATGTTAAGCCTGATCATGCCAGGCACGGCGGAGAAAATAAAAATCTTGATCAAAGAGAACAAAATGCCGGAGCCGTTATTCCTGCGCAAAGAGGCGTTACGATAACTCAATTTGAAACCACGAAAAAGCCCCCAGCGGGGCTTTTTCTCTGTTTCGCTTCTGCTGCTTCGCCCTCGTTCCTCACTTCGTTCGGAACAAAAATCAAAGGGCGAAGACCGGCCAGCAGGGCTACACAAGGGTTTCAAATCGAATTATCTCCACTAGAGCTAAAATATCCCTCAACAAGGCCATTTTCTACCCCATTGCCGTCATGCGACGACTGCTCCGTCGCTTCGCTCAGGGTGTTTAGTTAACCTTCAAGGGTGACACTGTTGATAAATAATAATTCAATTTCTCGACCGGGATCATCCCGTTAAGATACTTCCCCAAATGAATCCGTTCGTAGTTGTAGAACTCTAGATATTCCTCCAAAGTTTTCCATGGTCTCGTAGGATTTAGATAATATTCTTGATCAATCACTCCGTGAGCTCTTTCCACTGCTCCATCCCAGGTTGGTGATGACTTAGGAATGAAATAGTGGGCAATCCCTTTTTGTCCCAGATACTGGTGGAAGCTACCACGATTCTCACTACCATTGTCAGTTTGAAGGCCAAGGATTTTAAATTGATAATATTTTTCAGCCAGGTCAAAGGCTTTAATGGTGTCTTCAGCCGTCATGGTCGCAGTGACGGTGGCAAACTGGATACCGGTGTAGATATCAATGAAAGTCCTCTGATATTTACGGGTGTTGTCTTCCCAAATATATTTGGCATCGGCCTGAACCACCTCACCTGGAGCCCGAGGGATGACTGGTTCTTTGATCGGGGTGTACCACAACAACTTCTTCTGGGGTCTTCTGATCAAACCTTTCTTTTTGTAGAGTTTGTAGATAGCGGTGGTGGAAATATCAAGGCCAAATCGGCGTTTAACCAGCAGTTTCATTTTCTTTGGACCATAGTTAATTCGCAATTTTTCTTCACAAATGAAGACCTTAATTTCTCCTTTGATCTTGGTGTCTGGGTGTTCTTTTTTCGGAAGGTGAGTCTTTGACCCACAATCTTTTCCTCGCCATTTGTAGTAGGTCTTGGGAGAGATGCTGTAGAGGCTACAGACTTCTTTTACGGTCTTGCCAGCCTTCTCAACGAGGAAATACCACTTCTGTCTGATTTTCGATGGGTAGGCCGATACTTGGTTCTTGTTTGCCATATGTTGTTAATTAAGGATGGTTAACCTTTGTCACCCCAATCCTAGCAGACTGTCACCCCATATGGTTAACTGTACAGTAGGTTGACATTGAGTGTCGGTTTGTTATACTTGTGATATCAAGACGAAAAGGGGCCCGAACGGTTTACTACCTAAGGCCCCCTTTTCTTTTGTTTACTTATTTACTTATTTTCTTTTTGATATCCACGTCCTCTAGGTGGGCAAAATATTTTCTGCCTAGTTTTTTATATAAAGATGAAGAATACTTTTTATTTGGAAACAAAATCTTCTCAAACTTATTTTCTTCAATTAGAAAATCTACCAACATTTTGTAATCACCATCTCCAGAAACCAAGATAATCTTATTAAAATCTTCTTTTTTATACAGTCTTCTCATTACATTAAATATTATATCTGAGTCGACATTTCCTTTCTTTTTTCCCAACATGGCTGAATTATGTTCTCTGAATTTTAGAATTAAACCAGATTTTTGTATTTCGTCATACAATTCTTCGTTTTCATTTTGAACATACCCTAGAAAATAATACACTTCTGAAACATCATACTTCCTTTCTAGATAGAACCTGAATTTTTCTAGGCTAACTTCCCATGGCTGGTCGCAAGTTTTTGTTCCCATATACAGATTTTGCCCGTCGATAAAAGCAATATTATTCATGTTATTGATTGTATCATGTGTATCTAAAACACAGCTAACTATTATAGGAGATAGGTTATAACTTCATCTACCCGCGGAGCACTTCGACAAGCTCAGCGCAGGCCAACGAAAGTAACCTTTAATCCGCCAGCTGGCGGATCACAACGTGTTTTCAGCTACCCCTCGTAGGACATAGAACCGCTGGGGGATTTTTGGTATGATTATCGAAGTTATTATTTAGTATTTATAAACTATGAAAACATATTTAGTAGGGATTGTTTTAGTAATTCTTCTGGCTGGTGGGGCTTATTATTTTGGCTTAAGCCAAAAAGAAAATGGTCTTATTAAAGATATAGAGAAAGCCCAAGACCAAGTGACGACAACTCCTGTTTCTGAAAATCAAACAAATAACCCTGGTTGGAAGAAATATGCTGATAATTCTATCGAGTTTGAGTATCCTGATAATATTATCTCTGTTGCGAAAAATGGTGATAAAGTTAGTCTCAGCCACTCTCTGAGTTATAAACACAATGATTTTTGTGACATGAAGGGGTCGGGGACCGTTCTAAACAGATTCACTGATTTTAATGTTTCGCTCAGGTTGGTTGAAAAGGGTATGGAAGGAGCCTTAGATGAAACCCAAGGATTTTTAACCAAAGATTATTTTGCTAATGGTACTTTTAAACTCTCTCCAGACTTCGTGGATTCTTTTAATGTCGGCACTCTAAAAGGCTACCAAATAACATCAGGTGTAGAGGGATGTGGAAATTATACTTATTATTTCTCGCTTAGCTCAACAAAAACTCTGGTGGTGATTCGGGCCTTTGTCCCGGAACTCAATCCAATCAATGCTAATAACAAAACCTACCTTAATTTACCTGGGGTAATTATCCCTGATCAGGAAATTGAACTTTTCACAAAAATCTTATCTTCCCTAAAGGTTAAGTGATTTTCGATAGAGCTTTAACGTTATTTGCCCAACGGGGTGGCGAGTAGCCTTTATGGTTGTAGAAGATACGACCTAATTTTAAATACCAAACCCTCTCTCCCAGTTGAAAACTTCACCTTTTGGTAGGTTCTTGGCTATAAATTTTTTCAGATTGTCATCTAAGCTTGCAAAAAGATTTAAGACTTCAACAATCTGGTCCATGAGATCTCCGACCGTGCCGTCTGAGTCATCTATCCCACTAGTCAATAATTTTTTGTCTAATCTTTTTAGTAGACTAATACAGATTGTGGCAGATTTTTCACATACTGGTAGTCTCGATAGCGCCATGAGAATCAATCTGGAGCCTTTTGTTAGTCCATCTTGGTATTGAAACCACTTTGAAGATGGCCCATCGTAGCTTTTTATAAGGCTAACACCTCTGCTGATATCAACCTTAATATTCTCAATCTCCTCTTTTGTGATATCTCTAATTTCTCCAGAACAGACGGCTTGGTCAAGCGGTTGCTTTATTATCTCAGTGTCATTTGGCCTATGTTTGTAAACAGCCGCGACGGCCAAGGCAATCATGTGTTTACACAACTGATCTTTTTGACCAAGGTAGCAATTACAATCTCCGCGATCGTATGAAGATGAGTTTACTGCGACGAGATAATCTTTGGTTCCCGACACGGTCGCGGTGTAATCAAAGAAATCGTTCTTGATATTTTTTACAGCCCCTCTTTTATATAACTCCAATCCCTTATAAAATTCATGGTTACCTACGCCTAGCTGGATATCGGCAATGGTAAATTGGGGGATCTTTCCCATATGCTGTAACTAAAATTCTACAGAGTTAATATATTCTCTAAACACCCTCACCTTCTTACTGTCTTCAGAGTTGATAAGGAATGGCTCAATATCTTGAGCCAGTTCGTTGAAATCAAGATTAGCTGTTTGCTCGAGCAACATCTTTTTTAGTTCTTCGGCATTCTTCACTCCTAGTTTTGCCTCTAGGTATGCGTAATTTGGCTTTGTCTGTGGGATAAGAAAAACAATATCAAAGAAATCACGCCCCTTTGCACGCTTGCGATTCAGGGCCGCGTAAATCTTTTGTGATAACAGAATATCGATAGGGGTGGTGAATATTTGGGTAAAGACATCAAACTTGTTGAGAATCTTGGTGTCCTTCTGATAATCAAAAGCATGTGAGATCGTATCAATTTGAATCAATATCTTTTCTTCCTGCATATCTGACATATCGTTATCAAAAAGCACCTTTGGCATTCTGATGTATGAGCGATACGCGCCCTTAAACACGTTCTTTATCTCCACTTCATAGCCTTGAAGTTCCAAGCCCTTATTTACCTCGTTCGCAAGATCAGCAAACTGTTCTTCGGTGAGCTTGAAATTATCAAAATCGAGATCTTCAGAGAATCGAGAGTTGTTATAAACAATGCGAAGCGCGGTACCACCTAAGAATATAAGGTCCTGAGCATACTTTGAATTAAAAATAATCTCAAGAATCTTGTATTGCAAATACTCTCTCAAAATATTTCGCTTGAAAGGCTTTTGATTATCCGGATAGTATTGTTCTATATTCTTGAGACTAAGCATGGTTATTTATGTAGGTTAAAAATTTCTTTGCTCGCCGAGCCAAAGACTTGTTATGGAAAGCCTCCAAATATCTATTAAACTTTTCTATGTTTAGCTTTTCCTTGAGTTCAGACACATTAAATCTCATTCCTGCCAATGATTCATTGTCATTGATCTTCGAATTGAGATATAGATAATCTAGAACAGCCTTTTCTAATTCAGCAATTTGATAGTAGTGACCATTATGTTCTCGGAGCTCGTATCCAAACATTAGATCTGGTGGTACATGTCTGTAAATAAAATCACCAACAGGAGTCTTTATGCTCTTCGTGTTTTGTGATGTCACGGATGTGATCCCATAAACAGCCTCTGGAATAATTCCATAAATAGATAGTGCCATCTCGAGGGAAATGTATGACGGCTCGTAAATACGATTGGCTACGGTAAATAGGATCTTTTCATTTAGCTGTAGATCTGAAAATATATAAAAGCCTTGGCGGATCTTCTTTACGTAATTCTTCTTTTGCCACTCGCTTAATCTCTGTTTATGGAACGATAAATCCACCTTTTCAATATCCTTTATTGAAAAGACTGGGAAATCCTTTAATTGGTTTTTTAGGTCTAAATATTGCATATTATCTCCAAGTCTTCCGCTTTTTAGGAATACTTAGTGATATTATAGCATGTATTCATTTTGGCAACAACTACCAGTGAGGGGAATGGAAGAAAATGAGGTCGCCGTCATTAATCGGGGAGCCAGCAAGATCACCTTGTAAATTAAGGTTATTTTTGTAATTATCTGTGATCTGGAACGTCTCTATTATATGGTATAGTGAATAAAATGAATAAACCCAAAAAGATCTTAATTATTGAAGATGAAAAAACCCTAGCCTTGGCCCTGGAAATGAAACTGACCCGGGCTGGTTTTGAAGTTAAGACGGTTTTTAATGGTGAAGAAGGAATAGCTCTACTTCAAGAAGAAACCTTTGCCCTGATTTTTCTCGATTTAATTATGCCCAAAATGGGTGGTTTTATGGTCCTGGAAAATCTAAAAATAAAAAAGATAAAAACACCAGTGATGATCCTAACAAATTTAAGTCAAGAGAACGACATCAAACGCACAAAAGAATTTGGTGTTAAGGAATTTTTTATCAAATCCAACACCCCGATTGGCACTATCGTTGAACGGGTAATGAAACTTTTGAAATAATTATGAAATTTAATAGACGAAAAACTGACACTGACACGACTCTTAGTTTAAAAAACTTAGCCAAGGAGAAGGAGAATACTAGACGTAAGCTGGTGGTGACGGCTAAACAGCTGGCGATTACCGCTAAGGAAAAGGAAGTGGCCAGGCGTAAATTAGTAGTGATTGCTAGACAGCTAGCGATTACCGCTAAGGAAAAGGAGAGTATTCGGCGTAAGTTAGTGGTGACTGCTGAAGAGAAGGAAAGCGTTAGACGTAAATTAGTCGTGACGGCTAAAAAATTAGCAGTGACCGCCGAAGAAAAAGAAAGTACTAGGCGTAAGCTGGCTGTAACCGCCCAGGAACTTCGAAGGTTACATGAGACATTGGAAAAGAAGGTCTTGCGTCGGACCAAAGATCTTGAACAAATTCGATCTAAAACGGAAGCCATTCTCACGAGTATTGGTAATGGTTTAGTGGTGGTTGATAAAGAGGGAAAAATAGATTATATAAACCAGTCATTTGAAGAAATGCTGGGTTGGAAAACTCAGGAGATAGTGGGCAAAAGTATGGTTCAGGTTGTGCCACGGGAAGATGTCAATGGTGTCGAGGTGTTATTTAAAGAAAGAATTTTAACTCAAGTCTTAGCTGGCCAGAAATTTGTGGCTGATTTGGCTAACCCATTTTATTACATCCGCAAAGACAAAAGTCGGTTTCCGGTTAGTAGTATTGTTTCCCCGGTAATTCTCAATAAAAAAATAGTTGGGGCGGTTGAAGTTTTCAGAGATATCACTAAAGAAAAAGAAATTGACAAAGCCAAAACGGAATTCGTCTCATTGGCTTCGCATCAACTTCGGACGCCACTTTCGACCGTCAACTGGTATAGCGAAATGCTTTTGACGGGAGACGTCGGTGAAGTGACCACGGAACAAAAAAAATATCTGGAGGAGATTTACAATGGTAATCAGCGAATGGTTGAGCTAGTGAACACCCTCTTAGATGTTTCTCGCATCGAGCTTGGAACGCTGGTTGTTGAGTCAAAACCGACTAATATCGTTAAGCTTACCCAAAACGTGATCAATGAGCAGAAGTTGCAAATTATTGAAAAAAAAATCAAGCTCTCGCCATCATTTGAAAACAATATTCCCTTAATTACAGCCGACCCAAAACTTCTTCGGATGGTAATTCAAAATCTTTTGTCTAACGCCATAAAATATACCCCTGATGGTGGAAAAATTCGCGTCTCTCTTTCCCTGGATGAAAAAAAGAATGTGATTCTAAAAATATCTGACACTGGTTATGGTATACCAGAAAATCAGCAAGATAAAATATTTTCGAAGTTGTTCCGAGCGGATAATGTGATTGGGAAGGATACTGAGGGAACCGGTCTAGGGTTGTATATTGCTAAATCGATTGTCGAACAAGTGGGCGGCAAGCTCTGGTTTGAATCGGAGGAAAATCAAGGGGCGACATTTTATGTGGCCTTGCCGTTGCACAAGACAAAAAAGTAATAATGTGGCATACTTAATCATATGGTAAGTAAATCTAAAAGTAAAAAAACAATATTAGTTATCGAAAACGAACGACCGTTAGTTCAAATTATCCAAGCAAAACTTGAGAGGGTGGGTTTTGATGTGGTGACCGCTCGGACTGTTGATCAAGGGTTAGATTATCTGGAAGAAGTTGACGCCATCGATGCGATTTGGCTCGATCATTATTTACCAGGTGAAAAAACTGGCCTGGATTTTGTGGCCCAGTTAAAAAAATCGGGTAGTAAATGGGCCAAGATTCCAATTTTTGTGGTTTCTAATACGGCGAGTAGTGGAAATTTACGGTCCTATCTGCGCCTAGGTGTAGATAAGTATTCAGTTAAAGCTGAACATCGGTTGGATGAGATAACCAATGATCTCAAATTATTTCTCAATCAGATAAAAGATTAGATAATTCTATGATAAATAATTTATGAAAGAAAAATTGATAAGAAAGAAAACTATTTTGGTCATCGAGGATGAACGGGCCTTACTCAATGTCGTCAATGCCAAGTTGGGGAAAAAAGGTTTTGGGGTGATGACCGCTCGCAGTGTTGACGAGGTTTTTAACGCTAATTTAGAAAAAAATGATCTGGGGGTTATCGCGGCCAGTAGTATCAAACAAGCCCTCGAGTATCTCGAAAATTTGGAAAAGATTGATGCTGTTTGGCTCGATCATAATTTATTAGGTAAAGAAAATGGTCTTGATTTTGTCAAGAAATTAAAGGCCAACGGTGGTCGCTGGGAGAATATTCCGATCTTTGTTGTTTCAAATACTGAAAGTTCGGCCACTATCAAGTCGTATGTTAATCTAGGAGTGAGCAAATATTATGTCAAAAGCAACCATCGTCTCGATAAAATTATTGAGGATATAAATTTATCTTTTAAATGATCCAAAAACTGGTTCTCCAATAAAGCCAGCGCGTACGTACGTACGTATTGACGATATTATTAAGATGTGATACTATCTGTGTTGGTAAAAACTGAGCTTGAATAGCTCAAAACGCTCTTTGAGAGGGAGGAGTAGAAATGAAACTTAGAGTCATAAAGCTGGGGACAGAGTGTCGGGAATTGGCCTCGGGTTTGAAGGGGACTGTCACCCATTGGACCTGCAACATGGGTCAGGAAATTTCCTACTTTTTCCAGCCTCGGGGCCTCGACAGCAAGAATCAGCCCCTCAAGAGGTTTTTTCTGTGCCTAGAGAGACTGAAGGTGCAGGAAAGCGACTTCGAGGAGGTCGAAGTTCCCATTGAGATCTTGGGAACGACGGTAACCGACAAAGCCAGTGGCTTTACTGGTATGGCGGTGGATTTTATCCGTCATATCAACGGCTGTTTCCACGTGTTTATCCAGCCTCGCGGCCTGATCAGTGGAGACGGCACCCCCGTCGACGTGATGGATTTTGATCTCCGGGGCTGTACCGGCAAAATGATCGAACAGTTGTCGGAGCAGGCGAAGAAGGAAAGCCAGAAGAAGAATCCTTCTCCCACCGGCGATAGGTTCGTCAAGACGCCCCAGCCCACTTCGTCACCTCAGCCCCCCCGTTGTAGGTAGTAGAGATTCCAACCAACCGCCCGCAGAAGCCACCTGGCTCTGTCGGGCGGTTTCTGTTTTTTAGATAAAAAGTGGTATAATTTTATTAATTATCAGCTTTTAATAAAATAATATCTATTGATATGAAAATAAACAAAAACAAGACGGGTTTAACCTTTGCCTGTCTTTTTGGTTGGATGCATCTGGTCTGGGGCGTGGTGGTGGCCTTGGGCTTGGGTCAAGTTTTTTTAAATTTTATTTTTGAATTGCACATGTTGAATGTTCCGATCATTGTGATGCCTTTTGATTTAGTCAGGGCAGTGACTTTAGTAGTGGTCACTTTTGTGGTGGGTTATTTCTTTGGTTGGTTTATGGCTTTTTTCTGGAACAAATGTTTTAAAGACAAAAAATAGTCTCAAAAAACCAAGTCCCATCGATCTTTGTCGCCAGTCTACGAAATGTTTGGCGGATGGACTTTTCCCCAAGACGGGACCTCGTCTTCCTGGTATACTTTTACTTAGCTGTGATTTGATTGCTGTGATGCCAACAAAAAAAATTCTAACAATATTTGGAAGTCCCGTCTTGTTTTTGGCGTTTTTGATTTGGCCCCTAAATTTAGTCTACGCCATAGCGGTGGGACCAAATAACCCCGGCACCAATGTCAATGATTCTTCCATTGGGACAATCACTTGGACCAATCGAGACAATGATAAAACATCTAACAATCAATACGCGACTACTCAAGGAATGAATAGCGGTATGGCCACTGTTTATTTAAAAGCCACCCATTTTGACTTTTCCCTGCCGGCGGAGGCGATTGTGGATGGCATTACCGTCAATGTTGAGAGAAAAGCCAGCGATAGTAATTTTTTTGATAATGCAATCAGAATCGTCAAAGGGGGAGTGATTGGCGCTACCGATTTATCCACGGGAGAAGCCTGGCCAACGAACGATGCCACCATTTCTTATGGTAGCGGATCTGATTTGTGGGGGGAAACTTGGACTGGCGCCGATATCAATAGTGAGAATTTTGGCTTTGCTCTCTCCGCCACAAAGGTTGGAGGAGAGACCAATAAGAAACCCTCTATTGATTGGATAAATATAACTGTTAGTTATCATCTTCCAGCTCAAACTCCAGTTGTCACTTGGTCCGAACCGTTGGCGGTCACTTACGGGACACCTTTGTCGATTTCTCAACTAAATGCCTCATCTCTCGTGTCGGGGGATTTTACTTACACCCCAGATTCGGGGATTATTTTAGACGTGGGAACTAATATTTTATCAGTCTTGTTTACACCAACCGATTTAATCACTTATGCTACCACGACGGCTACAACCAGTCTGGTGGTGACAAAGGGTGAGCAAATTATTGATTGGTCCAATCCCGCTGATCTTATTTTTGGCAATACGCTTGGAAGCACCGAGCTTAATGCCACCGTGACCGGTAGTGGCTCCAGCGTTCCGGGGGTTTTGATCTATGACCCACCTCTTGGTACCGAGCTGGCGCTTGGTCTTCATACTTTAGCGGTGACGGCTTTAGCGACTGATAATTATAATAGTGCTTCTCAAACCGTAGAAATAAATATTTTACCTGTCCCTATTCCTAACTCTGTTCCGGTGGCTTCGGCCGTCGCTATCACTGGGACGGTTAGTTTAGGACAAATTCTCACTGGTTCATATAACTATTCAGATATCGATAATGATTTGGAAGGGGTGTCAACTTTCAGGTGGCTTCGTAATGATGTGGTCATCGAAGGAGAAACGGCGTCAACTTACACTCTGAGGACGATTGATTTTGGCACCACTATAAAATTTGAAGTCACACCGCTGGCTGTCACCGGAGCAACATCAAGCTCGCCGGTTCAGAGCGTGGGGACCGTAGTCATCCAAGAAGTGGCGGTTTTGACTCCTACCCCAACATTAGATTCTACCCGTCACGGTCCGACCGGATTTGTTCGGTTGAATAATCCTCCAACCCAGGCTAAAGTTTTGGGTGTTAAAATCTATAATTGGAAGAAGAATCTGAGCTTAGGTTCTCGTGGGGAGGATGTTAAAATTTTGCAACAAACTCTAATCAAATACCAAACTGGTCCCAAGGTCAAAAAGTTAGAACAAACGGGAGCCACTGGCTATTTTGGGCCGTTGACCAAGACTGTCTTGGCGGAATACCAGAGAAAAGTAGGGATTAGCCCAGCTGTCGGGTATTTTGGACCAATCACCAGAGCTTATCTGGGAAAATTGACAAAATAACACTGGTTACGGCGTTCGGTTCGGTTTAGACAATTTCTAACTGTTTTTCCTATTTTTTAATATTTTTGCTATCATCATCTTATGATAAATATCAATACCAATGTCCCTGATTTTGAGCTAGATTCATATCAGCAGAATGAAATAAAAAAGGTCAAACTTTCTGATTTTAGAGGCCAATGGGTGATTTTGATTTTTTATCCGGCTGATTTTACTTTTGTCTGTCCGACTGAGCTGGAAGATGCCGCCAAGCATTATGAAGAAGTAAAAAAACTAGGCGGTGAGATTATGAGTATTAGCACTGATACCGCTTTTGTTCATAAAGCCTGGCATGACAGCTCGCCAGCGATTGGAAAAATTGAGTA
>Ga0209210_1003179_pt1 | contig 11339 bp, 13 predicted proteins | sample RifGroA1_FD_183991 | JGI IMG/M metagenome (GOLD analysis project Ga0209210, IMG submission 183991) | Contaminated groundwater microbial communities from Rifle, Colorado, USA - Rifle Groundwater A1 (SPAdes) (version 2) | ecosystem: Environmental > Aquatic > Deep subsurface > Groundwater >...
TTTGGCCTGGCTGACGGGAAACAGGCTGAAAAAATTCTTTCTTATATAAAAGAGAAGAAAATAGACAAGCCATATCCTGTAAAAGCAATTTATCCTGCAATAAAAAAAGGAAGCAAAGATTGGCAGGATTATTTCCTTGATTCGGAAGCTGGAAAACCTTGGCACTACTTGAATGGAGGAATCTGGGCATATATAGGTGGATTTTATATTCTTGCATTGATTAAAATGAAAAAATTCCCGGAAGCGGAAAGGCAATTGCAGAAACTTGCAGAAGCCAATATGAAAAATAATGGAAGATTTTCAGAATGGCTTCACGGTTTAACAGGAAAGGTGGGAAAAAGCCAAAGTGGAAAAGAAAGTTATCAGGGATGGAATGCGGGAATGTACCTAGTTGCTTGTGAATCTATAAAAAGGAAGAAGTGTTTGGTTTAATTATATTTCATCAAAAACCTTTTTATAATATCCTTCTTAATACTTATTATGATTTCAATAAAAAAAGAGGCTGTTCTTATAACGCCAAAAGACATCAAACCAACTTCAAAATTATTGAAGGTTGTTGGAACTTTTAATCCAGCAGCCGAAAGATTGCCTAATGGAGATATAGTTCTTTATGTAAGAGTTGCAGAGATGTTAAGGAAAATAGAAGATTCAAAATTCTGCTATTCTCCAAGATGCAGTGGAAAGATTAAATGCAATATTAAAATAGACAAAATCAAGAAAGAGGATGTTGAATCAAACTCTTATTTTGATTGTGTATTGAAAGATGGGACAAAAAGACTGACATTTATTTCCCATCTTAGAAGAGTAATCTTGGATTCTTCGGGATTTAAAGGCAAGTCAATAGATTCAAAGCCAACTTTTCATGGGTTGAGTCATGATGGAGAGCTTGGAATTGAAGATCCAAGGATTACTAAAGTTGGAAAGGATTATTACATGACTTATGTTGCGCTTTCAATAGAAGGAAATATATCAACACATCTTGCAAAATCAAAAAACTGCTTGAATTGGAAAAGGCTTGGGCCTATTTTTGCAGAGCAGAACAAAGATGTGGTTATTTTTCCGGAAAAAATTCAAGGGAGATATTATGCCTTTAATCGGCCAGAAGGAAATTTCCAGTTTTCTCCGCCGCATATTTGGATTTCTCATTCAACTGATTTGATTCATTGGGGACATCCAAGGCCTGTTAAACTCTCAAAAAAAGGACATTGGGATTATGCAAGGGTTGGCGCCGGCTCTCCGCCGATAAAAACAAGCAAAGGGTGGCTGCTTCTTTATCATGGCGTTAAAGAAGAAAGTTTTAATGAAGGCATTTTGGATGAATCTCTTGCCATGCCAAAAAAAATCAGTATTTACTCCATAGGCGCGGCATTATTTGACTTGAAAAAACCATGGAAACTGATTGCAAAATCTCCAAATCCCATAATTGTGCCAAAAAAAGAATATGAGAAAGAAGGGTTTGTCAATAATGTTGTTTTCTCAACAGATGCTGTCTTGGATTTGGACAAAAAACATTTGCTGATTTTTTCAGGCGGCGGCGACTCAGTTGTCAGCGTCAAGAAAATTTTATTGCAAGATATTTTGAATTCTTTGAAGAAAGTTAAAAACTAATTTTAACTTTTCACAACATATTTCTTAATCAAATCAAGCATTCTTTTTGCCGTGACTTTGTAATTGAAATTTTCCAGAGCATGTTTTGCCGCGGCATTTCCCATTTGCTCTCTTAAAATATTATCTGTTAAAAGTTTCAATGTGCAGTCTGCAAGCTGTTCAATATTTGCGCGATAAGCAAATGTCTTTGGTTCTGGAAATTTAATCTGATGATTTTCCTCAAAGCCCATCCAGGTATAAGCCCACTCCCTGTCCAGCTTAACTTCATGTTCAACATCAACCAAAAACCCGGTTTTCTCATGAATAATCACATCTTTAGGGCCTCCGACATTTATTGAGATGACTGGCTTTCCGCAAGCCATAGCTTCAAGTTGAATCATTCCAAAACCCTCCAATCTTGAAGGTCCTGCATAAATATCGCATGCATTTATCAGTGCAGCCATAAACTCTGGAGAATATTCCCCTGAAAGGCGAATTACTCTATCTTTATCCAATTCAAGTTCTTCCATAAGTGCTTCCTCTTCTTCGCCATGATTTTCAGCAGAAAAACTATCATAAGTCTTTAGAACATATTTCCAGTCTGGAAATTTGTCATTTATTTTTGCAAGAGCCTTAAACATTTCCTGCGCCCCTTTGCTTGTTACATCTCCGCCTGCAGTGAGAATCATTTTCTCATGCTCCCTTATTCCCAGCATTTCTCTAAGTTTTTTAATTTGTTCATTATCTTTTTTTCTTGGATAAAAAATTTCAGGATCAAATCCTATCGGGCAAACATGAATGTTGTCTCCTTTAACTCCATCTCTTATGTAAGTCTGCTTAACCCAATTGCTTGTTGCAACCAATAACGGAAGGCTGTTAAGAATATGATGGTAATTTGCAACCCAGCCGTCTGCATTGAACCAGGGGACAGCCTTTAAATTGTGGTTTAAGGGACTTGAAATCAATTCAGGAGTGTTTCCCCAGTAACCTATTCCAATGACTACGTCTGGATTGAATGCCTTGTATGTCCATAATTTTTGCAAATCATCGCCCCTGTTGCAGGAAACGACTTCTACCTCAAGTTCCTTGAGTCCTTTTGCAAGATAATGTCCCTGCAGGCTTTGTCCATCCGGCTCCAAAGGATAGGGATACAATAATAATATTTTCATTTTCCGAAATAAAATGCCTCCGTTTTGCTGCAGCTTAAAGTTTCAAAAACATTCTCCCTGAAGCCGTAAATCTGCGTTATAATTTTAATTTTATCATTATACTCGGATTCGTTTAATTCCACAAACAAATCAGAATTTTTATTTGGAATTGGGATCTTAAGATTTGAGTCATGGGGCGCAGTTTTCTCTCCAGGAATGTAGGAGAAAAAATAAATTTTGTCGCATTTTAGTTCTTCATTCTCAACCATTTTCTTTACTGCTTGATGAACTTCTCTGTGCCTTAGGTGCCCGTATTCCCCATTTTTTCCATGCGAAAAAATGTAATTATAATTTATTTTTTTGAGATTTTGCTTTATCTTTTTTATCACTTCATTTATTTGCAACGGTTCAAGCTTTTCATCGTCCAAATCAGAAATTATTCCGTCGGCGCCATAAAAACTGCAAACTTTCATGAACTTTGGCTTTCTGTCTGCATCATTTTTCCTGCAAAGAGAAAGAATTGTCCATTTCCAGTTTTTGTTTTTTAAAATAGTTCCACCCATCCAAATAGTCTCGTCATCAGGATGCGCAACAATCACTAAGGCGCTTTTCATCAATTATTATCAGAAAAAATATATTTAAGCTTTCTTATGTTTCACTTTATATTATTCAACTTGCTTGCAGCCTTTTTATCAAGAATAAATATGGCATTTTTATGCATTCTCAAAATGCTTGCAGGAATTTCTTCAGTTACCATGCCATTTACAGACCTTGCGACGGCGTCTGCTTTCTCCTTGCCAATGGCTATTAAGATTATCTTCTTTGATTTCATGATTGTTTTAATTCCCATTGTATATGCATAATCTATGGAAATTTTATTAGCCCTTTTTGTGCCTTCGCTTAATTTTACTTTCCTTGTTGTACTACTAAAAGAAGAACCCGGCTCATTGAATCCAATATGTCCGTTTTTACCTATTCCCAAAAGCTGCAGATCTATAGCTCTCTTTTTTATCTCTTCTTCATAATTTTTGAGATTGGAATCTGGAAAGTTAACATTTTTTTTGTTTATGTTAATTTTTGAAAATAAATGTTTGTTCATGAAATAATGAAGGCTCTTCCCATCATTTTTATTGATATTTGCATATTCGTCTAGATTGAATGTCGTGGTTTTGGAAAAATCAATCTTGCCTTTTTTATATCTTTTAACAAGCTCTTTGTAAATGGGAATCATTGTTTTTCCAGATGCAAGTCCAAGCGCGCATTTCAGTTTCTTTTTTATAACCTTAGAAAATATATCGGAAACTTTTTTGGCAATATCGGTTTTATTTTTTAAAATAAGAACTTTCATTTTAATTTCATTTTTAGAAGATTATTCTTAACACCAATATATTTTATTTCAGATGTGGCTTCCTTTATTCCAAGTTTGAGGCAAAATTCAATTGGCTTTTCTTTGATTAGTCCTGAAACAAATCCTGCCGCAAATGCGTCGCCCGCCCCTGTCTTGTCAACAACTTTAACATTTGGAGGATTTATGGAATAAATTTTCTTGCCGTCATAGCATTTAACAATTTTTTTATCATCGGTAATTACAACTATCTTAGGCCCCATATTGTAAATGCTTTTTAATTTGTCGCCGCTTTTTGTTAAAAGTCCGGCTTCTTCCTTATTCATAATCACAACATCACACAGGCTTAACAAAGGTTTTACATTAACCTTTTTTATCAGATATTCGCTTGGATTATATGCAATTTTTACCCCATTTTTCTTGCATTTTCGGGCTAATTTTAATTGTGTTTGGAAACTTTTTTTCATCATTGATGACAAATAAAGCCATTTTGCATCAAATTTTTTCACATCTCTTTCAGATATTTTGTCATTAATGCCTTTGTAGGTAAGAACAGACCTATGCTGCTTGTTTTTGTTGATTAAAATAACAGAAAAACCGCTTGTTTTTCCCTTTGCCTTTTTCCCAAGAAAAGCTACATTTTCTTTTTTTAACAAATCAAGAATCTTTTTTCCATTTGAATCATTTCCCACTTCGCCTATATAACCAGTTTTCAAGCCAAGCCTTGAAAAAGCGACGGCAACATTAGTCCCCCCTCCACCGATGTAGAAAGACAAGCCTTTCATTAACTGCTTGGAATCGTAAGAAATAACCAAGCTTTTATTTGCCTCTTTGGTATCGGTTTCTACGAAAGCATCGACAACAGCGCTTCCGAAACAAACAACATCAAACTTCATTTCAGCCTCTTTCATAATAAAATCTAAACCATATTATAAATCTTATCCACAACAACATTTAAAAAATCTTAACTATAGTTAACTTTTATGAAACCTGTTCAAACATTAAAGAGCATTAGAAAAACTTTGGATAGAAGCAATCCTGAAGACTTGGTTTTTAAGGCTCCTGTTGGCTTGAGTGAAGAATTGGTAAGGCAAATATCCTGTGACAAAAATGAGCCTGCTTGGATGCTGAAAAAAAGGCTTGAAGGATTTAAGGCATTCAATGAATTGTCGTTTCCTAACTGGGGTCCTGACATTTCAGAACTTGATTTAAGAGAGATTCATTTTTATCTGAAACCAAGGGCAAATAAAAATTCCAATTCATGGGACGAAGTTCCTAAGGATATAAGAGATACATATGAAAAACTTGGAATTCCTGAAGCTGAAAGGAAATCTCTTGCAGGGGTTGGAGCCCAGTATGAATCAGAAGTTGTTTATCATAAATTAAAGAAAGAGCTTGAAGAACAAGGGGTTGTTTTTCTCGATATGGATGAGGCTGTTCAAAAATATCCCCAACTTGTGGAAAAATACTTCATGACATCATGCGTTCCCACAAGATTGCACAAATTTACAGCGTTGCACGCAGCTGTCTGGAGCGGCGGAACTTTTATTTACATTCCAAAAGGCGTAAAAGTGGAAATGCCCCTGCAGGCATATTTTAGGATGAATGCCGAAAAAGGCGGCCAATTCGAGCACACTTTGATTATCGCAGACGAAAATTCAGAGATACATTACATTGAGGGGTGCAGCGCTCCGAAATATTCAAAAAATTCATTGCATGCTGGATGTGTTGAAATTCATGTTCTAAAAAACGCCAAGGTTCGTTACAGCAGCATTGAAAATTGGAGCAAGAACACCTACAATCTGAACACAAAAAGAGCAGTTGTAAGTGAAAATGGAATTATGGAATGGGTCAATGGAAATATGGGAAGTAGGATTACAATGCTTTATCCTTGCAGCATCCTAAATGGAAAGAACTCGAAAACAAGTTACATTGGAATAGCTTATGCAGGAGAAGGGCAGGAGCAGGACACAGGATGCAAGGTTTATCATCTCGCCGAAGATACCAGCTCGTCAGTAATAAGCAAAAGCATAAGCAAAGACGGGGGGATAACAAATTACAGGGGTTTGGTTAAAATAAAGAAAGGTTCCATAAATTCAAAATCGAATGTAAAATGCGAAGGCCTTATGCTCGATAATAAGAGCAAATCAGGCACGATTCCCAGCATGGAAGTTGAAGAAAATGACGTCTCTGTCTCCCACGAGGCGGTTGTCGGAAAAATTCAAGAAGACCAATTATTCTACTTGATGTCCCGTGGATTGTCCAAAGAAGAAGCAACCAAAATGATTGTCTTGGGATATATAGAGCCATTGATAAAAGAGCTCCCCTTGGAATATGCTGTCGAGCTTAACAGATTAATAGAAATGGAGATAGAAAATTCTATAGTCTAAAATGGTAGATGAATTAGTTGATGTTGTTAATGAAGAAGATGAAGTAATAGGACAAGAATGGAAAAACAAGTGTCATGAAGAGGGAATTTTACATAGAATTTCTGCCGTAATTTTGTTTAATTCTGAAGGAAAGATGTGGCTTCAAATAAGAGCAAAGGGAAAAGTGAGTGCAGGCAAAATGGACTTTTCAGCTTCAGGCCATGTTGGCGCAGGAGACTCTTATGAAAAGAGTGCTTATAGAGAACTTAAAGAAGAAATCGGGATTAAAACAAACTTGAAATTAATTGCAAAAAAGTTATACGAGCACATTAATCTTGAGGGGCTAAAAATAAAACATTTTATCTCACTTTATGCTGGAAAATGTGATGGCCCATTTAGTCTACAAGAAGAAGAGGTCGATAAAATTGAAGCCTATAATCAAGAAGAAATTAAAGAGATAATGAAAACTAACCCTAATAAAATGACGACTGGACTAAGATTAGGATTAGAACTATATTTGAAATTAAAAAATGATTCTAAATAATAAAACTGCAAAAAAATTAAAGAAAGATTTTCCTATTTTTAATAACAACAAAAATTTGGTTTATTTGGATAATGCCGCAACAAGCCAGAGGCCAAAGCAGGTAATAAACGCAGTTGTTGATTTCTATGAAAAGGAAAACGCAAATCCCGGAAGAAGCCTTCATGCTTTGGCTGAAAAATCGATGCAGAAATACAATGAAGCAAGAAAAATTGTTGCGGGTTTCTTAAATTCCAAATCGGAAGAGATAATTTTTACGAGAAATGCCACAGAGTCTTTGAATCTGGCTGCTCACATAGTTGGTTCTTTAATTCCTAATGGAAAAGATGAAATCTTACTGACTGAAATGGAACATCATTCAAATCTTGTCCCGTGGCAGCAACTTGCAAAGAGGCATAGATTTAATTTGAAATTTGTCAAAATAAAATCTGATTTTACTTTGGATATGAATGATTTAAAGGAAAAATTAACAGATAAAACAGCTGTATTTGCCTTTGCTTATGTTTCCAATGTGCTTGGAAGCGTTAACGATGTTAAGCTTTTAAATAAAATAGCAAAATCAAAAGGTGCAATTACAGTTATTGATGCGGCACAGGCAGTGCAGCATATTAAAATTGATGTAAAGAAAATTGGATGCGACTTTCTTGCTTTTTCTTCGCATAAGATGCTGGGTCCAATGGGAATTGGAGTGTTGTATGGAAAAAAAGAGCTTTTGGAAAAAGCAGAGCCAAATATTTTTGGCGGAGGGATGATAAAAAAAGTTGATTGGAAAGATTCTTCATGGCATAAAATTCCGGAAAAATTTGAAGCAGGAACTCAAAATATTGCAGGATCTATAGGGCTGGTAGAATCAATAAAATATCTGGAAAATATGGGGTTTGAGAATATATCTAAATGGGAAAAAGAGCTTTTGGAATATGGCTTGAAAAAAATGAAGGAAGTTCCAGACATTAAAATTTTCAATCCGGGGTTGGAAAAAAGCTCAGCCATAATTTCATTTTCTTTAAGCAAAATACACCCTCATGACGTTGCAGAACTCTTAAACAGGGTGGGAATTGCAATCCGTGCAGGGCATCAGTGTGCAATGCCCTTAATGTCTGCTCTTGAGCTTCCTGGGGGCTTGTGCAGGGTAAGCTTTTCCATTTACAACACGTTTGAAGATATTGACAAGCTTGTTCGAGAATTAAAAAAGATAGTTGAAAAATTCAGTTAAAATGGCGCACAAAGATGAAATTTACAGGGAACATATACTGGAACTGTACAAAAATCCGGAGAATTACGGCGAAATAAAAAACCCGACTCATGAGAAAACAGAATATAATTCCAACTGCGGGGACGAAGTTACAATGCAATTAATAATCAAAGAAGGAAAAGTTGAAGATGTTAAGTTTCATGGAAGCGGTTGTGTGATCAGCATGGTTTCTTCATCTCTTTTGACGGGAAAAATTAAAGGAATGGATGTTAAAGAGATAGGAAAATTATCTCAAAAAGATATTTTAAAGATTCTAAAGATAAATTTGAATCCTGCAAGAATTAAATGCGCTTTGCTTCCTTTGGAGGCCTTGAAAAATTCATTAATGTAAAATGCCCTTCTTAGAAATAAAAAATATGTATGTTAAGGCAGACGGCAAAAACATACTAGAAAATATAAATTTAAAGCTGGAGAAGGGAAAAATTTATGTTATTATGGGACCGAATGGAAGCGGAAAAAGCACGCTCGCAAACGTTTTGATGGGAAATCCAAAATATAAAGTAACAAGGGGAAAAATATTATTTAATGGAAATGACATAACAAATATCTCTGCAGATGAAAGAGCCAAAAAAGGAATATTTTTGTCCATGCAAAATCCAATTGAAGTGCCGGGTGTAATTGCATCAACTTTTTTAAGGACGGCCAGTAACCGGGAAAAAATATCACTTCTCGATTTCAAAAAAATTCTGGAAAAGAAATCAGATGAATTAAATATAAATAAAGAATTTTTAAGCAGATATATAAATGAAAATCTTTCCGGAGGGGAAAGGAAGAAAATGGAGATTCTTCAGATGCTGATTTTGAATCCGAAACTGGCAATTCTTGACGAGATAGATTCTGGGTTGGATATGGATTCTTTAAAATTGGTTGCAAATATGGTAAAAAATTTCATGGATAAAAATAAGACACTGATTCTAATAACACATTATATGAGAATTTTGGATTATTTAAATCTGGATAAAATATTCATCATGCAAAAAGGAAAGATTATTCTTGAAGGAAAAAAGGAAATTATCGAAAACATTGAAAAAGAAGGTTATTCGGGGATAAAATGATAAGGATTTTTGACTCTGAAGTTCTTGGTGCAAAAAATCTTAATCCTTCTGTAAAATATCTTAAACTTTCTGTTCCGAATGATTTTGATTTTAAGCCTGGGCAATATGTTTCTTTGAGTGTTTTTAGGGATGGAAAAAAAGTTAGGAGGCCGTTTTCAATAGCTTCGCCAAAAAATAACGGAAATTACATAGAATTATGCATAAAACTCATAGAAGGAAACAAAACATCAGAATTTATTAAAAAATTAAAAGATGGAGATAAAGCCGAGCTCTTTGGACCAATTGGAAATTTTGTTGTAAATGACTTGAACAAGGATTTGATTTTCTTGTCTTCAGGCACGGGAATAAGCGCTTTTGTTAGCATGATATCTTCAACACTAAAAACAGGATTCAAAAATAAAATAATTTTGATAAAAAGCTTTAGGGATGAATCTGAAATCCTTTATGAAAAAGAATTTTCGGATTTGGAGAAAAAATACAAGAATTTCAAGTTCTGCAATGTTTTAAGCCGGCCTAAAAACAAGGAGTTTGAAAACAAGGGATACATGCAGGACTTTTTAAACAAGTATATTCCAAAGAATTTCAAAGGAGACTTTTACATTTGCGGATTGTCTGATATGGTGGCTGCCGTCAAGGAAAAATTAATTTCTCTTGGATTTAAAGAAGAAAGAATTTTTTATGAGAAATATGACTAGCAAAACCTTTTTATATTAATTTTTGCAATATTCTATATGATTCATATTTGGCTTATGCTTTTTTCAGCCATAGGATTCGGGGTTTCTTCTTATGTGTGGAACCGGGTTAAAAGAAAGCATAAAAAACTTGTGTGTTTGCAGGATGAGAATTGCAATCTGGTTGTCACAAGCCCTTATGCAAAAATTTTTGGAATAGATAATTCAATTCTTGGAATGCTTTACTATGCAACTATATTTATTATTGGATTATCTTATTTCTTTTTTCCGGAATTATTATCCTTGAATTATGTTGTGTACGGATTAGTTGCAATCACTGGCGGCTCTGTTTTATTCACGATTTATCTCACATCAATAGAAATATTTGTTTTAAAGAAGATATGCGAATATTGCACAATTAGTGGGGTTATGAGTGTCGCGATTTTTGTGTCTATTCTTATGAAATTTGTTTTTTAGATCTTAACAGAATTTTTTGTTATCTCAAGATTGCAGCTTTTGTATTTTTCACACCAATTTTCACATTTTCGGGCTAAACTTTTCGTTCCATAAAAGAATTTGCACTCTTCACACTGGTAATATTTCTTGTTATTTTTTGAGATTTCCCTTACCATCTAAATATTTAGGTTGTACTCTATTAAAATATCTTCCCCATCTTGTAAAATATGGTTTCCAAATTCTTGATTCTCATTCCCATTAATATACATTTTTAATTCGCCTTTGTCAGTGCAATAATCAAATATGCATCTTTGATTCAAGGTTTTTCCCCAAATATCAAAGAATTCTCCCAACGTAAAATCCCTTCGATAAGGCCCTTCTATGTGTATTTCCCCTGTTGAATCATGGGTGTGTAAGGGTCTCATTATTCCTTCTGAGATTCCAATGTTTGCCGGAATTTCAAATTCCTCGCCGTCTATAAGGATATTTAGTTCGGAATGGATATGCAAGGCGATATTTTGATGGCCTCCGATATTTATTTCTTTGGCAGGCAAATCAATGTATGAATTCATATTTGAAAAAGTCCAATAAAATCCGTAAAAAAGCAATCCAAAAACAGCAATAATAATTGTTAAATTTCTTATTTTTTTATAATTGATTTTAGGTTTTTTGTTTTGTTCCCCTTTCTTCTTTTCAGAATGCTTTGTTGAATTGTGCATTTCCAAAGCTTCCTTGCTTTTGAAATACTTGTCGCAAATTTTACATTTGAATATTTCTTCTATCATCATAACCTCTTTCTAAAAACTGTGAATATAAAATAAATAAAAATAAAAAAATAAATAAAAATTAAGCTAAACTGTCAATGATTTGCTGGAATGTGCTGTAAGGATAAGCTCCCTTTAAAGGAATTCCTTC
>Ga0209210_1003180_pt1 | contig 11337 bp, 12 predicted proteins | sample RifGroA1_FD_183991 | JGI IMG/M metagenome (GOLD analysis project Ga0209210, IMG submission 183991) | Contaminated groundwater microbial communities from Rifle, Colorado, USA - Rifle Groundwater A1 (SPAdes) (version 2) | ecosystem: Environmental > Aquatic > Deep subsurface > Groundwater >...
GCTTTTTTGTTAGCTGAGGTGCCGGAGCCTGGAAAACGGAGCTGTCTGTAAAACAGCTGCTCGCTCGAGCTACGGGGGTTCAAATCCCTCCCTCAGCACCAAATTGCGACCTGTCGCGGCCGCGCGCAGCGCGGCCCAGGGTTTTTGCTTGATGTGATAGACTTTTCTGTCTTTTAAGAATAGGTTCAATTCCGCTTTTTTGAAAAAGTCCGCCAAAGCCGGCGTCAGAGCCGAGATTTGGCTTAGTTCTTGAGTCAGGATCGGCGGCTGGTTAGGTTCAATTCTTGTTTTGTCTTCTCCTTCATTTTCAGCGATTTTTAGGTATTGCTTGGTGATCTTTCCGGCTTGAATGGTCAGCCTCACAAAGTCCTTGGCCTTTTGGATATTGTCGTTTTGGAACTCGGCCAAGTTGGTTAACTGCTCCTCAATGGTTTTCCGCTTACCCATCAGCCCGTTCTTTTGGTTTAAGTATTCCTCTTTTTCAATCAGGTTATCCAAATATAAATTGAGAAGCTTGGTTAATTTGAGCGTTAGCTCATCAAGCCGGTTATTTAATCCGGCTTTAACTTGGCCGAGTTTGGTTTGGGATTGATGTTCGTCTTCGGTTAGTCGGTCTAATAACCAGTTGCCGGATTTTTCCGGCAAAGAAACTGTTTGGCAGATTTTAAATAAATTAGCCATGGCCATAGTTTGCGGGGTGAATGATTGAGAGCAATGTTTTGTTTCCGAAGCTTTGGAACAGTGAAAATAGTTGAAAGCTTGGCTGGCACCATTTTTATAATGTTTTACTTTAGTGGTAGTGGTGACATGGTAGCCGCACTCGCCGCATTTTATTAATCTGCCGAAAGCAAACCAATTATAATGGCGTTTGGCCGGATCGCGGTTGGGATTAAGGCTCCAACACTTTTTGGCCATAACCGCTTGAACTTGGTCAAACAGTTTCTTGGTGATTAGGGGTTTGTGTTTTCCTTGATAGATTTCACCGCAGTATTTAAAAACGCCATAATAAAAAGGGTTTTGGAGAATAAATAATTTTAACCGGTCGGCTTTGACAGGTTTATGGCCGCCGGCTTTTTTGGTGGGCTGGGTCAGATAGCCTTGTTTTGCCAAGTATAAAGATAAATCGTTAAAAGTGTATTTGCCGGTGGCGTACTTTTGAAACAGCCTGATTACCACCGGCGCCCATTTCTTGCTAATGGTGATTGTTTTTCTGCCGTTGATCCGGGAATTTCGATAGCCTAACGGGGCCAAGCCGGGGAATATCCCTCGCCTGGCTTTGGCCAACAGGCCGCGTTTGGTATTTACCGCCAGATTATCCACGTAATTTTTCGAAGTGGCAAAAGCGATCGACAGCATAAACTTACCGCTGGGGTTGTTCTGAAAGTCAACCGTGGGGAATTTTAGGTCAAGCAATCTGCCGGTATCTAAAAGGTTGATAATCTGGCCGGCGTCAACGGCGTTTCGGGCCAGCCGGTCGGCGTGCCACGAAAGAATTCCGTCCGCCTCGCCCTGCTCAATTCGGCTGATCAGCTCGTTAAATACTTTCCGGCCCGGCTTCTTCGCCGTCTGGGATTCAATCAGGCTGTCGATTACTTGAAGATCATTCTTTTTGGCAAACTCCCTTAATTCATCGAGCTGGGCGGGAATGGATAGCTGTTGCCGTTCCTCGCTCTCCATCGACTTCCTGGCGTAGATAAAATACTTGGGCATTAGTTTCAATATCCACTTCGGGTTTTGTTTTGTCAATAGTCTAGGCCGGATGTATAATCAGGAATATTTATGGTAATGATCAATAAAGCCATAGCCAAATGCCATGATTGCCAACAAGCGATTGAGGGTGAGTTAGATATTGGAGTGATGGCAGTCAGCGCCTATTTTGTGGGAACCACAAGGGGGGGGTTAGTGCTGGCATGTGGCAAGCATCACGATAAAAATAGAAAATGGGGCGAAGATAGAGAAAATATACCGCAACACGACGAGTTCGATATTTTTGTAAGTGATGAACAAATCGGAACAATGTCTGGAGTTTCTTCTATGGGCGCTGAGGCTTGGATAAGCATGGGTGAAAATGAGTTCAGTAAAAAACTAAATGATGAAGTTCGGGCGTTTTCCGAAGAACATCGTCGGCGCTGGAGATATTAACCCTAACTGATAATAGTAAAGGTCAAGTATGTGTCAAGCATATTCGACGTAATGGTCACTTCCGTAAGGCCGAAAAGTATTAAAAGTTTTTTCCTTTAATTAATTCTTGTTTTTGTATTTTCCCAAATTAAAAATCGCTGAAAATGAATGCATTGTATTTGTATGTCAGTGGTTATTTTTATTTTTTCCTAATTTTCTACAAAGTCATTAATCTAATTTAATTAATTAAAGTCGGAGATTAAAAAGACTAATTTTCCTCTGTTATTTTTCTTTTTTTATCACATCAAGCAAAAACCCTGGGCCGCGCTGCGCGCGGCCGCGACAGGTCGCAATTTGGTGCCACTCCTAGATTCGATTAGAACCTGGTATGGCATTTCCTCCGGCCATTCGGCCAAAAAGGATAAGCCTATTCTACCATGCGACAGGTCGGCCGACATGCCGCCGCCCGGCGGCTCGCCGCCGACGGTTTTAGGACGGCGGCCAACCAATGCCGATCAACCTGGACATGAGCCAATTAAGCCTGACTTAACGGCCAACCAAGGCGTCATTTACCAGGCCAGATCGGCCGGTTAAGGCCGGATTAACCCACTAGGCCGCCGGGAGGCGGCCGCTTAGGATAACCGAAACCGGCGAGAGCCGGCGGCGACTCCCTGTCAAAACCGAATAATCCAACCGGTCGATTAACCGGCGATTCGGCAAACCACAGCAAAGCGGCAAGACAGAAGACTATCTTATGCCGCAACCTAACTTGAAGAACAAAACCAGCTTAGTCTGCTAACTGTAACCGTTTAACCGCCAGCCACAAATTGCGAACCGCTTCGCTCCGCTCGGCCGCTTCGCGGCCTCGCTTCGCTGAAAACAAATTCAATCTCTTCGCTCGCCCCGACTGACGTCGGGGCTCGCGGGAGGAGGGGGGAAGAAAGAACCAAAATCCCACCCACCCTTTCAGCTGTAGTTTGACTGGAAAGAGAGAAAATACAAAAAGGTATTTGCTGGCGCGCCATGCCCCCACTCCGCACAAATGAATTACTTTAAAGTCAACATTCGCTTCTCCTTGGGGATACGCTTCACAACGAAAGCATAATAAGACTTTGAACTTTGGGTGGTTTCTTTCTAGCTTTGTGGGGGCGCCTCAACTGCCCTGCGCGCGGCCCTTCAGAATTAAAGGTTATTAGGGTAGGGAATAAATCAAATCACTTATCTCAATATGAAGATTATTTTAAATTCCAATCTCAGATTGCGGGTTTCAGGTTTTACCTTGGCCAGCACAGCCGTGCTTTCCAGGGTAAAACCCCGTGCTCGGCCAGCGGGCACGCTTTACTAAAATAATAGTCCTAGTCCGATTTACGGATTTAATCTCAATCTACTTTGTGTTGCCCGAGGTTCTGCCCCGGTGGGGCAGTGCTCGTTTCGCTCGCCCCCCAGTCGCGGCGCTTCATGTCCTTTATAGGTCAAACTGTTACTTATACCCTAATACCTTAATTAAGGTCAGTGGTTATTTTTTCTTTTTCAGGATCGGCGGCTGCGCCAGCAAGATTTATATTCACTCCATAAAGTTAGGTTAGTTTTGCCCGGCCAAACCGCCACCTGCCAATCAGGCTTATTGCCGGGCGGGAAACAGGAATCGCCGAAATTTTTACCGGCTTTATGCTATGATTTATCTAATGGCCGATGATTCATTGCTCAAATCATTGGAGAAGCGCGTTGTCCGGCTGGAAGAAAAAGTCAGCGGTTTTATGCCGGAACCGACCGAAGACGAACAATTCGACGAAGCGGTCAAGCTTGTTTCCCGATACGATAAAATTTCCCCCTCGCTGCTGCAAAGAAGTTTAAACATCGGCTACGCCCGCGCCGCTCGGATTGCCGACCGGCTGGAAAAGCGCGGCTATATTATCCCCACTAAAAATCACTATATTTATCAAGTTGTTTTAGGCAAGAGAAAGAAATTTCTCGGTCTGTTTTAAACTATGGCCGATAAAGTTATTCGCAAGCTTTCATTTTCCGGCAAATACTCCAAAGCCCTTAATCTTCCCCGGGAATTTTTAAAGTTATTAGGCTGGCGGCAAAACCAGAATCTATCGGTCGAGCTAAACAAATCCAAAAAGCAGTTGATGATTAAAGATGCCAAAAAGTAATAGTGATACTGCCAAAGACTTAGCTGATCAATACCTCAAACTTATTGCCGATCAAAAATCCCTCCAATCTCAAATCGATCAGCTTAAACAGCAGCTGGCTGATTACTGCCGGGAAAATGAAACTGACAATTTAATTACCGGCAATACCAGGTTAAAAGTAGTCTCCGGTGATCACACGGTTTTCCCCAAAGCCGAAGAAGCCGACCGAAATGAAGTCATGAAGATTATGTATGGTTCCCAGCAATGGAAATACTCGGTTACCTTTGACATTGTTAAATTGGGGTTAGCCTTTGACAAAAACCAGCTCTCCGAAGATCTCAAAGAAAAACTTAAACCTTACATCAAAACTGAACCGTTTATCCGGGTTACCACCAGCAAAATTTCCTATGACTAGTCGAAAACTGCCAAACTTGTCTAAATTGCCTAAAAATTTCCTGACTGCCGGGGTAGTCTTATTAACTTTAATCATCGGCTTTTTTGGCGGGAGTTATTACAACCAGCAAAAACAATCTGCTTTAACTACTACCGGCACAGTCACCAGAATTATTGATGCTGACAACATTGAATTAGATAACAAACAATCAGTCCGGCTTTACGCCGTTTCCTGCCCGGAAAATGGCGAAAAGCTATCAAGAGAAACTTTCGACTATCTAACCCAAACCGCCTTAAACCAAAAAGTTACTTTAGACTATCAACCTATCTACACTAAAGATAGTTATGGCCGCACCCTGGCTTATGTGTTTATTAACGGCCAGCATTTAAACGAACAACTAATCCGCCAAGGTTTTTGTGAAGTCGCCATCTACAAAAAGCGGGCCAAATTGAAATACCAGGACGAACTAATCCAAGCCCAAGATCAAGCCAAACAGGAAAAACTTGGCAGGTGGCGGTAATGAAACACAAAATCCTCTGGCTGATTTTATTAATCCTTGCTATAGCCGGAGCAATTTTTGCCTACATCAAGTATCGTAAGCCGGAAATTATCAATCCTATGGCCTCAAACCAAGATAATTATCCGTTCATTTTTGCCGACCTTGATGGCGATGACACGAGGGAAAAAGTCAACATCCAGCCGTTAACAGAAGATGAGAACAACCGGGCATATATTTTCGTTGCTTATAATCAACAGGGCGAAGAAATCGCCAGAACGCCGGAGGGGATATTTTTCCCGGAGCCGATGAAGGACAGTCTGGAAACAGTCAAATTAATTTCCGAACTGCCCAAAGAAGCAATCAGGTTTGACGTGTTTGCCGGCCCGCATTCGTCAGAAACATTTTTTCTGACGCAAGTTAAAAATGAGCCGCTAATCGCCCCTGTCTGCAAAGTCAAAGAATACCATTCGTTTCAGGATTGCGCTTTTTGGTCGGGAGAATTAGGCGAATTGGTAACGGTTGATATTGACGACGATAAAATTCTGGAAGTAATCGAGTTTGTCGATGAATATCCCAAGCTGGGAGAAATCGGGGCGGATATCGAAACCATGATTAGTGATGAATTTTCAGCCGGAGGCATGGAAAGCAAAGTTGAGGATATGATCGAGATTGCCAAGCGGGAAGCAGGCGGGCGGGGCCGGAAAGTGGTTTGGAATATTTACCGCTTCGGCCAAGACCAATTCTTTGAAAAACTAACTGACGAGGACTTCAATACAGTTTACTATTTATTATCTGACATGTGGCAAGAAGAATTACCTGATAAACCGCTGATTAGTAAAAACCAAATGAGTCGGGCATCCTATAACTTCGCTGAAATGATGAAAAATACCTGGCAGCTGAAAAACTAAGTTTCCAGAGTTTGAATTATTTTTTCGAACACTCTATTGGGATTATTTTTTATCGAATGCTCCCAAAATCTCAAAACCCTCCAACCTCGTTTTCGCAAATATCCGGTGGTTTTCCTGTCTCGTAACCGATTATTCGTTATTTTATCCACCCAAAAATCATTTTTCATTAAATTTTTCCAGCGGCCAAATTGCCATCCATGCCAAAAATCACTGTCCAAAAAAACGCAAACTTTTTCTTTGACGAAAACAATGTCCGGCTTGCCTTTTAATTTTGCCACGTTGGTTTTAAACTTAATCTTCGTTTTGATTTTTAACTCTTTCAAAAAATCTTTTTCGAATTTTGTGCCCCTGGATTTTATTTTCGCCATTAACGCCGATCTTTTTTCGGTGTCGTTGACGTCGTCGCTCCTGGATTTTTTGAAATTCCGGCCCAGGTAATTCCTAATTTTCCTTACGCTCATTTTAGGCCGTCTTCAAAAACGTCCACCGCCGTGATCCCTTTTCGTTTCCATTTCGACTTTGACGCTAGCAATTCTTTCCATTGGCCGAGCCGATCCGTTTTGATTGACTCAACCCGCCAGTGGTCCAGCAATTTTTCCTCCTCCATTTTCCCGATGGCTTCCTTGATTTTTTTAGCCCGAGCGTTCAGCTCGAACAAAATCCTGGAGACGTTCACTGTCTTGTTTTTGACGCTCATGTTGACTTTGCCTCCGGCGGTGAACAAATCCCTAAGATTGGAAGTAACGGCGTTGTAGGCCGTAATCAAGTAAGCCGCCGGTCTCTCGAATTTGGCTTGTTTTTTCCCGAAAATTTCCGGGAACAAAATCATAACTTCGGTCAAATATTTTTCTTTCTCCTCGTCGGTTAGGCTTCGATAAGAACGAATCACCGGGCTGACGCTCGTTTGTTCGTCTTGATCGATCCACCAAAGCTCCTCGTCCTCTTTGAGCAGTTTTTTGTAATACTCCTTGAATTTGGCGATCGGGTTCAGTTCTTTCCTGATCGTTTCGTAATCAACGCCGATTTTGTCGAAAATCGTTTTACCGTCTTTCAACAGCATGTTGATTTTGTAACGTGGGGAATGAGTCACGCCGACGTCGTACAAACACTCGTGGTAGAGTCGGTACTTGGCGTCGAAACCGCCGCCGAATTTGCCGAAGAACAGGTAGATTCTTTCCACGCCCTTGACCCTAGTTGTTTCCAAAACGCTATTACCGGTGGAAATCCAACCATTTCCGGTTGTCATTTTGACTTCGGCGCCGAAGTATTTTTTGGCGATTATGTCAGGGAAAGCGTGAATTCCTTTTTGGATCACGTGCCCGTTGAAAGCCGTTCCGGCGCTGGCCAATTTAGCCATCTCGAACACCTCGGTCTCGAATTTAATCGGCGCCGGTGGATCGGTCGATTTAACCCCGGAAAATTTTTCGATCGATAACTTTCTTGTTCTTTCCAAAAGCTCCTTGAATTTATTTTCAGAAACTCCGTCTTTATCAACGTAAATCATCGACTCTCCTTTTTAGAGTGTTTTTGTAAGAAATCTTGAATTGATTTAGCTATATACCAAGCCATTACCGGCGGAACGGCATTTCCAATTTGCCTGTAAGCTTGCGAAGTGGAAGGGTAGAAAATAAAGTCGTCCGGAAAAGATTGAATTCTGGCGGCTTCCCGGGCGGACAGGCGTCTTTTTTTGTTCCAATGCCATTCAATATTCCCGTGATGTTCGGCTCGCATGGTGGGTCCGATAGAGTCGGCGGAAACAAAAGTGTTTCCTTGAGTGCCAGGGAAAATTTTAGCTTTCGACCAGTAATGATTGGCGATCGCGCCCTCGGCGTCGTTTTCCAAATCGCCGATGGCTTGCCTTAACGTGGTCCAGTCTTTTTTGGAAAACGGCGGATCGGGCATTTTAAACGGCGGCAGTTTTTTCCTTTTGTTGGTTCCGACGATAATTACTCTTTCCCTAGCCTGTGGTACTCCGAAATCGGCGGAATTATACACTCTATGCTTTACGTGGTAACCAAGTTTCTCGAAATCATTTTTGATGATATCGATCGCTTTATTTTGGCCATCGGTCACGCTTAAAAGTCCTTTGACGTTTTCGGCCACGAATACTTTTGGCCTGGTTTTTTTGACCACCGCGACCATCGCTTGATACAATAACCCTCTTTTTCCCTTAAACCCCCGTCTTTTTCCGGCCAGGCTGAAATCCTGGCAAGGAAAACCGCCCAAAACCACGTCGGCTTTTTTCGGCATGGGAGGGTCGAACAATTTCGAGCGCTCACCGTTTAAAATTTCCCTAATATCACCCTTGACTATTCTGGTTTTGAAATTTTTTTCGAATGACAGACAGGAAGAATCGTCAACGTCGTTGGCCCACTTGACGTCAAAATCCAAACCGGCGTATTTTTCTCCTAAAGATTTGAAACCACCGACGAATCCCAAATCCAATCCGCCGCAACCGGTAAATAAGGATATCGTTGAATTTTTTTTGAATCCATTAGTTTTTTTCATTTTAACGTTTTACCGAGCGAGGATATTTTTTGATCGAATTTTTCCTTGAATTTAAGTTTAACCAACGATTCCAACAAATCCGATCCGGCGTAACCCGAAAGCAAGGCGACCTCGAATTCTCCACCCATGAACGAAGCGGCGATAACGCCGATTGCCATGGCGATCGCCACGCTCACAAAAAACCAGCCGTAATTAATTTGTTCCTCTTTTTTCAAGATTAGGCTTTTGGCAATCCCCATTATTCCCCTTAGGGCTCCACCCAATAAGCCACCGAAGATGATCGAAAGCATATTTTACTCCTACATAAATACTACCATAAAAAGTCCATTTGGAGTAAAATATGCGCAGTAAATTATCCTGGTGGCAAAAATGAAAAATCTCATAGAGTTTCAGCTTAAACAATCGTTTAGAGACCCCGTTAATATTGAGGCTGAAGAAACGGTTTTTAAAGGAAGAAAAAATGAAATTCGCCGTTTGAAAAGCTTAATAATGTTTAGAAAATCAGCCTCAATTTTAATAAGCGGCGTCAGAGGTATTGGAAAAACTGCGTTTGTCCACGAGGCGTTAAGGCAAACCAGGAAAGAACTGGAAACAACATTTCCAATTATTGATATTACTTTCGCTAATATCGTCGGTAATAAACCAAACGAAACAAAACTTAGGAAAGACATATTAAATTCTTTAATTAGAGGACTTTGGTTAAATCAAATTAGTCAGGAAAAAGCAGGAACGCAGCTGGAAAAACTATACGATAAAACTTTTATTTCCGATTTAAAAACGACTGGTATTCTTGAAACATCAAAACAAGAAATTATAACGAGTGAGAAGAAAGACGTTAAGGAACAAATTCTAAAGCTTGATTTCAGCCCGACCTTTGAGGTTGCGGCCAAAGTAACCGGGGTTACTATTTCAGTTGGCTATTTACTCGAATTATTAAACTTTCTCTCTATCAATTGGAATTGGTGGCAGTTAACAATTTTCGGAACACTCTTCGCTGGAATAATTAGTTTAATTTTAATGACTAAAATTGAAATTAAAACAGTTTACTCATTTTTAAAGGGTGTGGAAGACAAAGTAGCCGAGAAAATAAGCGGGTCGAAATCAGCAAAATATGATTTATCGGCAGACACCTTGGAATCAGAACTTAAACAGATATTGAGAACGCTTGAAGAAACTGGATCCAAGGCGATTTTCGTGATAGACGAACTTGATAAATTAGATGATCCAAAACCTGACAAATTCGACGAAAGCCTTGTTTACGTCATTGTTAAAACCTTTAAAAATCTTTTTTCATTATCGAACGCTATTTTTATTTTTATCACCGGTGATGAATTTTTCGATAGATTGGAAGATCAAAGATCGAAAAATCCTTATTCCACTTTTCATACCATCTTTACCGATAAAATTTTTCTTAATTCGCTTTATTACAAGGATATTGAAAATATCATAGACAATTTTAAAGAAGGAGAAATTAACAAGAAATATGACAAAAATTATCAAAAGTTTAAATCCTATATTAGTTGGAAAGCGAAAAACCATATCTTTGACACTCATAATTTGATTGAGGAATTTACTCAAAGAGATAAATCTGGGAAAGCCAAGGTAATCGTATTCGAAGATAAAGATCTCAAAAGAGGAAATATTGAAAGAGATTGGGCATTGGCGGCGGCTCTTCAAGTATTCATTAGCGCTACATACGACGAAAAATCTTATCCAGCAAATCCGAGAATTAATGAAAGGCTATATTTAACATTAAGAACCGCCGCCGAGAAACTATTTAATTTCTATGAGGTGTCTATTAAAAATGATGATTATTTAACTGTGCTCACTGGAGATGAGCAACAAACCTTGGGAATTGATAAATTGAGTGAAAACGTAAAAACTGATTTTTCCGGTTCAATTGAAGATTTTTTACTAAGAATGGAAAAATTTGATTACGCAATATCTAACTTTGAAATAAAGGAGGGAGATTCAGAAAAACAAGAGAAGGAACAAAAAACAACTACATTTTCGGTGATCGAGACGGAAAAATATCCCAACATTCAAAATATTAAAAAAACGACTGTTCAGTCACAATTCGAGAAAGACTTTGTTAGTCACTTATTGTCTCTTCATCTAATTAAATCTAATTTGGAAAGAGTTGGCCTTTCCGAGATTTTTAAACCTTACAAAGTTGAGTATTCAAATTTCGTAAAAATTGAAGAACCAATAAAATCTCAAAAACCGCGAACAACTTTAAAAAGCCAAATACTAAGTGGGGTAGATAGAATAAAGTTAATCGCTAAAGAACTTAAAACTTTATCTTTGGAGAAAATAATTCAAGATATAGTTTCAGAAATGAGTTTAAACTCCCATTCAATAGAGGTCGCTCCGTCTGGAACACCTATGTGGGACATCGATCAAAATTTGAGCGCATTTCTTCAATTTTTGAATAAAGAAAAGAAACTTCAAAAAGATTACTGGGTTTTATCGTTGAATGACAAACACTTAATTTGCGGTATAGACTTCGATCAACCGGTTCAAGAAGAATATTTAAAAATTAGAAGAAGCGATCGAAGAGATTCAAAAATAAAAATTTTAAACATTATTTTTACTAAAGTTTCCAATAAAAAAGGAGAGTGGAGAATTTTCAAATTGGACTCATATTTAGGAAATTTGAATACTTTAAAGGGAATAATAAAGAATAATTTCAAATAATTTCCCCCCTCCTCCCGCGAGCCCCGACGTCAGTCGGGGCGAGCGAAGAGATTGAATTTGTTTTCAGCGAAGCGA
>Ga0209210_1003183_pt1 | contig 11331 bp, 10 predicted proteins | sample RifGroA1_FD_183991 | JGI IMG/M metagenome (GOLD analysis project Ga0209210, IMG submission 183991) | Contaminated groundwater microbial communities from Rifle, Colorado, USA - Rifle Groundwater A1 (SPAdes) (version 2) | ecosystem: Environmental > Aquatic > Deep subsurface > Groundwater >...
AACCTCGAATGAGTCTGGGTTATTCCACAACTGCACTTCTGATTCTGCTTTCCCGCTGTCAGCTCATCCAGCCCATCAAAGAGCTTTCCCGTCTTCCTGATTTTCTCCGTTCCCGCCAGAACGATCTATCTAGCATCCAGCATCTGGCACCCGGTCTAGTTGGGAAAATTCCGATCTTTCTGGTCAGCGAGCATCTCAAAGGTGCAGCTCATGCCCTGAAAAATCAGCTCAATGAAAACGCCAAGACTTTTGCCGTAGTTTTTGATCTTCCTGAAGCCAATCATCACCTTATGGAAGGTCTGGCTCACCCTAAGTCAAATCCAGACAACCTGGCTTGTGTCTTTATTGATTCCCCCCATTACCACCCGGAAATTAGAAAGCGGTACCCCATTACCCGGGAAATTGTCAGAAAAAACCATATTCCTGTATTTGACCTACCCGTTTCTGGCCCAAATACCATCTTTGAAGTCATGGACTTAATTCAATCCGGCGCGTACCTAGCCTATTATTTGTCCCAGGAATACGGCATTGACCCGGGCCCCATTCCTTGGGTAGACTGGATGAAGGATGAACTCAAAAATTGACCTAATTTCTAATTAATCTAATTAACCTAAACAATGACCGAATACAATTTAGAAGAAAGAACTGCAAAATTTGGCGAAAGCATAATAATTTTTTGCAATAAATTGCCTAAAAATGAAATTACCAGGCCACTAATTACTCAATTAGTCAAAGCAGCTACAAGCGTTGGAGCCAATTATTGTGAGGCAGATGATGCGGAAAGCCGCGAAGACTTCAAACACAAAATCGGCATTTGCAAGAAGGAAGCCAGAGAGTCAAAACATTTTTTGCGAATGATTGCTACAGCTTTACCAGAATTTAAGGATTCTGCCCGAGAAATTTGGTCCGAGGCTAAGGAATTACATCTGATATTTAATGCTATTTACAGAAAAGTTGGGATTAAAAAAATTAGTCATTCCTTAGATCAATTAGGTCAATTAGAATAATTAGATCAATTATGCAATACATTAAATGGTTTAAGGAAATTTCTAAGGAAGACATCGGTATTGCTGGAGGCAAAGGTGCTAATTTGGGCGAGCTTACTCAAGCCGGGATCCCGGTTCCTCCTGGTTTTGTAGTTCTCTCGTCTGCCTATTTTGATTTTCTGGAACAAAACAAACTCCGGCCCAAAATTCATCAAATTCTCTCTGTTACCAACATTGAAGATCCGGCTCAATTAAACCCAGCTTCCAAGAAAATTCAAAAACTTATGGCCGGCTGTTTGGTGCCATCCGAAATTGCCAGACAAATTTTCCACAGCTATCACAAATTGGGATCCCGCCAGGCTGTAGCCGTCCGTTCTTCTGCCACAGCAGAGGATCTGCCGGAGGCCTCGTTTGCAGGCCAGCAGGAGTCTTACTTAAACGTCCTGGGTGATGCCAATGTGGTAGCCAGAGTCAAAGACTGTTGGATCTCACTTTTTGCCGCCCGGAGTATCTTCTATCGGCATCAGCAAAAATTTGACCACTTTAAAGTAGGTATTGCCGTACCAATACAAGCCATGATCCAATCAGAAGTATCGGGAGTCATGTTTACAGTCGACCCGATTTCTCACGACAAAGACATACTTGTGATCGAGGCCATCTGGGGCTTGGGGGATTATATCGTTCAAGGTGTCGTTACCCCCGATCATTTTGAAGTATCTAGAAGCTCAGGGGAAATAATTAGCCGCCACATAGCCACCCAGGAAATCATGGAAATCAGAAGCACCCAAGGCGTCAAACAAGTCAAGGTTCCTGCCAAGTTGCAAAAAGTGCAAAAAATCTCTGACGATTACGTTCTTCACTTAGGCAAAATTGGCCGCACAATTCACGATCATTACTTTTTCCCCCAGGACATCGAATGGGCCTTGTTTAACAAAAAGTTGTATATCACCCAATCCAGACCTATTACTACTCTTAAAAACGAAAAAGGGGATACCGGAAAAATTGAAACTACACACAAAGTCATTCTCAAAGGCGCCCCGGCTTCTCCCGGGTTGGTTTCCGGCCCAGTCAAAATTGCCAACAGTGTTAAATTCCTAGACAAAGTCAAAGCCGGAGACATTTTGGTTTCGGACATGACCACTCCGGATTTTGTGCCTGCCATGAAACGGGCAGCTGGTATTATTACCGACCGGGGCGGATTAACCTCACACGCTGCTATTGTTTCCCGTGAATTAGGGGTGCCTTGTATAGTTGGTACTACCACTGCCACTAAAGTCCTTAAGGATGGCCAAATGGTTACCATCAACGGCGCCTCTGGAGACGTCTACGATGGAGCTCTCGACCTTAAGTCAGTGCAATTGCATACACCCAAAACCGAAGTTTTCACTCATAGTGCCGCCAAAACTGCCACTAAGATTTATGTTAACTTGGCAGAACCGGAACTTGCCAAAAAGACCGCTTCCCGAAATGTAGACGGGGTTGGGTTACTTCGGGCCGAATTCATGATTGCCGGTATCGGTACCCATCCCAAGAAAATCATTGCCGACGGCAAACAAAAAGACTTCGTCAATAAACTGGCTGAAAAATTGACTGAATTTTGTCAAGCTTTTGCTCCCCGGCCCGTGGTCTACCGGGCCACCGATTTCAAAACCAACGAGTACCGAAGTTTAAAAGGGGGAGATTTATACGAACCCCAGGAATCAAATCCCATGTTGGGCTTTAGAGGTGCATTTCGCTATGTAGCTGACCCGGCTGTCTTTGACCTGGAACTCGAGGCCATTAAAATCGTTCGTAACAAGCACAAGCTTACCAATTTGCATCTCATGATTCCTTTTGTCCGAACCCCTCAGGAAATGCTCCAGGTTAAAAAACAGGTAGCCGCAGCCGGACTTACCCGGGGTTCATCTTTTAAACTCTGGATGATGGCAGAAATCCCCAGCAACGTCATTCTCTTAGACGACTTTATCGATACCGGCATTGACGGTGTTTCCATCGGCAGTAACGATTTGACCATGATGCTTATGGGTACAGACCGGGACAACGCTGAAGTAGCTTCCGTTTTTGATGAACGCAACCCGGCAGTTTTATGGGCCCTGGAAAAAATCATCAAGACCTGTCTTAAAAGAGGCATTACTTGCAGTATTTGCGGCCAGGCGCCGTCTCAATATCCGGACCTGGTAGAAAAACTCGTTTCCTGGGGCATTACCAGCGTTTCGGTTAATCCCGATGCTATTGAGCGGACTCGGGAACTCGTCTACAATAGTGAAGAAAGGATCGTCAAACATGGCAGTCACTCTTAAAACTCTTTACGCCCGGGAAATTCTCGATTCCCGTGCCACGCCTACTGTAGAGGCAGTAGCTATTTTGGACGATGGCTCGGTAGGTGTATCTTCAGTTCCTTCCGGCGCCTCTACGGGTGCCCTTGAGGCGCTAGAGCTTCGCGACAACGATCCGCACAGATTTTTAGGTAAAGGTGTTTTAACGGCAGTAGGCCACGTCAATACTGAAATTGCTGCAGCTTTGGTTGGGAAAAGTTTGGACAGCCTGGCTCAAGCAGACGAACTGCTCATTCAGCTGGATGCCACTCCCAATAAATCTAAATTAGGGGCCAATGCTATTTTGGGTGTGTCTCTGGCCATCTGTAAAGCTATGGCCACCAGTGCCAAAATGCCTTTATACAAATATGTAGCCTCACTATATGCTAACAATCAACCTCTTTTTGTTCCTACTCCTATGTTTAATATGATCAACGGTGGCAAACACGGTGCCGGGAATCTGGATTTTCAGGAGTTCCACGTCATTCCCAACCAGCGCCATTCCTTTGCTGCAGTCTTAGAAACCGGCGCCACTATTTATCAAACCATCAAGCAAATTCTTATCAGACGTGGGGCCATTCACAGCGTTGGCGACGAAGGAGGCTTTGCTCCCAATCTTTTTACCAATTTAGACGCGCTTGAAGTTCTTTCCGAATCCATCTCCCAGACCGGCCACAAAGTAGGCGTAGATGTGGAGTTGGGGTTAGATCTGGCCGCCGACTCATTTTTTAAAGAAGGCCGGTATGTAATTAAAGACCGCAGTTCTCCCTTAGAGGCTGTGGAGTTTATTGATTATCTCAAAGACTTAAACGAACAATACCGTTTACGCATTCTCGAAGACCCCTTGTCTGAAAATGATTGGCGGGGTTGGGCTACCCTGACTTCTACTTTGGGGAAAAATCTTTTGATCGTTGGGGATGATCTGTTGGTTACTCATCCTGAAAGAGTCAAAAAGGGGATTGCCGAAAAAGCCTGCAACACCATCCTTATCAAGCCCAACCAAATCGGTACCGTTTCCGAAACTATGGCTGTTACCAAGCAAGCCCGGGATGCTGGCTGGAAAGTTATTGTTTCTCACAGATCTGGAGAAACCAACGATACTTTCATTTCCGATTTTGCCGTAGGTGTGGGTGCAGACTATGTAAAATTTGGAGCTCCAGCTAGAGGTGAGCGGGTCGCCAAATACAACCGCCTCCTGGCCATCGAATCCGAGTTACATAGTTCATCTTAATATCACTCACTTGCATCTCCCTCTTACTCTAAGAGGGAGAAAATATGTGGAAGCAATTTCACTATCAAAATAAATCTCTAAAAGATAGACGTAGGCAATTAAGGTCATCGCCAACTAAAACAGAACAAATTCTTTGGAATAGACTCAGGAAAACTCAACTCGGAATCAAATTTATTAGACAATATAGCATAGACGGATATGTAGTCGATTTTTTCGCTCCTTCGTGTAGGCTTGCGATTGAAATTGACGGGCTCATCCACCTAAAGTCCAAAGTTTATGATAGTTATCGTAACAAATACCTGCAATCCCACGATATTCATGTATTACACATCCCAACCTCGGAAGTAGAAATCAATTTAAATTTAGTCGTCGAGAAAATACTTCAAAATATCCCCTCTTAGTGTAAGAGGGGATTACAGGGGTGATATTTTAAGTTATCATTAGACTAATGCCCGCTTCTGTTCCTAAACCAGTTGTTTTAGCCATTCTTGACGGCTGGGGTATTGCTCCACCTGGACCAGGCAACGCTATTGCTGCAGCCTCTACTCCCAACATGACCTCACTGTGGAGTGCCTATACCCATACTCAACTCATAGCCCACGGTGAGTCAGTAGGTCTGCCCAAGTCAGAGCCGGGTAACACTGAAACCGGGCATTTAAATCTAGGCGCCGGCCGGATTGTATATCAGGATTTGCCCAGAATTAACATGGCCATAGCCGACGGGACTTTTTTTCAGGATCCAGAGCTGATGGCCGCCATTACCCACGCCAAGAAAAATTCCTCCCGGGTTCACATTATGGGACTGGTTGGCGGCGGAGGCGTCCACTCTGATATTTCTCACCTGTTTGCCCTAGTCCGCTTGTGTAAAGAACAGCAGGTGCAAAAACTCTATCTGCACCTGTTTACCGACGGCCGTGATTCTCCGCCCACTGCAGCCTTGACATACATTAGCCAAGTCAAACAAATCATCGACCGGGAAGGCCTAGGGGAAATAGCTTCAATTATGGGCCGCTATTTTGCCATGGACCGGGATTTCCGCTGGGACAGAACAGCCAAAGCATATTTTTGTCTTACCCGGGGAGAAGGTAAAAAGGCCAAATCCGTAGATGAGGCCATTAGCCAATCATATTCAGCCAACAAGACAGACGAATTTATTGAACCTACCATCATTAATCCGGATGGTGTCATTAAAGCCTCTGACGCAGCTATTTTTTACAACTTTAGAATTGACCGGCCCCGCCAGCTGACCAAAGCTTTTGTCCTGCCAAACTTTGAAGAAATCGCCAATCACGTCGGATTTGACCCCTATGCAGTCAAATATACCCAAAAACACACCACCGATGTTTCCGGCAAGCCTCCTCCATTTGCCCGGGGACCGCAACTGGCCAATTTATATTTTGTCACCATGACCGAATATGAAGAGCATTTACCTGCTCATGTGGCTTTTCCGCCCCAAATAATCGATATGCCCTTAGGAAGGGTTGTGTCTACCAATCAGCTTAGGCAGTTGCGCCTGTGTGAGTCTGAAAAGGAAAGATTTGTGACCTATTATTTCAATGGCCAGCGGGAAGAAATATTTCCCTCCGAAGACCGGCAAATAGTTCCTTCTCCAAAAGTGCCTACCTACGACAAAAAACCTGAAATGGCAGCCCATGAAGTCACTCAAGTTGCACTCGAGAAAATCCAATCTCAAACTTATGATCTGGTTATTTTAAATTACGCCAACGCGGATATGGTGGGTCATACTGGCAATTTCAAGGCCACTCTCAAAGCCTGCGAAACGGTTGACGAGTGCATCGGCACTCTGTCACAAGCCGTTCTGGCTGTAGGTGGGGTACTGCTGATTACGGCCGACCACGGTAATGCTGAAGAGATGATCAACAGGACTACTGGGGGAATAGATACCGAACACAATTCCAACCCCGTACCCTTAATCATAGTCGGCGACGTTTTCCGCACGGCTAATCAAATCCCTCAAGGCATCTTAGCCGATGTTTCTCCTACCATCCTTGGACTTCTCAAGATTCCTGCCCCTTCCCAGATGACCGGCCGCAATTTACTACGATAGTTATTTCTCCTCTGTATACTCCGTCATCTGGGCCGATGTATTCATAAATTTTAGTAAGTTCCCGGGCCACTACTACATCAGCCCCCGGGTATCTGCGTTTTATTTCCTCTATTGTTTCACGAGTCCTTACCGGGGACTCGTAAATAATCGTTGTTGTATTGGACAAAATTTCGTATTTAGAATTCCAAAACCCCAAAAACATAAATTTATCAGTTGGCAAACCTGCAGCGCACAAAGCCGCAGTTAGAGCGCTTGGACCCGGAATTGGTATTACTTTAAATCCGGCTGCTCTGATTACACTGACGATCTTGTATCCAGGATCGGAAATCAGAGGTGTGCCGGCGTCAGAAACTAAGGCTACATCTCCAGTTTGTAAGGCCACGATCAAGCTCTCCACACTTTTATTCTCATTCCAATCCCTCACAGACATAAACTTAGGATGATTGGGGATATTTAGGAGTTTAAACAGCTGACCGGTTCTCCGGGTGTCCTCACACGCTACCACCGGTACCATGCTTAATGTTTCAATAGCCCTAAGCGTAATATCTTTGAGGTTGCCAATAGGTGTAGCCACCACATATAATGTTCCCATATGTTGGACTTCATTATACACATTGATAAATATCTCGGTCAGATCATATCAACTTACGGTGCAGCCACGTACGCCATTCTCTTTGCCATTATTTTTATTGAAACCGGTTTAGTTATCATGCCTTTTCTTCCCGGTGACAGTCTGCTTTTTGCCGCCGGTACTTTTGCCGCTCTTGGCTCACTTAATGTCTGGCTAATCTTTTTTCTTCTCTCTGTAGCCGCAGTTTTAGGAGACACAGCCAATTATTGGATCGGTCATTTTTTCGGCCAACAAATTTTATCCAACCCAAAAATTCCCATCAACCAAAAGCATGTAGATGAGACTAATCATTTTTTCGCTAAACATGGCGGCAAGACTATCTTTTTGGCCAGATTTGTTCCCATAGTCAGAACATTTGCTCCATTTGTAGCCGGTATCGGCAAAATGCATTACGGCAAATTTATTTCATACAACATTTTTGGCGGCATCGTTTGGGTGGGCTCATTCACCTTCACTGGCTATTTCTTTGGCAACATTCCCATCGTCAAGCACAACTTCTCCCTGGTCATTCTGGCCATTGTTCTTCTTTCGGTTGCCCCTATGCTTCTCGGCGTTCTCCAAAACCTAAAAAAAGCCTAAACACCCAAATCTTCTTTAACTTCCTTGGAATTCATACTTCCAAAGCCGTTTGGGCATCCTTCCGGAACTCTTGAACCATCTAGACGTCTTAGGGCAGTTGCTGCAATTCCGCTTTCCTTGCTATATGCCAGTCCGCAATATTGACCCAAATATCTTGCTAAGCAATCCTTACAAGCCACCGGAAGCATAAGCAAATTTATTTGAAATTTTCGTTCACCCATAAAGCCATTATAATCCCCGTGTCAACTAATTCAAAACTCCATTATATCTGCGGATTACCCCAACACATTTACCTTGGATCCTGACTTTTGTGGTAAAGATGGGGGACATGGAGGAATTAGCAGGTTCCAATCTGATTCTGGTTGATTCTTTGAAATATCTCTTCAGAGTCGCAAATCCATTATCCAGAAGGGCTACTACCACTTCACCGTCTTTAGCCTCTTCCGTCTGTTCAATAACCACAAAATCCCGGTCCAGAATGCCTGCCTCAATCATGGAATCACCTTTTACTTGTAGAACAAATGCTCTTCTTTTGGGTGAAACCATGGTCGGAGGAATTCCCAGTACTGCATTCGGGTCTGTATACGGTTCAATCGGAGCTCCGGCTGCAATAAATCCTAATATCGGCAGTTCCACCGAAGCCGGTGTTTGAGACCTCTGAGCCAGTTCTTTGTCTGTAATTTCAATACTTCTGACCGATCCCTCTTTTCTTTTAATCACCCCTTTTCTCTCCATGGTTTCCAGATGTTCATGGACTGTAGCCAGTGAAGACACCCCTAAAGCATGGGCTATTTCTTGTAAAGTAGGGGAGTATCCGTTCCTCTGGATATATTGGGAAATAAAATCTAAAATTTGTCTTTGCCTCTTGTACAAAACTATTGGCATAGATATACTTATATCCGAACAAATCCCAAATGTCAATACCTCAAAATATGTTTAAACTCAAAAGTCCATATAAACCCACGGGTGATCAGCCTGAGGCAATTGGAAAACTCATTACTGGTCCAAACCAGCAAGTATTACTGGGCGTTACCGGCTCCGGCAAGACTTTCACCATGGCCAACGTCATTCAGAAACTGCAGAAACCAACACTTATCATTTCCCACAACAAAACTTTGGCCGCCCAGTTATATCAGGAGTTTAGAGATTACTTTCCCGACAACGCCGTCTCGTATTTTGTCTCTTACTATGATTATTATCAGCCCGAGGCCTACATTCCTCAGTCGGATACATATATTGAAAAAGAAACTAATATCAACGACCAGATAGACAAACTTCGCTTAGCGGCTACTACAAATCTCTTAACCAGAAATGACGTCATTGTAGTCGCATCGGTTTCTTGTATTTACAATCTTGGGTCTCCTGCAGAGTATGGCAAAAGCATTTTAGAGCTGGCAGTTGGTCTCAAAGTCTCCCGCGACCAGATATTACTGCGCTTAAACGATCTTCAGTATTCCCGATCCGATTATAGCTTTCACCGTGGCACCTTCCGCGTCCGGGGAGAAGTAATCGACGTTTGTCTAGCCTACGAGGACTTGGCGATTCGTATTACCCACGACGGTCAAAAAATTACCAAACTCGAAAAACTCGATCCCCTCACCAGTGCTATTAAAAAGGTTAGTCCTTTTGAAGCTATTTACCCAGCTAAACACAACCTGCTTGCCCGAGATAACCAATCACAGGTATTCAAGCAAATGCGCCGTGATCTCGAACTTCAAGTTGCCAACTTCAAAAGTTCCGGCAAATTGTTAGAGGCCCACAGAATAAATCAACGAGTCAACTACGACCTCGAAATGATTCAGGAATTAGGTTACGTCAATGGCATCGAAAATTACTCCAGATATTTCGACGGTCGAAAAGAAGGCGATCCCCCTTACTCTCTCATGGATTATTTCCCCAAAGATTATTTGTTGATCATCGACGAATCCCATATGACTATTCCCCAAATCCGGGGCATGTACAACGGCGACCGATCCAGAAAACAAACTCTCATTGATTATGGTTTCAGACTTCCTGCAGCTCTAGACAACCGGCCTTTGAAGTTCGATGAGTTTATGCGCCGCATTGGTGGTCATACTTTCTATGTTTCAGCTACTCCTGACGAGTGGGAAGTTTCGCAATCAGAAGGTCACGTGGTTGAACAGCTCATCCGTCCTACTGGCTTAGTAGACCCACTTGTTAAAGTTTTACCCACTGCCAACCAAGTTAAAGACTTAGAAGGAAGAATCGATGCCTTAATTGCCAAAGGCCAACGCGCTTTGGTCACTACACTGACCAAACGGATGGCCGAAGATCTTTCCAGCTATTTAGACGAACGCGACTACAAAGTTCATTATCTGCATTCAGACGTAGATACCCTAGAACGCCTAGATATCTTAGACGATCTGCGTAAAGGCACCTATGACGTGATTGTAGGCATTAATCTCTTGCGGGAAGGCCTGGATCTGCCCGAAGTTTCATTAGTAGCCATTCTGGATGCAGACAAAGAAGGCTTCTTACGCTCCCGTACCGCTCTAATTCAAACCATGGGTAGAGCTGCCCGGCATCAGGAAGGTCAAGTCATCATGTACGCCGATAAAATGACCGACTCCATGAAAGCCGCCATCACCGAGGTATCCCGTAGACGGCAAGTTCAGCTAGATTACAACACCAAGCACGGCATTACTCCCAAATCAATTACTAAGGCCATCAGAGAGCGTATTGTAGAAAAAGAGGTAGAAACCGTCATTACTCTTGACCCCAAAGAAATTCTCAAAGGCAAATCAGTCGATGCAGCTGATATTGATATGTCCAAAGTAAACCAGCTTACTCCCAACGACCGCACCAAACTTATCAAACTGATGACCAAACAAATGAATTCAGCAGCCCGTGGTCTAGAATTCGAAATCGCCGCCCATCTCCGCGACCGCATTCGGAAAATACAGAAATCAAATAGTTTCTAATCGTTCCAACCTAAGAACCACACGCTCTCTCGCGGCAACTTTATCGGCTTACTCCCATGAAGATTGAAAAAGAGGACCTGCACTTCCTATTTCCCAGACTTTATGTCCCGTGCGGCCTTCGTGCTCAGCTACTATTGAGTATTGAACAAAACCCGAAAACCCCGTACAATAAATGACCATTGAATGACAATAGTATGACTATGAATGACAAAATCGTGATCAAGGGAGCCAGGGTTCACAACCTCAAAAATGTGGATTTGGAGATTCCCAAGAATAAACTTGTTGTCTTTACCGGTCTTTCTGGATCTGGTAAATCATCTTTGGCATTTGACACTATTTATGCTGAAGGCCAGCGCCGGTACGTAGAATCACTCTCTTCTTACGCCAGACAATTTTTAGGCATCATGGAGAAGCCTGACGTAGACCAGATAGAGGGATTGTCACCAGCTATATCTATCGACCAAAAATCTACTTCACATAATCCTAGATCTACAGTCGGCACAGTCACTGAAATATACGATTATCTAAGATTGTTATTTGCCCGAGTAGGGCATCCTCATTGTCCCAAGTGCGGCCGGG
>Ga0209210_1003185_pt1 | contig 11325 bp, 10 predicted proteins | sample RifGroA1_FD_183991 | JGI IMG/M metagenome (GOLD analysis project Ga0209210, IMG submission 183991) | Contaminated groundwater microbial communities from Rifle, Colorado, USA - Rifle Groundwater A1 (SPAdes) (version 2) | ecosystem: Environmental > Aquatic > Deep subsurface > Groundwater >...
AAACGAGTGAATTTATGCGCGGTTGTTTGGCTGTTGTAAAATATTAAATATGTTGATCAAACTCAATAAATTTGGGACGATACTCGTTTCCAGGCCCGCCGGGAAAGAAGCGTATCTGGCATTTAGCCCTACCCTAAACAGGGTAAAAGCAAACGAAGTAATTGATGTCGATTTTGACGGAATCGAGGTTTTGACTCCATCCTGGGCGGACGAATTTTTAAATCCGCTTCTTGCGGCCTTCAAGAGCCGCGTCAACCTTAAAAACACTCAAAATTCATCAGTTGTGGAAAGCCTTAAAATACTAAATCTTAATAAATTTGTTTAAAATTTGACAGTCATTCCTTCCTGAACTTTTGTGAATAGAGACACTTCCTGGCCTGGAAACTTTGCTCCCGGACCCCAGATTTTAGCCGATTTTACTTTTGCCGAAAAATCCGATCCGATTTTGGCGGCAACATCAGAAAGGGTCTCTCCTTCTTTCATAACTATTGCGCCTTCGGCAATATGAACGGACACAAACTTTAACTTATTCCAAATTTCGGTAATTAATTTGTCTATTCCGATATTTTTTTCGGCGCTTATTTCCAAATATTCATTTTCCATCAGTTTCAAATCTATTTTATTGACCACAAAAACTGCAGGAATATATACCCGGCTTACGGCAAAGGCGTCAAAAAGCCTATCAAGGGAGACTTTTTCATTGATGGTAATGGTTGCATTTTTTATTCCAAATTCCCTGGCAATTTCCTTTACGGTTTCGGTTTCAAGCTCTTGTCGAATGTTTGATTTGATTTCGATTCCCCCTTCCGTCTTTTTATCGATAATTACCCGGGGTCGCTCTTGATTAATTCGTATTCCTGCTCCCTCGAGTTCCGAAACCATCTTTTTTATCAGGTCAATTCTTTGAACATCAGTCATAATGATAAGTAAATCGGCTCCCCTGACGACTGATAAAACCTCCTTGCCTCTTCCCTTGCCTTCTTTCGCCCCCTCAATAAGACCGGGAATATCAAGAATTTGAATATAGGCTTCGTTGTATTTAAACATTCCGGGAATGACATTAACCGTTGTAAAAGCATATGGAGCAACTTTACTTTGGGCATTTGTGAGTTTATTTAGAAGTGTGGATTTACCGGAAGATGGGGGCCCGACAAGAACCACAGTTGCATCGCCCTGCTTTCGAACGGCGAAGCTTGTTCGCCCCGCGGAGCTTTGGCGAAGTGGGGTCAATGTTTCCATCTCTTTATCTTTTAATCTTGCGATTTTTGCACGCATTAAGCCAATAAAATGGTTGGTTGCCTTGTGATGGGGTGTTTTACGCAACGTTTCCTTGATGTCTTGTATTTGTTGCGAAATATCAGTCATCTTGAGGTATAATAACGGATAAGCATCTGTAGCTCAACTGGACAGAGCGCCTGTCTTCGGAACAGGAGGTTAGAGGCTCGAATCCTCTCAGATGCACCCTTCTTAATTAAATTTAAACTTCTTAAATCCCTGTCTTACGAGCCATTGAGCTATAACTGTAATAAACCCGAGATAAAATGCCCAGTAAAAAGAGGGAATTCCGAATCCTGTTATTACCGAAAGCCTTGCCAAAAGCCAAATTCCGACAGAGTTTACCAGGAAATAGTATCCGAACATCTTAAATTTGTTTCCCAAAAATTTCCCTGAGAACGTTTTACTAAAACGGGCAAATAGCGTCAGGAAAAATCCGGTTAAAATACCGGCCATTGTCGGAGTCATTACCGCGTTTCCAAGAACAAAACTATCGGAATAATAACTGTTGGCCAGAAATATTATGCCTGAATTGGTAGCCCAAACTATTAAAAATTTAACATAAGCCGTCATATATAATCACCCCGCTTTCTATATCCAGATTAGGCGAAATTTGATAAAATAGCAAGATAAGCCGAGGTGGCGAAATGGTATACGCAAAGGCCTTAAGAGCCTTCGAGTGCATAACTCATGCGGGTCCGAGTCCCGCCCTCGGCACCAGGACCAGATCGGGGACGAGTTCGACGGTAGAATGCTCGCTTTGGGAGCGAGAGGTACAGGGTCCAATTCCCTGGTCCCCGACAAGTTTGATATAATTTGTGGGTGCGAGGTTAGTTAATCGGCTTAACAACAGCTTTCCAAGCTGTGAAGAGGGGTTCGACTCCCCTACCTCGCTCATATTATAGGCTATTTTTGGAGCTGCCGACAACGATTACCACCTCATCGGGAGAGGAAGCGGACAGAGATATTATTTTTGAGTCAACCGCGTAAGTTTTAGAAAGAGCTTCCGTCAGCGCACTTATAAACCCCTTTTCTACCGAACTTTTTGTCTGGATAATAGTTTTAGTGTAATTGTAATTTGATGCATTACCTGTTGATGCGACTTTAAAACCTGCCTTTCCCAAAAGATCGCTTGCTTTGCCCGCTTCCCCGGCAATTCCCGATCCGTTTAAGATTTTAACGGAATGTTTTTCCAGATCAACCCGCGGTGTTGCGGTTGGTGTGGGAGTGGTGGTTTCGCTTGGGGCTGACGTTGGGGTAGTTACGGAAATTTTTATTCCCGATATATTCTTCTGGTAATAAACAATTCCTCCTAAAAGTGCACCCAAAAGAAATATTCCGGGAATGATTATGAAAAGAGGATTTATACCAGACTTGATCTCTTTAATTTCTTCGTGAATTCCCGGTTCGATATGCGGTTCGGTTTGCGGAGGAACCTCAATTTTGACTTCTTCTACTACAATCTTCTTTCTCGGCTTTTCGTCTTTATCAGGCATTATGTTAAAATATACCATACTTGGTGGTCGTAGCTCAATGGCAGAGCGCCAGCTTGTGGAGCTGGATGTTGCGGGTTCGACCCCCGTCGACCACCCCAAATAGTAATCTGCTTCTTGTTTAAAAATCAGTGGCGTCGATTACGGCTGTAGTGTCTATTCCTTAAAGCCTCAATTTGACGATCAATTTCGTGTTTGTTGTCTGGTTTTTTCATTTTTAACACCGGTATTTACCGTTTTATCGTATAAGTTGTAGGGTAATAAAGAAAGATTGCCGGAGAGTCTTCGACCAGAAAACGCTGGAAATCAAGGTAGATTTTTCTTCTCTCTTCCAGGTTAACCTCGGTTCTGCCGTCTTCGAGCAGCTTATCAATTCGGGGATTTGAATATTTTGTAATATTAGTCGCCGTCTGGGTTGAGTGCCAAATGGAATATTGGTCCGGGTCTTCGGGAATATCAAAAATGACAAGAAGAGCTTGATAATCATCGGGCAGAGTGAAAAAAGCCTGAATATTTGTTTTGACTCCTGCATCCTGCCAATTTTTGGCAATTTTTTCGGCAACGGAAAGAAGAATGGGAGAGGTAGTTAGTGTAATTTCGAGTTCTCCTTCTATTTCATTTTGGGCCTTTTTGGCATCGTAATTATATGGCTTGACTTGGGGGTTATAAGCCCAGGAATTTTCCGATATCGGGCTTATTGCCCGCGTTTGTTCTAACGAATCTTTATCAATTGCATAGGCAAGCGCTTGCCTGAAAACTTTATCCGATACCGAATCATTCTCGGTGTTAAAAAAAATCGCCACAAACTTGCCTTTGTCTGGTTGTTTTTCAATTTTTACTTTTTTCCACGAGTCAAAAGGCTTGGCGTCAATTAATCCTTTAAGCTCACCAACTTCGCCAAGTTTAAAGGCTAGTTTTGCCCTTTCCTCCGAAGGATAGAATTTATAAATAATCTTTTCTCCCTTTCCTCTCTCAAGTGTTAGTTGTTGAACAAAATTAGCTGATGAAAGCGCTACTTTTTTAACTAACCAGTCCCCCGTACCCAAAAGCCCTTTTTTAAATATCGGCCTAGCAACGACTGCCGGAAATGCAGAGTATGGATCGCTGAGTTTATAGACAAGCGTTTGAGCATCAGGCTTTTCTGTTTGGAGGTCGGAGAATTGGTAATTTATATCGGCGCTTTTTACCTCCTTTTCATCCTGCCACAACACGCCCTCTTTCAGATGAAAAATCCAAGTGATTCCTTTGTCAGGGGTTTCCCATGAAGATGCCAAATTCGGAGAGACATCGCCTTTTTCATCAATCTGTGTTAGTCCATTCCCTATCATATTCAAAATTTCGATGGGAAGCTTATCAACCGTATATCTGCCTACAATGCCTATTTTCCGGCTTCCGATGTGACCAAAGGCTGAAATCAAAAGGTTGGATAAAAAGAAGATTGCAACACCGCCCAAAATACCAGCTATAATTATTGTTTTAAATCGTTGCAAGAATGCCAAAGTAAGCCGCGCGATGTATCGCAAACTTTTCATTAAACCAAAAATCTAAGGATTGAAACGACAATAAAAGCCGCGACAGATATAATTGTCAGGCGGAAAGTAAGCTTTTCCACGCCTCTTCTCGTAAATGAGGTTGACGAGCCTCTGCCGAATCCTGTTCCCCTGGCCTGAATTAATATTAAGGCTATGATTGCAACGGAAAGGATTGTTTGGATAATAACTAATGCCTGGTTCATTTTAATATCCAAGAGATTGTAGTGTAAACAAACGAAATACTCAAGGAAAAGGCGAGAAGCGCCAAAAGACCTCCTAAACCAAATGCGGGAATGGAAAACCAGTAAGATGAAAATCCAACGAAAGAAAAGGAGTTTATAGAAAATCCGGGAACGACAAGGGTTACGAGGTACAAAGTCACGGCATAAGTAACCCATCTGAAAAGGCCGAAGGTGATTAAATTAAGAGGTAAAATTAAGAGGTTGATAACAGGCTTGACGATAAGGGAAGATAAAGCGACAGCGGCGCCTGCGAGCGCAATTGTTTCGTAGCCTTTGGCAAAGACCATGCCGGAGGTAACCAGGCTAACTATATAAATCGAGGCGGTAGAGATGACAAACCTTTTAATTATTCTCATAAATAGATAGTAGCTTATGGTGATATCTTCTTGCAAATCTATGTGCCTCGTCCCTCAACTTTTGCACGAGATTAAGCGCTGGGCCGGTTAGGCAGATTTTTTGCTTACCGACTATTAACCGGTCAGGGTTTTTAGCAATTCCGACGACAGGAACTTTTGAGGCAAAAGCTTTAACCTGTTCGACTCCTCCATCGACTATAATAAGATCGGGTTTAGGCCAGGTATTTTTAGCCCGCCTTTTTGAAATTTCGCGAAGGGAGTCTAAATCACTCTGACTATTTTTTTGACGGACTCTAAAATGCCTATACTCGTTTTTATCGGCTTCACCGTTAGTAAACACAACCATTGAAGCGGCAGCCTTCACACCTGCTAGGTGTGAAACGTCGTAACATTCTATTCGCCTTAATCTTTTTAAATTCAAAATCTTTTTTAAACTCTTAAGCTCTTCAACTCTAATATCTTCTACCAGATTTGGATTTTCTAAAAATCTTTCGGATGGGATTCTGGATTGGGTTATATACGCAAGCCGAGTTATTTGATTCCTAATCGCAGACGCTTCTTCAAATTTTTGCTCTTCTGCGAGCTTTTTCATCTCTTTTTCAAGAGAATTTTTAACTTTGCCAATTTTACCGCCCAAGATCGCCTTTATATTTTTAATGTTTTTCAAATATTTCATCTTTGATCCTTCATCTTTTATCTCGTTGGGGCATGGGTTGCATAACCCTATTTGGCTATATAGGCACGCCCTTTTGCCGACTTTATGATCTGAATATGGGAAGATTCTTCTTAAGCTTTTTAGGACCTGTCTAACATTATTTGACGATGGGAATGGACCATACGAGCCGTCCCTGCGGGTAGTAACAACTCTCGGAAACTCATCGTTTGTAATAGTTATGTAAAGCGGGTGCTTGTCGTCTTTTGCTGTGGAGTTATATTTCGGCTGAAACTTGTGAATTAGTTTTGCTTCCAAAAGGAGGGCCTCAAGCTCGGAATTGACCCTTACCATCGTTAAAGATGTTGCATTGTTAACCATCTGCCTGGTTTTAGGCAGAAGATTTAAATTGAAATAAGAAGTAATTCTGGCATTTAAGTTTATTGCCTTTCCGACGTAGATTGGTGTTTTACCAGTTTTGAATATATAAATCCCCGGACTTTCAGGAAATTTATTCGGTGGTTTTTCCATAATATAAACGTTATTAAAACTATAAATATTATAAACGTTATAATCAGGCTGGAAATTATAACATTATTCTTGTTGGTCGCAACTGCCACGCTTGAGCCGTCCACCTCAACCCTTATTTCATCCGGCGTGTTTTTTCCCAGAAAACTGTAAGGAACCGCAATTTTAGTTTCGAAAGAGGAAAACGGGGGCAAAACTTCTATATAGTCTTTGTAAAACTCTTTGGAATCAAAGTAAACATAAGGGGAAAGGGAATAAAAAGCGGTTTGCCCCGAATTTGTAATTTTTAAATTGAGTGAAGAATTGAAAAAAGGAGGGCCTTGTTTAACCGAGGCCATAACTTCGGGATCATTAAGAGTGTCCTTGGAAAGTTTTCCAAAAGAAACAAAAACGTCTTTTTGGGGATTAGAACCCAATTTATATGAGCCGGGCGCGTATGGTTTTTGAGAGTCTGCGCCGTGAACAACAAAAGAGAAATGCCTCAAGTCAAGCTTGTCAAAGAAATTTACCCCTCCTGTAGTTGAAGCCCAGGTGGGGTCAATTGGAATCCAGGCCCCACGCGCTTCGTCCCAATATTCGGGCCAGGAGTGAAGAACGTCTGCAACTAAGCTCAAAGGCTGAATTTCAGGGTTTTCGGTATAGGCATAGCCGTTGACTTCTCTGGCGGGGATTCCTGCCGCGCGGGCGATCGCGATAAAAAGGTCGGTAAATTCCATGCAAATTGCCGAATTTGGAGAGAGAAGCGCGCCCTTTGCTCCAAGACGCTCTACATTGGGCCTTACTCGCGTGTAGTCGTATTTAAGAGTTGTTGATACATAATCATAGATTGCTCTCGGGGTTTTAAGCTTATTAGCAAGAGCTTTGATTTCGGGATCGTCAGTTTGCCAATAATTAGTGCCTAACAAACTAGTCCCCAGTGCCTGTTCGGTGGGTTTTGGAAAAGGCCGCTCGCTTGAGAAAATTTGAACCTCGCCTGAAACCGAAACATCAAACCTTTGCCTGGCTTTTAATTCATATATAGCAAGCCAGTTGCCGTCGGGGTCAATTTTTACCTCAAGAGGTTTTGGCTCGATTGTGCGGATATAAACTCTCTGAAAAGCAGTATCGGGAGGAATTGCAATTTCCGTGGCGCTTGTTCTGTTCAACGGATTTTCAAGATGATAATTTAGTGTATAGGTAAAAACCTGAAAGTCTCCGAATCCAGCAGTTACCCCCGTCTTAGTAAGTTCACTTTTATTAAATTCATAAATCTTAAATCCTAAATCATTTATCTTTTTTGTTGGTTTTGGATAAATATATGCTTCAAGGCCAAAACTATCGGGAATTTTCAGTACCGCCGTGTAATTTCTAAAAGAAGAATCGTCGGAAAGCTTTGGAATGGATATTTCCCAAACCTCGCCGGTTCGGACAGCAAAGTTGGAATTCTCATATGTAACAAAAAAATGTCTTTGCTTGCCCCTCCCGACAACGGCATCGGGAAAAGATATTTTAATATTTGTTATATCCCTTTTTTTTTCACTGCTAACTGATAACTGTTCACCATTCACTGAACGCCCTTGCACGTTTGCGGTGTCAATATTTTCCAGAGACAAACTGTATGACGTTGCATAGAGAGTCGAAAAATTGTTTTCAAGGGTAACATCGTGTGTTACCAAAGTTTTGCCCGTTTCCTGCACTTCATAAGTAACTGTTGAATCAACACTAAACTCCGCTTCAGCTCTGGCGGTAAAAGGTAAAAAGTAAAAAGTAAAAGAGACGAGGATAAAGATGAATAATTTTTTGAGCATGGTTAAGTATATCAGACTTGACTTTTAGTCTCTTTACACATCAACAAAAAGGAGAGTGTGAAATGGATTTTTGGTTTACGACTCAGCAATTGGTCACAATGGCAATGATCAAGCGTGGCAAGGTGGAAACCGTCCCCAAGCGCTACTGCACTTTGCCTGGCTTTTCACCCAGGCGTTTGTTTTGATTTCCTGGCCTGCTCATTTGAGCCTGGTCATCATCGGTTTGGTCACGATCGGCGCGGCAGTGTTGCCCTATGCCATGCTTCCGTTTCGCAAACGCGAGTGGTCAACAAGTCCTGGGTGGGAACAATGAAATCGATAAAATCGAAATCGGAGTTTCCACCCAGGCAAGTAAGTACAAGTACACCTCGGAGGTGTACTACTGTTGCCACCTCGGTATATTGGTTAGAGATACTTCCCCGTATATGAAGTTTTGACTTTTTTGATTTCTGAAGGTATTCCGGTTGCAACTACATATCCCCCGGCATCTCCCCCTTCGGGGCCTAAATCAATTATATAGTCGCTGTTTTTGATTACATCCAAATTGTGCTCTATGATAAATACACTGTTGCTCTTCTCTACTAAAAGTCTAAGAACCTTAAGTAATTTTTCAACATCAGCAAAGTGAAGTCCGGTTGTAGGCTCATCCAAAATATATACAGTTTTTCCCGTAGATTTTTTCGAAAGTTCGGTTGCCAGTTTTACTCTTTGTGCCTCTCCACCGGAGAGTGTAGTCGCGGGCTGGCCCAGCTGCATATACCCCAAACCCACCCAGGAAAGAGTACCTAGTTTAGCTTGGATTTGGAAATGCGCGTGGAAAAATTCTTTTGCTTCATCCACTGTCATATCAAGAACTTCGGCGATGTTTTTGCCCCTAAAAGTTACTTCAAGAGTTTGTGCATTGTAGCGCTTTGCTTTACAAACTTCGCAGGTTATCCAGATATCGCTCATAAACTGCATTTCAATTCTAATTTGTCCTTGTCCTTCGCAGGCTTCGCAGCGGCCTCCCCGAACGTTGAATGAAAACCTTCCCTTTTTAAAGCCCTGGGTTCTTGCTTCCCGTGTTTCTGTAAATACATCCCTGATAAGATCAAATACTTTAGTATATGTTGCCGGATTACTCCTCGGCGTTCTTCCGATTGGAGACTGGTCTATTAATATGGCTTTGTCGATATTTTCGAGCCCCTCTATCTTTTTGTAAATCCCAGCCTCACCCCTATAAAGTGGGTTTAATTCTTTTTGAAGTGCAGGGAAAAGAGTTTCTACAAGAAGAGTAGATTTTCCGCTTCCGGAAACACCGGTTATTGCCACAAGTTTTCCTAGTGGAAATTCTACGTCAATGTTTTTTAAATTATATTGACTGCAGCCAAAAATTGATAATTTATTGGTAATTGGTAATTGGTAATTAGTAATTGGAATCGCAATTACTTTTTTACCGGAGAGGTATTGTCCTGTTAAAGATTTTGGATTTTTGATTATTTCCTGAGGCGTTCCTACAGCAACTACATTACCTCCTTGTTTTCCTGCTCCCGGACCAAAATCAACGACATAATCTGCTTCTCTAATCATTGTTGCGTCGTGCTCAACTACAATTACCGTATTTCCCAAATCCCTTAACTTCTTAAGGGTATCAATTAGTCTTTGATCGTCTCTGGGGTGAAGACCAATCGTGGGTTCGTCAAGTACATATAAAACCCCAGTTAATCCCGATCCGATTTGACTTGCAAGTCTGATTCTTTGCGCCTCTCCGCCAGACAAACTTCCCGCTTGCCTACCCAGTGTTAAATATTCCAATCCGACATCGGTCAGAAACTTTAATCTTCCAATAATTTCCTTGAGAATTAAGTTGGCAATTTCTTTTTCTCTTAGGCTTAGACTTAGACTGTTTATCCATCCAACTATTTCTGTGATCGAAAATTCTGTAACCTCAAATACATTTAGTTTGTTTATGGTTATGGCGAGCGATTCTTTTTTCAGTCTGGCCCCTTGACATGTCTGACAGATTGTTTCCTTCATATATTTTTTTATTTCCTCCCTTGACCACTCGCTCTCGGTTTCCCTAAATCTTCTTTCAAGATTTTTGGCAACGCCCTCAAAATTACCGGTTCCAAAAAGAATCATGTTTCTCTCTTTTTCGGTTAGTTTTTCGACAGGCCTTGAAAGGTCTATTCCTGCTTTTTGACATTCAACGCGAATTAAATGTCCGAACCAAGAATCCGACTCAATCATATTGGCAAATGGTCTTATTCCCCCCTCAAGAATCGTGAGCTCATCAGAAAAAACCAGTGACGCATCAACTTTTAAAATCTTTCCTAATCCCGTACAGGTGGGGCAAGCCCCATGAGGAGAATTAAAAGAAAAAGTTCTGGGCTCAATTTCGGGTAAACTAATATTATCCACCGGACAGGAGAATTTTTCGGAAAAAAGATTATCTTTAAATTTTTTTGGAAAATCGGGAATTTCAAAGGCAGAATCCAGAATTTGGGAAAGAATCAGGAGGCCCTCGGATAAATTAAGCGCTTGCTGGATTGAATCTGCCAGTCTTGATTTTAGTTCTGTTCCCGAACCCGATAATCTATCTACGACAACTTCGATATTGTGTTTATTTGTTTTAATAAGAACGATGTCTTCGGATAAATCGTGAATAAAGCCATCAATTCTAACTTGCCTATAGCCTTTCGACTTTAAGTTTTCAAGAAGTTGAGAGAATTCGCCTTTTCGATCCTGTATAACCGGGGCAAGAACCACAAACCAAGCCTTCTTTTCTTTTTTATAAGTCATATCTAATAAGCTATTTGCTTGTTCGACTATTTGATCGAGAGATTGACGGGCGATTTCCCTTCCGCAAATCGAACAATGGGGATGACCGACTCTGGCAAAAAGAAGCCTTAAATAATCGTAAATTTCGGTGACAGTTCCAATCGTTGAGCGTGGATTATGAGAAGTAGTTTTTTGATCAATAGAAATTGCCGGAGAAAGTCCGTCTATATAGTCAACATCCGGCTTATCCATTACACCCAAAAACTGCCTGGCGTAGCTAGATAAACTCTCCACATATCTTCTTTGGCCTTCAGCATATATAGTGTCAAAAGCCAGAGAGCTTTTTCCGCTTCCCGAAACCCCCGTAAAGACCACAAGTTTATTTTTGGGAATATCAAGATCAATATTTTTGAGATTATGCTGCCTTGCCCCCCTGATTTTTATTATGTTATCCATATTCTCCCGATGTGTCCTTCCTAATACACCTCCGAGGTGTATTTTATCCTATCTCTAATTTTCCCCGCGAGTTCGAAATTGAGATCTTGGGCGGCGAGGCGCATTTCGGTTTGGAGATTTTTAATCAATTTCTTTTTCTCCATGGGAGTGAGGGAATCGGCGTCAACAATCATTGCCGGAATTTCAAGAAGTTCCACTCTATCCACAAGTTTTTCTCTAATTGGCTTTTCTATCGAGGTTGGGG
>Ga0209210_1003189_pt1 | contig 11311 bp, 14 predicted proteins | sample RifGroA1_FD_183991 | JGI IMG/M metagenome (GOLD analysis project Ga0209210, IMG submission 183991) | Contaminated groundwater microbial communities from Rifle, Colorado, USA - Rifle Groundwater A1 (SPAdes) (version 2) | ecosystem: Environmental > Aquatic > Deep subsurface > Groundwater >...
GCATCAGGCACTCGTAGTAAAGTTGAACAACAACGGAACTAATCCTAAAAATAAACAAAAATCAGATGATTAAAAATTAAATATCTTCTGCCCTGCCGGTTTCTTGGTCTGGTGATGGCGCTGCAGGCGGCTTGTCTGTCGGCAGTCCCCTGTCAACCCTTGCAAAGCTTGGCGTTACAACAAGCCAGTTCTCACCGAAGCCTGCGATGTCGCCGTCATTTGCCTCAACAGTTTTCTTGATTTTGTCAATTGCGCGTTTTAATTCTGTAATATCCTTTTCCTTCAAAGGTGCAATATTCAATATGCTGATAGTGGTGCCTTCCCTTATAGCGTTCAAAACACCGCGGATATCATCAAATTTATTCAAGGTGTGCGGTTTTATAGTAACCTTTGCCTTAGAATCTTTTAAGTCGGCTGCAAGTTCAACATAATCCTCTCCCATCTCGGGAACATCGTCTGTCGTGAAAACAGAACCCATCTTTTTTTTCAAATCGCCCCAAATTGCCATTTTAGCTCCTTACTCGCTGTTCGGTGTTCGGTGTGCGCCATTCGGAGCGAATAGCGTTATGCGATTACCGATTGCGATATCGTTTGCTACTTCGCTGTCCCTACAGTTCTTAATAAAGATTTCTATTATGTATTAAATAGGAAAATTAAGCAGATGGGCGGGGTTCGGCACCTGGCAGGCCTGCAAAAGACTCAAGTGGCGGACCATATTTCGTTGTTTCTCGCACATAGATTTCGTGCGCCAGTAATAGCTCTTCTAGTGTTGCTCTATTAAGAAGCTCTTTTGGCATCACAAAAACACACTTAGTATCAACGCTAATTGGCAGACCACTAATTCTGCTGTCTGTTGGCTGGATTAATAATTGCGGACCATTAATACCATGCACAATACCGCTGTACCACGTACCTAATAAATTATAAACAACAGTATCGCCTAGCTTATAACTCATATGCTTTCGCTCCTTAGCTTTTTATTTGTAAAAGAGTTTATAAGTTTTTGTTTTGTGCAGAAAATTTTACAAAATATTTTTATGAAAAACGCACAGCGTTTTCCATTCCTTGAAATCCGCAAGCGGCGGGTTCAAGTTATTTGTACGCAGATATTTTAATTTTTCAGCCAAACTGTTTATTATTCAAAACAATTATTTATTAACTTCTGAAAAAAAACCTTCGCATGGCTACTGGAGTTGTTGAATTAAATCCCTTATCTATTGCTGAACAAATTCTTCAGCATGCCACTCGCCGGCGATTCAGCGGTGTCCGGCTGTCCGGCCCTCCTGGCTCTGGCAAGACTGCTCTTGCGAAAATCATTTCAGAGCGCACAGGCTGGCCTCGGTATTCAGTCGGCATTATTTTCAGAGGGCTATACGAATCAGCAGATAAGGCGCGCTTTCCAACCTTTCAGGCATATTGGGCAAGCACAACAATTGAAGAAAACCTTGAAGCAGACAGGCTTGCTTTAAAAAAAACTGAAGAATATCTAAATTCCGGACAAGGAGTTGTATTTGACAGCAGATTTCATTATGCGGTCTTAAAATTTCCGTTGCTTGGCGTATTTGTTGATGCCCCCTTGGAAGTGCGCGCTTTGCGCCAATTTCAAACAACGCTATCGCTGGAAGAACTTAGAAAAAAAATGGACTACTTGGATACGCGCGAAAAAGACGAGTGTGAAAAAGCCAAAGAGTTGGGCAAAAGATTCGGTATGCAAGATTTCAGCTACAGAACTTGCCCTTATAATCTGCACCTGCGCTCTGATTTGCTGACTTTAGAACAGGAATTAACAGGAGTACTTGATAGCTTAAACATGCTGAAAAATTAATTATTTTTTGCCGTTCTGCAAGGTCTCTAAAATACAAGTAAGATTCCACAGCCTTGTCCGGACATCCGCAGAAAGGTTTGGATCGATTGACAGGTCTTCTAATTTTCCCAGTGCAGCATCAACTTTCATGCTTATTTCTTCTGGCGCGGCACAGGCAAACCCTGTGTTGATTTCCTGCAGGGCTTCTTTCACGCCTTTGGAGACTGCGCCGTCCTCGCACAGGCCTGCCAGCACTTCTATGACTTCTGTAAGCTCTGCCATGTTAAAAAGTAGCATCAGAACAGTTTATAAGGTTTTTTAAATTCAAGGCAATACTGCTAATAGATGATAGCACTTATCAAATATATTTATTTGCGCACTTTAAAATTCTTAATCAGCAAAGAATTAGCCACAACACTTACAGATGAAAAAGCCATGGCCAGCGCAGCTATTGCAGGATTTAGAAGCGTGCCTGTGATCGGGTACAAAACCCCCGCAGCAATCGGAATGGCCGCAACATTGTAAAAGAAGGCCCAGAAAAGATTTTGCTTCACTTTTGCCATGATGTACTTGCTGAGTTTTATTGCGGAGATAACATCGCGCATGTCTGATTTAATCAGGACAATTCCTCCGGATTCTTTTGCAATATCAGTCCCTGCGCCAACAGCAATCCCCACATCCGCAGCAGCTAAGGCTGGCCCGTCATTCACACCATCGCCGACCATTGCCACAACAGCTCCGTGTGATTGCAGTTCTTTTATTTTCTTCAGCTTGTCCTGCGGAAGGGCCTGCGCGAAAATATTAATAATGCCTGCTTCCCGTGCAATATGCGAAGCAACTTTTTCATTATCGCCCGTAATCATATAAACATCTATACCTTGCTTCTTCAGCGATTCGACAGCAGACCTTGCTTCTTTCTTTAATTTATCTGCAATTGAAACTGCGCCGATAAATTTATGGTTGTACGCCACCAAAACAACTGTCTGCCCCTGCATTTCCAAATCATGAATTTCATACTCAAACCCGTCAATTGAAATATTCTCGTCTTTTAGCAGTGCCTTGTTGCCAACAAGAATATATGCATTCTGAAATTTTGCTTTCACGCCTTTGCCCGGAATTATCTGGTGTGATTCTGCTTCTTTGTGCTTTTCCAAACGAATATCTGAATAATCAACTATTGCTTTTGCGATCGGATGCGAAGAGCCCTTTTCTGCAATAACAGCATATTTCAAAAATAATGGTTTCTCTATCTGCATTAAGTGCAGTCCTGTGACCTCTGGCCTGCCTTCTGTAATAGTTCCGGTCTTGTCGAAAATAACAGTGTCAACTTTTCCTGCAGACTCAAGAGCCTCTCCGTTCCGAATCAGGATGCCTGCCTCTGCCCCTTTTCCTATTCCAAGAAGCAGTGCAGTTGGCGTGGCAAGCCCTAATGCGCACGGGCAGGCGATTATCAAAACAGAAACAGCCACAGTTAATACAAATGTAATATTTGCGCTGGCATAGTGCCAGTAAAATCCAGAAGCAATTGCAACAAAAATAACTGCCGGAACAAAATAACCTGAAACCTGGTCTGCAAGCCTCTGCACTGGGACTTTTGACATGTGCGCGCTACTTACCAGCTCAACAATCTGCGCAAGCAAGGTGTCCTGGCCGACTTTTGTTGCTTTGATTTTCAGCAATTCGCTTTTGTTTATTGTCCCGCCAATGACTTTATCGCCGATTGATTTTGAAACTGGCATTGATTCGCCTGTGATAATTGATTCATCAACTTCGCTGTGCCCAAAAATAACTATTCCATCTGTCGGAATCTTTTCTCCTGGCTTGACAATGCAGATGTCTTCTGTTTTTATTTCAGAAACAGGAATCTCGACTTCTCCCTGCGCCCGCACCACAATTGCAGTCCTCGGCGTCAAGTCCATCAGCTTCTTGAGGGCCTGCGATGCCCTGCCTTTTGCAACATCTTCGAGGAATTTTCCAAGCAGAATAAAAGTAATTATCAGCGCAGATGTGTCAAAATACAATGAATTTGAATTTGTAAATAATCCATAAACGCTGTACGCCCATGCAGCTGACGTGCCGATTGCAACAAGCGTGTCCATATTAGCAGTCTTTGCCTTAAACGCATCGAGCATGCCTTTGTAATACCTAAACCCTGGGTAAAACTGCACAATAGATGCAAGGACTAATAAGATGTAATTTTCATAAGGCACGTTTACTGCGAACATCAAGAGCAGGATTACGATTGTAAGGCCTGCACTCAGCATAAGTATTCTTTTCAGGTTTGCGAAGTCTTTTTCAGGCGCTTCAAATGCAGCAAGGCAGTTGCTTGAGCAGAAATAGTATTTTTTCCCATTCACTGTTTTTGTAATTGTAGCTGTCTTTTCATCGACTTGCATGCCGCAGATTGGGTCAACTGCCATGAAATAATATTGAAAGATAGCTTAATTAAGTTTATTGTTGGTAAGAATATCAATTCTTAAATTGCGCAGGATTTTTATCAAACTGTTGCTTGCATGCCTCAGAGCAGAAGTAGTACGCCTTGCCAGCGTGTTCGCTTTTCATGCTTGTGTTTTCATTTACTAACATCTTGCAGATAGGGTCAATAGACTGTAATGTTTTCTCAGGGCTTTTCTTTTGAAACCAGCCGAATACCATGAATATATTGCGAAATTAGGGTTAATTAAGTTTATGAAAAATGCGCGAAAACTCCGCCCTTTAGGGCGTGGGATGAAGCGCGCATTTTCCATTCCTTGAACCCGCCATTTTAAGCGAGGCGCTGTTAAAACCACGGACTTCCAGAGAAAATTGTGCAACAAATCCGCAGATTTTTCTCGCGTAGTACGGGGAATATGAAAAAATCCTACAAATTTTTCCATTCCGCAAAGCCCTACTTTGCGTTAGCGCCGAGCGGCGGGTTCAAGTTATTTCTGTACATCAATGACACAAACATAAGCTATTTTATTCAAAGGCTGGACTGTGACTTTTGTCTGGCCGGCTTGCTGGCATAATTCCATCAAGTCTTGCTTTGAGAACTGCTCTGATGGATGATTCAGGACATCTGCGCCCAAATCTAGTAAAACAAAACCTTTCTTTTCATCAATTATGTGATAAGGCACTTTTGCGGCGATGTAACTTTTTATTCTATCTGCCAGAGCATTTTCAGAATACGCAGTGATAAAAATCTTTCCATTTTGTTTTGCAACCCGCACCATTTCTTTAATTGCAGAAACTTTTTTGTCGGCTAGATTCGCAATTAAATCCGGCGCGAAAACATAATCAAAAAAAGAATCAGCAAAGTGCATTTTGAGGCAATTTTCATGAAAAAACGTTACATTTTTTAAATCTGCATTTGCTTTTTTTGCAACTTCAAGTTCACTTTCGTTTATATCTATGCCAACAACTTCTTTGCTTTTTTTTGCTAATAAGTTTGTAAATCTTCCTTCACCACATCCAACGTCCAAAACAGTTTTGCCTGCCAAATCAATTTTTAGGAAAAATTCTTTTTCTTTTTCATAATAATCTTTGAACAGAGGCGTTGCCTTGGTTATTACGTCTGTCCATGATTCTGCATACGTATTATGGTCTAACACCATCATTTTTCTCCAAAAACCGGTGGTTGATTCTGATTGTTTCTAACAACTGGGCAAGCTTCATGGCGATTCCGTCAACTTTATTCCTCTCAAAGAAGGCTTTTATATCTTTTTCATCTTCAAGCCTTGTCAAGCCGTCCAGGTCTTCGATTATGTGCCCTAACAGGCTGACGCTGTGACCCTCGCCGAACCTTTTTTTCAGCTCAGTGAAATTATTTTTTATCCACGGCCATAGCAAATCAATGGCATGCCTGTTAGCGCCAACCCTGCCAGTGATATAAAACAGGTCTTGGCTTCGCACAGCACTGCTTAGAGAATAATCCAGTGCTTTCTGAACTAATTCCTTTTGCCGGAACCTGCCCAGCACGCCTAAAAATCTAAGCTTTTCTTCAACCTGTTCTTCTTTTTCAAATAAACCTGTGAATATTTCATAAGTCTTTGAATCGCCCTGCAGAGCCACCAGGGAATAAACAGCGCCTCTTAAATCTGGATTCAGAGCGCCGTCCTTCATGAATGCCTCAAATCTCTTCAGCCCATCGGATAAAACAGATTTTTCTCCGAACAATCCGAGCGCAGAAATCATCTGGCTTCGGAGTATTGCCGTATTTTCTTTTTCCTTTTTCTTCTTTTCCCAGCCAATGCCTGCAAAAATCTTTGAGCAGTATTCAATCCCGTGCTTCTTTGCAGATTCCTGAAGCCTTCCGTGCGCCATGTTGTAAATGCCTGCAAGCCTGCCTGCAATATCCTGGCAGATGATAAATTCATCGTCAGACTCATATGCACTTATAAAATCAAAATATTCTGATGCTGGAATTTCGCAGGCCTTTGCAGCAGCCCATAAATCATTTTGCAAGCCCCACCTGTCTTGCACGCCTAATTTTTTCTCTTTTATCTGCGTTTTCAAGGCTTCCAAAACTTTTTTATCATACTTTGCGCGGTAAAAACCTGCCTGCCCGTGGTTTAATTTTACCCAATTCGCTTTTTGTTTTAATTTTATTTCTTTTTTCTTCTCTTCCATCAAAACTGAAATCTCTTCGCCATAGTCTGTGACTATAGTCATAGGAATTTCCCAAATACCCTTATCATCTTTATTTTGCTCCAGCAAAAATCTTTTCTGCGATAAAACTAATTTCTGCCCTTCAAGTTTCACATCAATAATTGGATAGCCTGTCTGCTTCAGCCATGAATCCATTATCTTCGCGACAGGGATTTTTGAGCAGTCCTCAAGAGCAGCCCACAAGTCGCCTGCTGTTGTGTTGGAATACTTATGAGTTGAAATATACTTTTGCAGGCCTGACCTGAAAACTTCTTCTCCTAAAAAAGTTTCCAGCATTCTCAGGAGGCTTGCTCCTTTGTCATAGGAAATCTTGTCAAAAATTTCATTTACTTCATGCGGTGTTTTAACATCAGCATCAATCGGGTGTGATGTGCCAAGAGAATCAAGCGCCAGGGCAGATGCAGTATCTCCGCTGAGGAATTGATTCCAGAATTCCCACTCTGGGTAGTGGTGCGCCACAACTTTTATTGCCATCCATGTGGCAAAGCTCTCATTCAGCCACAAGTCATTCCACCATTTCATCGTCACAAGATTGCCGAACCACATGTGAGCCAGCTCGTGTGCAACAACTTCTGCAATGTACTGCTTTCTCACTGTTGATGTGTTTTTAGCATCGTAAATCAGGCCAGCTTCCCTGAAAGTTATGGCGCCCCAATTTTCCATTGCGCCGGATGAAAAATCAGGTAGGGCAATCAGGTCAATCTTCGGTAGTGGATACGGCACTCCAAAATAATTTTCATAATATTCCAAAAACTTTTTTGTGCAGTCAATCGCAAATGCGCCGAATTTCTTTTTTCCTTTCGTACATACAAATCTTACTGCAATGCCTTTGTATTTGTCTTCAGAATATTCAAACTCCCCGATTCCGAAGTAAACCAAATATGTTGACATTTTCGGCGTTTGCTGGAATCTCACAGTCTGCCTCGCCTTATCTATGCTTGTTGTTTCCAAGGCAGGCATGTTTGAAATTACTTCGAACTTTTTGTCCGCTGTGATTGAAATTTCAAAAACTGCTTTCATGTCCGGCGCATCAAAGCATGGGAAGCATCTTCTTGCATCGGCAGGCTCGAACTGCGTTGTTGCTATGTATTTTATTTCTCCATCTTTTGTAATATTTTTGCTTTTGTAAAAGCCAGCCAAACCGTCAAGAAGCTGCCCTTCAAAGGAAATATACAATTCATGCGAGCCTACCTCGATTTTTTTCTCAAACTGTAAAACCAATTCTTCTTTCTCTTTATCTAACTGGTGTTTCGGCGTTATTGTATCGCCGTTTGCAGTTATCTTGCACCTTGTGATTTCTAAGCCGACTGAATTCAAAATAATCTTATCTGTAGGCTCTTTGAGTTCGATCGTGATAGTTTCCTCGCCGAAATACCTGAAATACTTCATATCCACATCAAGCGATAGTTTGTAATTCAGCGGCGTTATAGGGTTACCCATGTTTTGGAAAAATTGCGAGAGATTTTAAGCCTTGTGTTTTTAATTATCTTATGGATGCCCTTGGCACTTTTGTTAAAAGCAGGTATGCGCTTAAAACTACGCTTTCGCTGGAAGCTGTGGCAGAAAGGCTGGCAAGCCCCGCCCAAGATTACAACTTAGCTGAACCGCCAAAGCAAGTAGGTGGCGGGTATCTCATAAAAGCACTTTACAAAGATGTCAGCGTCTGGAGGCCTGTTGATATTCAGCTCTGGCAGGGTGAAGGAAAGGTATTATTTTCAATCCAGATACCATTAAAAGACGGCCGAAGCGAAAAACACATGCTTAACGAGGTTGCAAGGTTGCTGGAAGATATTTTAAAAAATAAAAAAGCAACCTGAGATTTCTCAGATGCATCTTGTCTCATGGCTTGGAATCAGAAATACCTTTTCTGCTTGAGAGACCAATTCCAGGTGCATGCAAACAGCCAGCCCAACAAGTAGCCAACGATAAACGTCACTATAATAAGTGTTATCGCAGTCATCCAGTCAAAAGGCAGTACAGTCACTGATGTGTTCAGGAAATGCAGTCCAGTGATCCAGTTTACGAGCCAAGGTCCATTTCCAGATAAAACCACCAGCGCCCACAGTATATGAATTACTGCAGCGAAACTTCCCAATCCGAATGCTGTCTGTTTTTCATTTAGTTTTGCCATGATTACCTCCTTTGATACATAATGGGATTTATTATTTTAATATGTGTGTAACTGTCTGGCAGAGATTAAACTCCTTGATTACGTAAGTGAGGCGCCAGCCCAACAGCATATTACTATCTTTTATAAGCATCATCGTGATGCCCAAAGAAAATAAATTCAACCACTTTGCTAATCTCATCGATTTCAAATTTCAGAACGAAGCTTTTCATTATGTGGACCCGCCTTTCGCCTGCAAGATCATGTTCTAATGGTTTATAATGCCGGGGGTTTTGCACAATTTCATTCATCTTCTTTTCTAAGGCTTCGCGCAAAACTGGGTTTTTCTTGCAACGTTTTTCAATATCTCTCTGACAGGACGGCTTTATATTTATAGCGTACATCCACTAAAATCCTATTTAATATTCTTAAATATATCGGAAACGGACTTTACGCGAATAGATTTTTCTTTTTTTCTTTTTTCTAATTCTTTCCTAAATTCTTCTTTTAATGGCAGTTCGTCAACCGGGTGCCAGCCAATCTTTTTGCAAAATTCCCACTCTTTATCTGTCAAAGTGCCAGTTCTTATATAATTTTCAAATATTAGTTTCTTTGTTATTTCTTCCCTTGCGACCTCGCTCCAATTTACCCACTGAAATTGTTTTAACTCGGTCTTAACTTCTTCCGATACAGATAATGTTACGGACGTCATTTCCGTAGCGGCTTTGCCGCGAGGCGCAGCTGAACCGCGTTCAGATTGCGTCTTGATTTTTTGAACTTTTTCAGTTCGTTTATCCTAACTCCAAACTTCTGCTTAAGATACTCCGGCCAGTTTATCTCGGGATGCCTATCTATCTTTTCCTTCAAATCTGTTGGAATTGAAACTGTAAACGTTGGCATTTTATTCCACGCTGGCCTGCACCAGTATTAGTGCATATACAAAACCTCGTGTATTTAAAGGTTTTGGTCGGCAAGGGTTTCTTGGCATCGTGAAAGATGAGGGATGGGGCGGACTGAGGAGTAGTGGATAGATAGGCATAGCTGCAAGAAAAGGTTAAAAGGACACTCAAAACAATAAACAATATTATGGCGCTCGGAAATACGATAAAATCGGTCAGGGATATAATGCGAAAAGACGCAGGCGTAGATGGTGATGCCCAACGAGTTTCTCAGCTGGTTTGGATGATATTTTTGAAAGTCTTTGATGCAATGGAGCAAGAAAGAGGAGCGGAAGATGAGAATTATAAAAGTCCGTTACCTAAAGAGATAAGGTGGCAAAATTGGGCCACTAATCCAGAAGGTATTACGGGGGACGAACTTCTGGATTTCGTTAATAACAAACTCTTCAAGACTCTAAAAAATTTAGAATTAGATGAAAATTCTGATAAAAGAGGTTACATCATTAAGCAAGTATTTGAAGATGCTTACAATTATATGAAAAATGGGATTTTGGTAAGGCAAGTTATAAACAAAATAAACGAACTTGATTTTACAACAACAGAAGATAGACATATGTTTAATGATATTTATGAAACAATTCTTAAAGAACTGCAAAGTGCAGGTAGTGCTGGAGAGTTCTATACGCCGCGACCGGTTACGCAGTTTATTGTCGATATGATTAATCCGAAATTAGGGGATATTGTTTTAGATCCTGCCTGCGGAACAGGCGGTTTCTTAATTTCTGTATTAAATCATTTGAAGAAAAGTATAAAAAATATTGAAAACGAGAAGATTTTAGAAAAAACATTAAGAGGTATCGAAAAGAAACCGCTTCCGCACCTTTTATGTATGACTAATATGATTTTGCATGATATCGAAGTTCCTAATATACGACATGATAATTCTTTATCCAGACCGATAATAGATTATACTGATAAAGATAAAGTTAATGTTGTTGTAACAAATCCGCCTTTTGGCGGAGCTGAAGAAGAAGGAATTGAGAATAATTTTCCATCAGAATTTAGGACTAGAGAAACCGCAGATCTCTTTCTAATTCTAATAATGAAGCTTTTGCGAGATGATGGTAAATGCGGAATAGTTCTGCCGGATGGTTTCTTATTCGGTGAAGGCGTTAAAACAAGAATAAAGGAAAAACTCTTGAGCGAATTTAATCTCCACACGATAGTTAGATTACCTAATGGAGTATTTAATCCGTATACGGGAATAAGAACTAACCTATTATTCTTTGAAAAAGGCGCGCCAACAAAAGAGGTTTGGTATTTTGAACATCCTTTGCCAGAAGGATACAAAACATATAACAAAACCAAGCCTATGCGACATGAAGAATTTGAACTGGAAAAACATTGGTGGAATAACAGGGATGATGAAAAGTTTAAGCAGCATTGCTGGAAAGTCTCTCTTGCAGATATTCAGAAGAAGAATTATAATTTGGATATAAATAATCCAAACAAGCCTGAAGCAGAAAAAGAGCTTTCAAAAGAGGAAATTATCGCTAAGATTGAGCAAAATATTAAGAGGACGAACGAAATTTTAACCCAAATAAAAGGATTTTAATAAAATGTCTGAATGGAAAAAAGTTAAATTAGGAGATTTGTGGAAAGAATCTAAAATTGAATCATTAAATCCTGATTCAAATAAGAGAATAAAAGTTAAACTAAATGTTTTAGGAGTAGAAAAAAGATCTGCGAAAAATGATGAAAAAGGGGCTACTAAATATTTTATAAGAAAATCGGGGCAATTCGTATATGGAAAACAAAATTTACATAAAGGTGCATTCGGAATTATTCCAAAAG
>Ga0209210_1003192_pt1 | contig 11305 bp, 8 predicted proteins | sample RifGroA1_FD_183991 | JGI IMG/M metagenome (GOLD analysis project Ga0209210, IMG submission 183991) | Contaminated groundwater microbial communities from Rifle, Colorado, USA - Rifle Groundwater A1 (SPAdes) (version 2) | ecosystem: Environmental > Aquatic > Deep subsurface > Groundwater >...
ATTAGCAAAAATTTCAAAAACAGGAGAAACATATCCTATATTTAATCCAAAGCGATTAGTATTTTTCGCTAAAATAGAATTCGTATAATTTGTATGTGAAATTAAATCTGTATATGGACCAAGAGATTCTTCGTCATCTTCTCTCCCGCCATAAAGTTCAAAACTCCTTTTTGAGTTCATCACAAATATATCAAGACCAATTGCAAATCCTTTTCCTTTTTTATTTGTTAGTTGAGGATTTATTCCAAAATATGGCTCTATATGTGAGCTTCGGGGGGTTATTGCAATCCCTCCTCCAATTTTTAATCTTGCTTTTGGTTTTTTTTCTATTCTGTTGGCTTCTTCTTGTTCTGTTCTAATTTTTTCTTGCTGTCTTTTAAGTTCTTTAAGTTTTTCTTCTTGTTCTTTTTTAAGCCTCTCTCTTTCTGGTTTTTCTTGGATATAATTTTCAACTTTTTTAATCTCTTCTTCAGAAAGAAATTTTTCTATTGGAATTCTTGAATTTCCGACAAGGTTTCCATCAACTATTTTTAATTGATAAGCGTATTCTTTTCTAATAAGTTCTTCTAATTGTTTTGAATTAAATCTGTTGAATTCTTTTTGAGTTTTTACAAATTCTTTTATTCTTTCAAAAAAACCGCTTCCAAGATATTCTGCTTCTTTTTGATCCATCTCATTATAACTTTTGCTTATAATTTCATCACACTTATTAATTGACTCTTGACAATAGTCGTAGATTTTTAAAACATAATCTATTTTTTTTGTATCAAAATTAAATGAAAACTTTTCCTGAGATTTTATTGGATAAATATTCTTTTGAACGCTAACATAATCATAGACTCCGTCATTATCTGTATCTCCGTAATAGAGCCAAATATTTCCCTGATTTTCATTTTTTGGGCAAGCGCATAACCATGCTTTGATATTTTTTTTAAAAGCAGGCATCTCTGCATAAGCTGTCTCGTCTCCTGTTTCAAGATAAAAATTTAAAATTGCATCTTGATTTTCTTGTTTTTGTATTTTAGGTGTTTGTGAATAAACTTTTTCTGGGGCAAAAAAATTAGTCGTTAACAAAAATGCTCCTGCGGTTAATAATTTCTTTAATGTTTTCATAACTTAAGAATGATTACACTCTTTAAAAACTTTTTGGAATAAAGAACATTTTTCTCGCGTCAATCCTCTACTCGAATTAGCAATTTGATTTTTTAACAAATGCTGTTTAAACAGAGATAATATAAATTGCTAATCCTCTGCTCGAATTAGTGTCAAGAAGATTAATATAAAAATAGCTTGCCACTAATCCTCGCTCTCCACCCTCGGGGCAAGAATAAAATTAAGCTCCATGTTTTCAATGTTCAAATCTATTCTCAAAGGATGGTCGTTCGCGAAATTTAAAATTGTTTTGTCGCAAAGTTTGCTTCCTTTTATGAATTTTTCCAGATATTCGACGCTATATCTTGCCCTGCAATTTTCTGCTTTAATTTTAACTTCATCGCCTGAAAATTCAGATTTTGCTGAATTCAGATTTTTTGCTTCAATTATGAAATTGTTGTTTTCAATGATAAAAGAACAGGCATCGGCAACAACAGCGCAGTCTTCAACAGCATCGATTAAATCCACAGAATTCATTTCAACTCTTGCGCCAAACTCCAAATTCGGCATTTCTTTGTCTTCGCTTTTTACATCAATTAAATTTAATGTAAAATTTCTTTTGATTTTGTCCGGCATCTCGATATTTAATCTGTTTTCTTCTCTTTTTAGAATTAATGAACTTTTAATTCCTACTCGTCTTAAAATTTTTTTTAAATCTTCTAAATTCACCCCCCAGATTTCCTGTTTTGCATTCCCTAAATCAAACTGCGAGAATGCATTTTTTGAAAGAAAAAATCTCACCATTGCTACATTTGCTGGATCAATAGCCACGACGCTCATCCCGGAGCTGTCTATTTTAAACTTAACTTCCATTACAAGATTTGAGATAAGTTCAATAACTTTGGATAGTAATAAGGGATTTTCAAGTTTTATTTGCATTTTATTTTAATCTAAAAAGATTATTTAAACATTATTATCTTTTATGGCTATAACTAATTATATAAATCTTTTAGTTTATTAAAAAATATGACTTTTAAGGAAGAAAGAATTAGAAAAATAACTAATTTGTATTATTCAAGACAAGACATACAAAAAGCAATTTGCGAATTTTCTAAGAATAGGGAAATCTGCCCGAGATATTTTGAAGGTTTTGGAAAACGCCCCGATTCTTTTCAGTATTACAGCGACGTTTTTGAAATGGTAAAAAAAGGAGCAACGTCCTTTAATTGTTCAGAAGAACTATGGGAAGATCCGATGAAGATTGTTACAGGAATGTCAGAAAAGCAGGCAAATGAATTAAGAATCGGCTGGGATTTGATTATAGATATTGACAGCAAGTATATTGATTACAGCAAAATTTGCGCAGAAATAATATTTAATTTTTTAAAATTTCATGGAATTAAAAATTTCGGGGTGAAATTTTCGGGCTCAAAAGGATTTCATATTATTGTTCCGTGGAAAGCATTTCCAAAAGAAGTAAATGGAATACAGACAAAAAATATGTTTCCTGAATGGCCGAGGATAATTATAGAATATATTATTCAACAAACAAAAAAGCAGTTAATTGAAAAAATTTCAGATATAGAAAGACCGAATAAATATGTAAAAAATTTCCAAGCTTCCAAAGAAGTTATGCCTGACATTATTCTTGTTTCTCCAAGACATTTATTCAGAACTCCTTATTCTTTGCACGAGAAAACAGCTTTAGCAAGCGTTGTTATAGACGCTGAACAAATTTCAAAATTTGAGCTAAACGACGCAGACCCATTAAAAGCAGAAACAAGAAATTTTATTCCAAATGCAAAAGAAGGCGAGGCGTCAGAATTTTTAATTCAGGCATTAGATTGGCACAGGGAAAATTATGGAAGGATTGAATCTTCCGCAAAATCAAAAAATACTGAAGAGTTTAAGCCGATTAATTTAGGAGAAATTTCTGATAAAAATTTTCCTGACTCAATTAAAAAAATTCTTGACGGAATTAGCGACGGAAAAAAAAGGGCGTTGTTTGTTCTTACAAATTTTTTCCGTTCAATAGGAATGGAAAGAAATGAGCTTGAAAAAAGAGTTTATGACTGGAACAAAAAAAATAATCCCCAGCTTAAAGAGGGATATATTAAATCTCATCTTGTTTGGGATTACAAAAAAAAGATTGTTCTGCCTCCAAATAAAAATAGGGAAAAAGAACCTGACCATAAAAAAGAACAATATTTATAAACAATTTTTAATTAATTCTTATATGAAAAAGAGTGTTGTCTTATTTGGATTTTTTGTTTTAATATTTATTTTGCCTTTTATCTCTTCGCTGAATCAAACTTCTAATTCAGATGCAGTAAAATGCATAGAAGATAAAGTTAAAGAAAAAGGATGTTCAACTTTCGGTCTTGAAAGCAAAATTTTTGCTTTGTTGTCAACAGGTCAGTGTGAAGCAGATGTTTTAGCGAGCGATTCTAACGACGAATGTTTTGTTCCGGTAAATGCAAATTCATGCGAGATAAAAACAACTTCTCAAGCAGTTTTAGCTTTGGACAGCGCAGGTTCGGATACAGATAAATATGCAGATTGGCTTTTAGCTCAAAACAAAACAGCTTCGGGAATTGACTGGCTTTTGCAAATTGAAACTTCAGAACCAGCGTCGTGCAATCTTGAAGATTTAAATGCAAACACATATCAGGTTTCTATAGACCAAGATAAAAAACTTTCCTTATCAGGAGCAAATTGTTTAAGTCTTGATTCTTCCGGCTACTGGCTAAAAATAAATCCTCAATGTCAGCGACAGGAATTTACAGTTTCATGCGACAAATCTTTTCAGGTTAATTTATTATTCAAAAAACAATTATCCTCGACAATTTATGTTTTTGATGAAAGCGTAAAATCAGAAACAGCTGGAGGAACAGATTTTATCAAAGCGCAAGAATCTTTATGTTTTCAAAAAGGAAATTCCTGCGACTATGAGGGAAGCTTGTGGGCAACTCTTGTTTTAAAAAAACTCGGCAAAGATGTTTCTTCTTATCTTCCCTATTTAATTGTTTTTGAAGAGGACAATGAAAAATTCTTGCCAGAATCTTTTTTATATTTCTTGACTGCTGAACAAGATTTTAAAATAGAATTATTAGCTAAACAAATCGGCGACAAATACTGGGATGAAGTATATGACAGATATTACGATACTGCCTTAGCTTTAATGAGTATTTCCAGCGAACAGATAGATGCAAAAGAAAATGCAATAAACTGGCTTGCAGAAGTTCAGGGCGACGACGGATGCTGGGATTCAGGAAATGTTGCAAAAACAGGATTTTTATTATATTCTCTTTGGCCAAGTTCTTTTTCTGGGACTGATGGAGATGGGGAAGAGCCAGAAGATTGTGAAGCATTAGGAAATTTTTGCATTTCAGATATTGAATGTTCAGAAGCAGGAGGAAATTCTCTTTCAGGATTCGCCTGTTCGGGTTTATCTGTTTGCTGCACCAAAGAATCTACGCAAACCTGTTCTGAATTAGGCGGGGAAGTCTGCGACTCTTCAGAAGATTGCGACGGCTTTTCAGAAGACGGGGCTTCTGATTTATCATCTGACGAATCATGCTGCGTCGGAAGTTGCGAAGAGCCGGGAATTATAACTCAAAGTGAATGTGAACAAAATTTTGGAACTTGTAAAGATACTTCATGTGAATCAGGAGAAAAAGAAAATTTAAATTATGCGTGCAATGATGTTTCTCAATATTGCTGTATGCAAAAAACTGGAAAAAGTTTATGGTGGCTCTGGGTTTTAGGAATTTTAATTATTTTAATTGCTTTAGGAGTAGTGTTTAAGGATAAATTAAAAGATTTTTATGATAAACTTACAACAAAAAAACCAAAAGGTCCTCCTTCAAGACCCGGAATGCCGTCGAGAATGCCTGAAATTTCCCAGAGAAGAATTCTTCCTTCACAACATAATCCGCAATATCCTCCAAGAAGACCAATTCCTCAAAGAAAAAGTGAATTAGATGATGTTCTTAAAAAGTTGAAGGAGATGGGGAAGTGATTATTTCTTTAACTTTTTCTCCTGCTCTTCTTTTTTCTTTTTAAAACTTTTAATTTCTTTTTCCCAATAATTTATTAAAGGAGATTCTTTATTTTCGTATTCTTCAATTTTATCTTCATGTTCACTTATTCTTTTTTCAAAACTTTCAATAGATTTTTTTAACTTTTTGTTTTTGCCCATTTTTCCTGCTCATTTATTTTTTTAATAAGATAATTATACAATCTTGCTGATTCTTCTGTTGGAAGTTCATTTTTCTCTTTTTCATTATTTTTTACTCTTGAATATCCTTCATAAGCTTTTAATGAGCCGGAGATTTTTTTTATTAAATTAAGTAATTCTTTTTTAGTTGGAATTTTATTTTTAATTAAACAATCAACAATGTATGTTCCTCTAAGCCTCAATATTAAAGAATAAGCAACGCCGTCGCCCGAATTAGATTTAATATCTTTATCAAGTTTTATGAATTCTCTATTAATTCCTAATGCAGATTTTGTTAATTCTATATGCCATTTTAAATTTTTTTTAGTTAATTGAGTTTCTTGATATTTTTTGATTAAGATACTATTAATAATGGGTTTTGCCTCTTTTAACATTGGGAGAATTGGAAGAATGTTTTTTTCAAGCGCGGATTCAACCTTTTCTTTTGGAATTAAAATTAGTTCATATTTTCCTTTTTTAATTTTTTTGCTCATTTTATCAGTTATAACTAAAACATCAACGTCGCTTTCTTTTGTTTGCTCCCCTCTGGCGTAACTTCCAATAAGATAGACTCCTTCAAGATTAGGTAAATAAGGATCAAGAATTTCTAAGAGATCTTTTTTTATGTCAAGGGGTTTTTCAATTAATTCAATTCTCGCTTTTCCATTTATCCAATTTTTTGGAAGGAGAACTCCTGCCGAATTTCCAACTTTTATAATTGGCTTAATTAGTTCTTGCGTCATGTTATAACATAGTTATAACCTTTTATAAACTTTATGGAAAAGAATAGTTTAGATTTTTTATCTCTTTTTCTGATTCCCGTAAGCATCTTCAACTTCCTGAATATCTGTAATTTCAGATAAAGGTTTGTCTGGGCGTAAAACATTTACTCTCGGGAAACGCAGAGCATATCCTGAAGAGTAATTAGTGGATTTTTGAATTTCCTGATATGTAACTGCAACAATTATTTTAGGTTTAACCTGAACAGCTGTTCCTTTTTCGTCTGTAATTAAAGATTTGATTAAGTTTGTTAATTGAGAAAAAGAAACTTTTTCATTTCCTTCTTTTGATTCTTCTTTTTCAACAATTCCTGTCCCAACTTTTCCAATTTCTAAATATTCATCTTTTTTATTTCCCCTGCAAGATAAAATGAAACTTGAAAACCAACCAGCTCTTTTTCCTGTCCCGTATTCAGCGCCTGTAATAACCAAATCAAAATCTCTAAGCTCTTCTTTTAATTTCAGCATATATCCGACGCGGCTTCCGGGTTTGTACGGCGCATTTAAATTCTTTAAAATCAAACCCTCTTGATTGTCTTTTATTGCTTTTGCGTAAAATTTTCTTACTTCTGAAACTTTATTTGTTATGAGCTGATCAGAAGTCGTTATTTTGTATTTTTCGCTTTTAACAATTTTTTTTAACAGCTTTGAACGCTTTTCAAAAGGAGAATTAATTAAATCCTCGTCATTGTAAAGAACTATATCAAATGCTTTTATTTCTACAGGCAATTCTTTTACAAGTCTGTCAATCTCATATTTTCTTCTGATTCTCTGGCTTATTGCCTGAAACGGCATATATTTTTTTGTTTTTGGATTATACCCGACAATTTCCGAATCTATTATGCAGGAGTTTGCTTTAATATTTTTTTTAACAACTTCAACAATATCTGGAAATTGTTTTGTAACATTTTCAAGCCGTCTTGTATAAAGAGCAATCGAATCATTTTTTTTATTTATCAGCATCCTGAATCCATCGTATTTGTATTCTGCCGCTAAATATTTTCCGCATTTTTCAAATCCGTCTTCTATTGACAAAGCTTTTTGCGCGAGCATAACTTTTATTGGCTTGTCAGTTTTAAGCGAAACTTTTTCTAATTGTTCGATGCCTTTTTTAGATAGTTCAAAAATAACTGCAAGGTCGGATAATTTGTCGTATGCATTTTGAATTTTTTCAGAAGCCTGTTTTCTGTCGTCTCCTGAGAAAAACGCGCTCGCTAATGCCTCCCGAATTGTGCTTGATTTTATTCCGATTCTTAAATCTCCGATTAATGTTCTTATCAAATATTTTGCTTCAAGCGGAGAGGCAGAAGAAAGCAATTCAGTTATTAGTGATAATTTTAGCGATACTGTTCCTTTTCCTTCAAGTTCAGGAAGTTTTCGCAAATTTTCCAATACTTTCTGGGTTGTTAATTTGCCAGTGAATTTAAGAGTAGTTTGTTTTTTTTGTTTGGAAAGTTCTTCAACAACTTTTCCAAGGTCCCCTATTTTTTTCCACATTTCCAAAACTTTTGAGTCAGATGCTCCGGTGGATTTTGAAATCGCTTTGAGCGCAATCTGAGTGGAAATTCCAATTTCTTTTTCATTGCCTTCCGGATAAATTTTTCCAATTAAAAGATACATCACATCTTTGTCTTCGTCAGAAAGTTTTTTTAAAAATTTTGCCAAGATTTCTGCTTTTTCAAGACGTTTCGTTGTGCTTTCAATCTGTTTGTAAAGTTCTGCAAGTTCTTGGTATAGCATTTTTAAATTAAGCAAAATAAGTTTTTATGTCTTATGGATTTTAATGAACCTGCATTGAAATAAACTTTATTAACCTGTTTTTCTTATTTTTAATATGAAAAAAAGCTGGATGATATTTGTATTTTTTTTATTATTCCTTCCGTTAGTATTTTCCATTCAAATAGATACTGATTCAGAATTAAATCGTGGCGAAACTTTAGTTGTTAAACTTTCTGGAGAATTCTATAAACCGATATTAGAGAACAATGTTTATTTTTATAGAAACACTTATACTGCTGTGCCTCTTGATTTTGAATTATTAAAAATTGAGGGAGATTATTATATTTCTGCTTCAACTCTCACTAAAACTCCCGGAAATTATTCTTTGGTTGTTAAAAATTCAGAATATTCTGTTGCAGGCGGGCAAAAAAGTTCCGACGATATACAAATAAATTTTACAATTCTTGAAAATTTTGCAGAATTTTCAGCCAAGCCGGGAATTCAAATTATAGAAAGTTCAAAAAATCCTTTTTATTTAGAAATACAAAATTTAAAAGACAATCAAATAATTGTTTCTGCTAATACAAATCCTTCCAAACAAGAAGAACAAACAGGATTTTTTGAATCTTTATTTGGCTCTAATAAAGATGAAGGTTTAACACAATTTGTTTTCAAGGCAAATGAAAAAAAACAGATTGAATTAGAATTTGAAAATTTAACTGAAATTGGTTTGAGAACAATTAAACTCTCCTCGGAAAATTTCACTCAAAATGTTTTTATTTATGTTTTATCCGCAGAAGAAAAATTAGAAATAGAAAAAATTTATTTTGAGCAGAAATTTTTTAACATTTCTCTGGCTACAAATTCAAAAACCGAGAGAATTTTATATCTTAAAAATTCAGGAACAAAAGATTTTGAAAATGTAACCCTGATTATTCCAGATTCTTTAAAAGAATATATTTCAGTTTCACCTGAATTTTTTGAATTTTTTGAGAATAATGAAACGCAAAAAATAATTTTAAATATTTCTTCTAAATCTAATTCAGAGACAATCTCCGGCGCAATAAAAGCAAAAACTTCAGACAATGTTTTTGCATATGCAGATGTTTCTCTTGAGATTATTGATGGATTTGTTCCTGAAAACGGCGTCGTTAATGAAAGCGAATTACCAATAATTACTAAAATGTGTGAAGAACTTAATGGAAGTTTTTGCAGTAAATCCCAAAAATGTTCTGGAGAACAAGTCACAGCTCAAAACGGAGTATGTTGTCTTGCAAAATGTGCGGAAAAAAAGAAAAGCTCTGCAGGAAAAATTATTGGGTGGGGCATAGTAATTATTTTAGTTGCATTATATGTTTGGTTTTATTTAAACAAATATAAAAAAACAAAATCAAAAGTTAATTTGTTAGAAATTGCTGAAGGGAAGAAAATAACAAAAAGATAATTTTTAAATTAATTTAGATATTTATAAAAAATTTTCAAAATGGTTTATACAAATTCTGACGGCGGTGTAAAAAGAAATTTACCTTTGAATTTGGAAATTTCTTGCACCTTGTCAGAGGAGATAAATCATGATTTATACAAATTCTGACGGCGGTGCAAGAGGCAATCCTGGACCAGGAGCCATTGGAGTGATAGTCAGAGAAGATGAAAAAATTTTAATGAAACACAGCCAAAAAATAGGAAATTATCTTACAAATAATATCGCAGAATATGAAGCATTAATCAAAGCTCTTGAACTTGCCTTAAAATTTACAGATAAAGAAATAACCTGTATTCTGGATTCAGAATTAATTGTAAAACAACTTTTAGGCGAATATAAAGTAAGAGACCCAAAACTTCTTGAGTTATTTTTAAAAGTCCAAAGGTTGCAGGAAAAATTTCAGAAAATAATTTATAAACATGTTTCAAGAGAGGACAGATATCAAATTCTCGTTGATGAAATGTTAAATGACACTTTAGACAGAGAATTAGGAGTCAAGAAATCAAGATACAGGAAGGTTTATTCTTAGAATGTAAATTAAGAAATAGAAATAAACTTTTAAACTTGAATTCTTTATTTTATCTATGGGACGTGAAGAACAGATAGTTCAAGAGAGGCTGAGAAAACTTAGTGAGTTAAGAGTTAATGGCATAAATCCTTATCCAGATAAATTTGACAAAAAACAAAATTGCGCCGAATGCTTAAGCGCAAAAATTGGCTCAAAAGTAAAAACTGCAGGAAGATTAATGACAAAAAGGGATTTGGGGAAAATTGCCTTTTGTGTTTTAAAAGATGAATCAGAAAAAATACAATTGGTTCTGCAAGACGGAGAAACACCTCAAAAAGAAAAAGATTTTTTTAAAAAATATTTAGATTCTGGAGATTTTGTCGGAATTGAAGGAAAAATAATCAAAACAAAAACAAACGAGATTTCAATTTTAGTTGATAAAATAGAAATTTTATCTAAAGCAATTTTGCCTCTGCCTGAAAAATTTCACGGAATTTCAGACGAGGAAGAAAAACTGAGAAAAAGATATTTAGATATTTTAATGAACGAAGAAGTTAAGGAAATGTTTGTAAAAAAATCAAAATTCTGGAATACAATCAGAAATTTTTTATTAGAAAAAGGATTCTTAGAAGTTGAAACGCCCGTGTTGGAAAATTCGGCCGGCGGAGCAGCGGCAACTCCGTTTAAAACACATCATAATGCTCTGGATATTGATGTATTTTTAAGAATTTCAATGGGAGAACTCTGGCAAAAAAAATTAATGGTTGCAGGTTATGAAAAAACTTTTGAAATAGGAAGAATGTTTAGGAACGAAGGAATGGATATGGAACATTTGCAGGATTACACTCAAATGGAATTTTACTGGGCTTACGCAAATTACGAAGACGGAATGAAATTAGTTGAAGAGATGTATAAAAAAATTGCTAAGGAAGTTTTTGAAACTTTAAAATTTGAAATCCATGGTCACAAAATTGACTTGGGAAAGAAATGGGAAATTTACGACTTTGAACAAACTATAAAAAAAGAAACTGGAATAGAAATTTACAAAACAAGCGAAGACGAAATTAAGAAAAAATTAAAAGAGGTGAAGATAAATTTTGATCCAAATTTAACCAAATGGAAATTGGTTGATTTGTTATGGAAATATTGCAGGAAAAAAATTTCGGGTCCCGGTTTTTTAATTAATCAGCCAGTTGAACTTTCTCCATTGGCAAAAAGAAATCCCGAGGACAAAAGAAAAGTAGAGCAGTTTCAGATTATTATCGCAGGAACTGAATTAGGAAATGGTTATTCTGAATTAAATGATTCTTTAGACCAGGAGCAAAGATTTCAGGAGCAAATGAAATTAAAAGAAAAAGGGGATGAAGAAAGTATGGAGCATGACAAAAGTTTTGTTGAAGCTTTGAAATACGGAATGCCACCAACTTGCGGTTTTGGCGTTTCAGAAAGATTATTTTCTTATTTAATAAACAAGCCAATACGGGAATGCGTTATTTTTCCGTTGA
>Ga0209210_1003196_pt1 | contig 11298 bp, 7 predicted proteins | sample RifGroA1_FD_183991 | JGI IMG/M metagenome (GOLD analysis project Ga0209210, IMG submission 183991) | Contaminated groundwater microbial communities from Rifle, Colorado, USA - Rifle Groundwater A1 (SPAdes) (version 2) | ecosystem: Environmental > Aquatic > Deep subsurface > Groundwater >...
TGCAATTTTATTGTTTCTCCCTCTGTTAAGACAGGCCTGAATGCTTGAATGCCCAGCCTGTGCAAAGTGGGCGCGCGATTTAACAAAACTAACTTTTCTTTCACTATCTCTTCTAATATAGCCCACACTTCAGGAACTTTTTCGTCAATTAGCCTGGCAGCTCCCCTGATATTGTAAGCCAGTTCTTTGTCTAAAATTCTTTTTACAACAAAGGGCTTAAAAATCTCTAAAGCCAAAGTTTTTGGCAAACCGCATTGGGAAAAATGAAGTTCGGGGCCGACTGCAATAACTGACCTGCCTGAATAATCCACGCGTTTTCCTAAAAGATTCTGCCTGAACCTTCCCTGTTTTCCAGCTAACATGGCAGCCAAAGATTTTAATAATCTCTTTCCTCCTGTGGTGGCAGTAGTTGTAACTCCCTTTCTCATTTCATTATCAATTAAAGCGTCAACGGCTTCCTGCAGCATTCTTTTTTCATTCCTTACAATTACTGACGGAGCCGAAATTTCCTGCAAATATTTCAAGCGGTTGTTTCTATTAATAACCCTTCTATATAAATCATTTAAATCAGAAGAGGCATACCTTCCGCCGTCCAGCTGGACCATAGGCCTTAAATCAGGAGGCAAAACTGGCAGAACATCTAAAAACATCCATTCTGGCCTTACGCCTGCTTTTAACATTCCTTGGAAAAGCTTTAATCTCCTTAAAACTTTTTTTCTCATTGCGGGCGGAGCCTCTTTGGCTTCCTTCGCCAATTCGTCAGCTTCCTTTTTTAAATCTACTTTCGTAAATATCTCTCTTACGCTTTCAGCTCCGGTTCCTGCCTCAAACACTTCGCCATATTTTAAAGATAACGTATGGTAAATAACCTCAGATAAAATTTTAAGCGGTTTTATTTCCAAAACTTCTTCTTTCGCTTTTTCTCTTGCCTGTTTTAAGTCGTTTTTGGCCGCCTCTGTTTTTTCTTTTTTAACTTTTGCTTTATATTCCTGTTCAATTGCTTTTAAAATTCTGTCTCGGGCTTGCGAATCAATTTTGGTAACGATATATGAAGAAAAATAAATAACTTTTTCTAACTGCTGAGAAGACTTATTTAAAACCAAACCCATTCTTGAAGGAACTCCCCTTAAAAACCAGATATGCGAAACCGGAGCATAAAGTTTTATGTGCGCCATTCTTTCACGCCTTACAGAAGACTTTGTAACCTCAACTCCGCACCTGTCGCAGACAACCCCTTTGTATCTTATTCTTTTGTATTTTCCGCAGGCGCATTCATAATCTTTTTCCGGGCCAAAAATCCTTTCGTCAAAAAGCCCGTCCTTTTCAGGCTTCTGGGTTCTGTAATTAATTGTTTCTGGCTTTGTAACCTCGCCATGAGACCAGGACATAATATCCTCGGGCGACGCCAGCTTTATCCTTATTGATTCTAAGTCTAATACACGCATGGGTTTAGTTTGTTAATTACTAATTTCTAACCTCAAATTATTATGCAGGATTTTTTAATTTATTTATCCCAATAATACTTCCCATTATTTCTAATATTCCGCCTATGTGCCAGGTTATCAGGCTTAAAATTCCCATAATAATAATTACTGTGTAAGTTTTTTTAGTTGGATTTTTAGCGGATTTTATTACAAAAAATACTAAAATAATACTTATCAACAAGCCCCAAAAAACTGGAACTAACGCATGCTCAATGGACAAATCATTGATAGTCAAAATACCACCGCTAAAAAATTTGGCAAAAAAATTATAGCCTTTTGGTTGCAATCTCATCAAGATCCAGACTACCCATATTCCGTATAACAAGCCGAAAAGATCTGTTAAAAAACCTATTAAAATGAGAACAAACGGAATTTTAAATTGCATATTTTTACAAATTTAATAATAATTTTTATTTTTGAGACTCTTGACAAGGGTGTATGAAAGGTATAAGATTAAGGTAGTTTTCGGGCAGTGTCACATTCGAAAGAATGGAACCAGAAACAACATCTTTTTAATCGGAGGTGTTGTTTTTTATTCTGTTGTTGTATAATTGTAATTGCGGAGGCGCGGGAGGTTGAAGTCAGACGGTTCTGACCATTGCCCGAAAAACAATTGGTTCTATTCACTTAGAATGTGGCTCGACACCACCGACCTCCGTATCAAAAAATCTGCCATATCGGCGGATTTTTTGTTTATTTTTTGTCTTCTTTCTTTTCTTTACGGTCATCAAATTCTCTTTCCATGCGCGGTTTTTCTTTTACTTCAACTGCCATGCCGAGAGATTTTAATTCAGCAACAAGTAAATTGAATGATGCCGGGATGTTTGGATTTCTTATTGGCTCGCCTTTCAAAATTGATTCATATGCCGCTGCCCTTCCTTGCACATCATCTGACTTTATGGTCAACATTTCTTGCAAAGTGTGGGCAACTCCATAGCCTTCCAAAGCCCAGACTTCCATTTCCCCGAACCTCTGGCCTCCGAATTGGGCTTTTCCTCCCAATGGCTGCTGGGTAATTAGCGAGTAAGGCCCGATTGATCTTGCGTGAACTTTGTCATCAACCATATGGATAAGCTTCATCACATACATATAGCCGACAGTAATTGGTTTTGGAAAAGGAAGTCCTGTCCTGCCGTCGTACAATGTGACTTGTCCGGATTCTGGCAGACCAGCTTCTTTTAATTCTCTTTTTATATCTTCTTTATCAGCTCCCAGCAATGCAGGGGAAATCGCTAGATAGTTTAATTTATGGGCGGCCCAGCCCAAATGAGTTTCTAAAATTTGTCCTATATTCATACGAGACGGAACAGATAAGGGAGAAATTACCAAGTCAATAGGAGTTCCGTCAGCTAAAAACGGCATTTCAGCTTCAGGTAAAATTTTTGAAACAACTCCCTTATTTCCGTGGCGTCCCACTAATTTATCTCCAACTTTAACTTTTCTGGTTTCAGCCACTTCAACTTGGATTCTTTTTATGACTCCAGGCTCTAATTTATGGCCTAATTCTCTTGAAAATATTTTTACATTGACAACTTTTCCTTTTTTGCCATGCTCCATTCTCAAAGAAGAATCTTTTACATCTTTTGCTTTTTCGCCGAAAATCGCCCTAAGCAATCTTTCTTCCGGAGTTAATTCTGCCTCGCCTTTTGGCGAAATTTTTCCAACTAAAATATCATTGGGGCCAACTTCAGCCCCCACTCTTACGATTCCTTCTTCGTCTAAATCTTTTAATTTTTCTTCGCCAACATTAGGAATGTCAGAAGTTGTAACCTCTGGCCCTAATTTTGTTTCCCTGACGTCGCAGGTAAAATCTTCAATGTGAATTGATGTAAACTCATCTTCTTTTACTAATTTTTCTGAAATACAAATTGAGTCTTCAAAACCTCCTCCTCTTAAAGGTAAAAAGCAAACTAAAATATTTCTGCCTAAAGCCAACCTGCCTTGAGAAATAGCAGCGCCATCAGCTAATACATCTCCTTTTTTAATTTTTTCTCCCTTCTCAACTATCGGGCGCTGATGAAAACAGGAATACTGGTTGGTTCTTACAAATGTCTGCAACTCATAATCTTCTTCTCTTTTTTTACCTGAGATGTCGTACTGGACCTTGATGTGCTGCGCATCTGCTTCTTTTACAACTCCTGGAGCTTGGGCTAAAATTACCTGGCCCGAATCGCGAGCAACATTTCTTTCAGTTCCTGTTCCGACCAAAGGAGCCTCTGGCCTTATTAAAGGAACTGCCTGGCGCTGCATATTAGAGCCCATCAAAGCCCTGGAAGCGTCGTCATTCTGCAAAAATGGGATCAAAGAAGTGGCCACTGAAATAAATTGCTTTGAAGAAACATCAATGTAATCAATTTTTAAAACCTCGACTTCTTCTGGCTCGCCTTTTACTCTTGCCTCAACTTTGTCTGGCGGAATTTCAGGAAGAATTTTTCCTGATTCGGTTAAAGGAATTGAAGCGGGAGCAATATTATATCTTTCCTCTTCTTGAGCTGAAAGATAATCAATTTCATCAGTAACTTTTCCGTTTTTTACTTTAAAATAAGGGGCTTCAATAAAACCATAAGGATTTATCCTGGCAAAAGATGCCAAGTGCCCAACCAAACCAACGTTAGGGCCTTCTGGCGTTTCAATAGGACAAATTCTGCCGTAGTGAGACGGCTGGACATCTCTTACTTCAAAGCCTGCCCTTTCTCTTGTTAAACCTCCCGGGCCTGTCGTGGTCAGTCTTCTCTTATGCTCTAATTCTGCTAATGGATTTTCGTTATCCATAAACTGGGAAAACTGGGAAGAAGTAAAAAATTCTTTTGTAACTGCCATTAACGGCCTTGGGTTTATTAACTGAATAGGGGTTATGGTATCCACTTCCAATGTAGACATCTTATCTTTTATAATCCTTTCCATGCGCATTAAACCAACTCTTAACCTGTTCTGCAAAAGTTCAGATAATGTCCTTACTCTCCTGTTGCCTAAATGGTCAACCTGGTCAGGTTTTCCATTAGGATCGTTATTCAATCTTATAACTTCTTTCACGACTTCAATAATATCCTGCAGCTTTAACGTTCTTTCTTCTTTTAAAACATCTTTGTCTCCGCCTGCGCGGGCAGGTTTCTTACTGCCAGCTAACTGCGGCAATCTCTGCCAGGTTTTCCATCTGCCTACTTTTGACAAGTCATACCTGTCAAAATTAAAAAACATATTAAATATTAAATCCTGCGCAGTATCTGGGGTAACTAAATCTCCTGGCCTTAATCTTCTGTAAACTTCCACTAATGCTTCTTTCTGGTCTTTACATATGTCTCTTCTTAGAGTTTCTTTTATATATTTTATTTCTCCTGTGTCTATATTTTTAAATTCTTTTTCAACCTTGTCTGTGCCGTCCAATCCTAATGCCATTAGCAAAGTTGTTGCTGGAACCTTTCTCTTCCTGTTTATTTTAACGCCAATAAAACCTGAATCTTCTGTTTCAAATTCAAGCCAGGCGCCTCTATTGGGAATTATTTTAGCTCCAAAATAATTCTTGCCCCTCCATGGCCTCATAGTAAAAAAAGCTCCGGGAGAACGGATAAGCTGGGAAACTACAACACGTTCTACTCCATTCACAACAAAAGTTCCCCTTTCCGTCATGATTGGAAAATCAGCTAAAAATACTTCCTGCTCCTTTACTTCTTTCGTTTTCAGGTTTGCTAATTTTATTTTTACCCTTAAAGGAGCTTCGAGAGAATCATTATTTTTCTTTGCCTCCAAACCATTTTTATAATTCGGCTTGCCAAGCTTATAATCTAAGAACCAAAACTCCAATTCTTTTCCTGTGTAATCTCTAATGGGAGAAATTTCCTGGAAAAGCTCTTTTACGCGGACTTGCCAAAAATCATCCCATGTTTGTCTTTGCATGGTCAAAAGGTGGGGAGTAGAAAAAGAAAGCTTAGATTTTGAAAAGTTTTTTACTTTATGTATAATTTCAGCCATTGTTAATTTTTAATTATTAAAAAATATACAAATTAAAAACACAAAATACCCTAATAGTTTAGGGTATTGCCTCTGCCCTTCAAAAAAATAATTTCCCGCGCATTAAAAAATAGCCGGGCAGAGGTTTTTGATTTTACCTAGAGTAAAGTGGCCACTTGCTTATTTAGATAAACTATATATAGTATAGTCCCTGTGACTAATAATGTCAATAGTTTTAACATTATCTTCTTGTTTTTATGCTTTGCAGAATGCCCAGCGCAACAAAGTTTCCGATAAGGCCCGACCCTCCATAACTGATAAATGGCAGATAAATGCCAACGACCGGCAGCAAAGAAAGGTTCATCCCTATATTAATAAAAAACTGGATAATAAGAATAATTGCAAATCCAGAGGCAAAAAGCCGCGAGAAATTGGATTGAGAGTTAATGGCAATTTTTAAGACCCGCCAGAGCAAAAGTCCATACACTACAAAAAGAGCTAACACCCCTGACAAGCCCCACTCTTCTGCTATTACGGAAAAAACAAAATCAGTATGTGGCTCTGGCAAAAATCCATATTGAACTTCAGAACCCTTGGCAAGCCCCTGGCCCAAAATTTGGCCAGAGCCGATTGCAACTTTCGCCTGTTCCTGGCTCCAGGAAGCGCCTAATGGATCATATGGAAAAATAAAAGAAATAATTCTGCCTTTTTGGTAGTCTTGCAATAAAAAATTCCATGAAATTGTCACAGCCAAAATAAAACATAATAAAATAACTAGAAAATGATTTATTTTAATCCCAGAAATAAACAATATACCTATCCATATTAACAATAGAACCATTGTCCCGCCTAAATCGGGCTTTATAAAAATTAACAGCGCAGGAAAAAAAACATACAATCCTGAAAAAATAATATGCCTGAATTTATACATTTCAACATGCCTCATCGAGAAATACTTTGCCAATAAAATCACCATAACAATTTTTGTCGGCTCGATGGGGTCTAAGGATAAAAGTCCTATCTTATACCAGCCCCTTGTGCCCCTGATTACGGGCGCAAAAAAATAAAGTCCGGCCAGTAAAATCAGACACAAACCATATAAAACTAAAATTAAAGAAGAGTTATTTCTCAAGAGCCTGTAATCAAAAAAACTTATAAAAACCATCAGCAAAAAACCTGCAACAAAAAAGATAATCTGCTTTTGAAGATTTAAAAAATTATCCTTAGCTATTGAGGTGCTGTAAATTGCAGCCAGCCCAAAACTTACAAGCAAAACTGCAAAAATTATAATGCCCCAGTCCAGTTTTCTTAAATGGCTTGTTAAGGCGCTCATTTTATAATTTTCAAAAATTCCTGTTCTGAAATTATTTTAACTCCAAGTTTTTTTGCCTTTTTAACTTTACTTCCAGGCTCTGACCCTGCCACAACGTAATTCGTTTTTGAAGATACAAATTCAGAAATGTTTCCGCCCAATTCTCTTATTTTTGCCTTTGCTTCATCTCGCGTCATGGTTTCCAATCCGCCGGTTAAAACAAATATCCTGCCTTTCAATTTCAAATTTTGGATTTTGGATTTTGGATTTTGGATTTTAACAAATTTTTGGAGTTTCTCTAAAAATTTGAGATTATCTCTATTATTAAACCAGTCATAAATTGATTTTGCCACAACAGGGCCGATATTTAAAATTGGATATATAGCTTCAAGCTTTGCATCTCTTATTTTTCTAATAGAGCCGAAATGTCTTGCCAAATCAATGGCGGTTTGGTCGCCGACATTCCTAATTCCCAAAGCATAAATAAATCTTGGCAAAGTTATCTCTTTTTTTTCTGAAACTGATTTTATTAAATTTTCTGCAGATTTTTCAGCAAATCTTTCTAATGAGATAATATCGCCTTCTTTTAATTCAAATAAATCTGACGGATCCTGCACTAATCCCTCATCTAACAACCTATCAATGATTTTAGGCCCCAAGCCATCAATGTTAAAAGCAGAACGAGAAACAAAGTGGTAAAAATTTCTTCTCTGCCTTGCAAAACATTTCGGATTCGGACATCTTAATAATGCTTCGCCTTTTGATTTTACCAGCTTTGTATCGCAAGAGGGACATTTTTCTGGCATTTTAAAATTCTTTTCACGGCCTGTTCTTAACTCGCTCAACACTTTTATAATATCTGGGATTACATCTCCTGCTCTGCCTACGATAACTGTATCGCCAACTTTTAACCCTAATCTTTTTATCTCGTCTTCATTGTGCAGAGTAGCTCTTGTTATTGTAATTCCTGTTACCTGCACCGGCTCTAAAATTGCAACAGGCGTAATTGCTCCTGTCCTGCCCACCTGCAGTTTCACATCAAAAACTTTTGTTGTTGCTTCTGCCTGCGGAAATTTAAAAGCAATTGCTCCTCTCGGCGCTTTGCCGACAATTCCCAATTTCTCAAAAATTTTATTGCTGTTTACAATAACCACCACTCCGTCAATCTCATAGTTTAACTTTTCTCTTTCTTTTATCCAGTGGCCTCTGAATTTTAAAACGTCTTCTAAAGATTTACAATATTTGTTATTTTTATTAGTTTTAAATCCTAACTCCTTTAATAGTTTATGCGTTTGCTCGTGGGTCTGCTGGCCAAAATCCCCGCCTGCGCGGTCAGGAGTTTTTAAATCATAAATAAAAGAGTCCAGTTTTCTGCCAGCTGTAATTTTTGGATCTAACTGGCGCGCAGAACCCGCCGCAATATTCCTTGGATTCGCGTACAGGGGCAGGCCTTTTTCTTTTTGCAGTTTGTTTATTCTTTCAAATTCTTTTTTGGCGATAAAAACTTCGCCCCGTATAGTTAAATTCTTTTTCTCGTCAATTTTTAAAGGAATCGCCTCAATTGTTTTTAAATTTTGGGTAATATCTTCGCCAACATTTCCATCTCCGCGGGTGGAGCCGATTTTTAAAAGCCCGTTTTCATAAATAAGCTCTATAGCTAAGCCGTCTATTTTTAATTCGCAATAAAAATCTATCTCTTTTTTTTCTTTTTCAGTTAGGAGTTTAGAAATTCTTTCTAACCAATCATTCATATCATCTTTCGAAAAAGCGTCATTAAAAGAAAGCATTCTTTCAGAATGTTTTACTTTTTTAAACTCTTTTATCGGTTTTCCCCCAACTCTTTGAGTAGGCGAATCAGGAGTTATTAAATCAGGAAACTGTTGCTCTAAATTAAAAAGCTCTTTTTTTAAAGAGTCTAATGCCGCATCAGAAATCTCTTGTTTATCTAAAACATGGTAAAGATAACGGTGATGATTGATGACCTCTTTTAGCTTTTTGAGCCTTTTTTTTATTTCCTCTTTTTCCATGGCTTAAAAATTATTCATAAGTAATTGTAATATTTTTTACCTCTATACAATTGCCATTATTGTCGGTTGCCATAATGTTTATATTATAAGTTACATCTTGTAATCCATAATTCCAAGGATGGCTATAATTTCCGCCACCTCCAGAAGTCAAAGTAATCTCTCTATAAGTGCACTCAATAAATGGGAGTGACGGAGCAGGATCACACTGGTTATAATTCTCTGCGCCAAAACCAGTTATAGCTGCTACAACGCTTGCTATTCCGACACCTTCGGGGTCTAAAACAGTAGCTGAAATAACCATATTTACTCCTGTTGGTCCCTGGGCAGTGGCAGTGGCGCCAGAATCTGGTATGCTAAGATTACTAACTTCTGTCCTATAGTCAATCTGTATTGCCCTTGATACGTTTTTATAAAATCCATAAGAGCTTACAACTCCTGTAGAAACTCTGCACTGCTGACTGACAATAATGTCAGCATCAAAAAATTTATTGAGATTGGGATTGGGATTAATTCGACTTGAAAAAGCAACGTGGCAGTCTGAACATGTTTCACAATCAAGACCTGTAGCAGAACAATCATAGCAATCCGGACAAACACCGGAGGCGCAAATATTACAAATGCCCCTTCCAGCTCCTGCGGGTATTTCTTTCCTGTCATAATAAAAGGTTTCTTCCACTCCGCTGTCAGCTGCGTAAAAAGCAACTACAGAGTTGCCGATATTTCTTATAATCCTGATTTCGCTGTATAAAATAGTGCTTATAGCTAAAACCACGAATAAAATTATTATCGTGATAAAAAAGGTGATAATCAATGAAACTCCTCGCTGAGAATTTGAAATTTTAAATTTAGTCATTAAAAATTGATTAAAAATTAAAAATTTATTCGACGATTATCACCTTATTCAGGTTTCTCTGCGAAACTGTTGTCTGTATTTTTCTGGTCACTTCCTCCGGGTCGCCAGCTATTTTAGCCTCTAATAAAATTGTTATCCTGGGCTGGGCGTTATCGCTTCCCGAAGCATAAGATGTTCCTCCGGGCGCGCCGCTGCCGCCATTTATGCTGAATTTAATAGAACTTATTTCCAGTCTTGTTGATGTAAGAGCTACCGCAGAGGTTTCTGTGGTATTTCTGTTGCCGTCTGCGCTCTTTAATTCTTTTAAAATTAAAAACGGATGTTCAGGTCTATCTGGATTAGCTACTTCATCTAAAAAGAATTCCTGGCAGATGCTGTTATTAGATGCGTTTTTAAACACTATTCCCCTGTAAAAACCAGTAGAAGGGTCGGGTTTAGTAAGCATATAAATCCATCCTCCGTGGTCTTCGCCGCCTTCTGTCAAACATTCCCCAGATTCGTCTGCTTCTGCCATTCTTAAAGCTTTTGACATATATTCTATAACATAGCTTGTCTGGTTTATAAGCTCCTGCTCAGATAAAATTTTCCTTTGCTCACGCACTATAGAAATAAAAATGGTAACAGCTGCTCCGATAACCAGCATAAACACAGCCATAACAACAATCATCTCTATTAAAGTAAAACCTTTTGATAACTTCATTATTAATACCAATTATATAAATATTCTTCTGCTGTCAAGCAATTTGATGAGGTAGAGGCGCAGATATCTCCAGCTTTGCTGCCTGGGCTGAGGATAGTGGCTTTTTCATCCCAAGAAACCTGGACAGAAACTTTCATGATATAATCTTCGTAGCCAGTTACCGGCATAATTGTAATTTTTCTCTTAAATTTTGTCTCTTTATTGCTAACAGGATTGTAGCTATAAAAACCCTCTGTATCTATATTTAAATAATTGCCGTTAGTGCCATAAGGCGGCAAAGGAGAAGGATCGGTTCCCATTGTTTTATAATCTGCCTCGCAACCGCTTGCGCAATCTGTAAGACCAGCATTCCAGCCATTGGGATTTGAAGACACCCAATTATTGTCTCTTATATTTCTTACTATCTCCATGCCTTCTTGCGTTAAATATGCTGCCATAAACCTGTCTGTCGTATCGGCAGTTAAAATAACTACAATTGAAAAGGCGTTATAGACGCCTATAACCGCAATGGACAAGATAAAAATAGCTACAACAACTTCAATAATAGTGAAACCTTTAGACATAAAAAATTATTTTACTTCCACTAAACCCGCCTTGTTCACAGAAACTGTCCTGGTTATCGCAGGGTCGGAATTTGAACCAAGGGTAATATCAATATTTTTCCCGGCAGCGCCGAGTTCCGGGTTTATTATTGTTATATTCGGGTTTGGAGGAGCAAAATTAACGCTCGCCGAATTGGTAGAAGCAGGAATACCAGCTAAATCTGTAAAATCAATTCTTTCTATATATATGTCGGATTCTTGTTTGCTAATATCAATTAACTCAACTATGCAGTCTAATTTAAGATCTGGCTCTGGCAAATTAGTGCAATCATAGCCGGTATCATTATATTGATAATCGGGGGTATCGCCTCTGTCAGCATATATTATATATTCATCGGGAGATGCAATACTAACATAAACCCCATATCCTTT
>Ga0209210_1003203_pt1 | contig 11284 bp, 13 predicted proteins | sample RifGroA1_FD_183991 | JGI IMG/M metagenome (GOLD analysis project Ga0209210, IMG submission 183991) | Contaminated groundwater microbial communities from Rifle, Colorado, USA - Rifle Groundwater A1 (SPAdes) (version 2) | ecosystem: Environmental > Aquatic > Deep subsurface > Groundwater >...
AAAGCATATCCTTCCAACCTGACTTGATCATTGCCTTTTCCGGTACATCCGTGAGCAATACAATCTGCTTGTTCTTTTTTAGCCATTTCCACAGCTTTCTTAGCAATAAGCGCCCTTCCCATTGGGGTAGATAAATGATAATCACCTTGATAAATAGCATTGGCTTTGATACCAAAACTTAAAAAATCTTGAGCAAATTCTTCTTTTACATCCAAAGTAATAGCTTTTACAGCACCTAATTTTAAGGCTTTATTTTTAATTGCTTCCAGATCATCTTTTTGCTGACCTAAATCCAATGTCAATGCTATAATTTGTGCATTATATTTTTCTTTAATCCACTTAAGCATGACACTGGTATCCAATCCTCCTGAATAAAGTAATAATACTTTTTTTACATCTATCGCCTCATAAGAGGCAACTTTTTTGTAATTTGTCAGATTATTCATATAATTGTCCTTTCATCAACTCGCTTATAGCGACTGTAAATTTATATTGTTTTAATTTCCACCAATTTAAATTTTTTACATAAATTTTTTTTAAATTAGAAATTCCTAAATTTCCTGTTCCTCCAACATGCTTAGATATTCTCAACATTTTTTTAGGATCGAAGTTTTTAAGCTGATTTAAACTTTGTCCTACCTGTTTATATGCGTTTCTGAAAGGCATACCTTGTTTTACTAAAATATATGCCTGATGTGTTGCATAAATTTCTGGAGTACAAGCATCAATCAGTTTTTTTTCATTTGGCTTTATAATTGGAATAAAAATATTTAAAACATCGATTGTTGATAGAGTAATATTTATTGATTCCATTAAAGGAAATTTAGTTTCACCAAAATCAGCATTATACCCAGAAGGTAAACTGGAAATAATTGTTGCAATCATCTGTGAATAGCTTAAAACTGCGAAACTTCTGGCTCTAATCATTTCAGCCAAATCCAAATTTTTCTTTTGCGGCATAATGCTGGATCCTGTACAAAAACTGCTGTCTATTTTAAAAAAATCAAATTCTTGCGTAGAAAACAAAAGTATATCTTGAGCAAATCTTGAAAATGTCAGCATAATTTGTGACAAAGCTTGAGCAACTATTAAATGTGATTTTCCTCTGGAAACTTGAGCATAAAGCGAATTGTTTTGCACTTTGGCAAAACCTAATAATTTAGCAGTCAATTCCCTATCAATAGGCAAAGTCACCCCATATGCAGCACCACTTCCTAAAGGTGATTGATCATTGATTTCATATGCAGTTTTTAAAAAAAATAAATCATCAATTAAACTTTCGGCAAAACTGCTCCCCCACATACCAACTGACGATGGCATAGCTTTTTGCATATGGGTATATCCCGGCATGGGCACAAATTCGTATTTTTGTGCAAAATTAATAAAAGTATCAATAATACATAATGTCTGTGTTGCAATTTTCAATAATTTTTCTTTTGTATAAAGTCTCAAATCCAACAAAATCTGGTCATTTCTGCTTCTTCCGGTATGTATTTTTTTGCCGGATTCTCCTAATTTTTCAGTTAAATACTGTTCGATTTTTGTATGTACATCTTCATCATTTTTTTCAACGGAAAATTTTGAAGACTTTGCAAGCTGAATTATCTCTAATAAACATTTTTTTAATTTAACAAATTCATCATGAGTTAAAATGCCAATTTCGGATAGCATTTGAGCATGAGCAATTGAACCCAAAGCATCCTGAAAGATTAAATTATTATCCAGCTCCGTGTTTCTACTAAAGCAATAATTTTCAGCTGTTATATTTTGAGATCCGTTTTTTTCCCATAATTTTTTCATATTTTTTTTCTCCTTTTTAGCCACAAAAAAAGCCCTCTCTTCTTAGGTTGTTCAAAAAAAACCTAAGAATCAAGGACGTTTAATAACGTGGTACCACCTTGTTTCTCCCGCCTGGTATATTAAATATTATGAATGGCGGGACTTATTTTTCGCGCTCCGCTAATCCGACACGCTTAAGTTTATTTTTACGGTGACTTTCCGTCGCAGTTAATTCCTTTTAAGAGGATTTCTCCTGCGCAGCATTGTCTACTGCGGTAGACTCAAAAGCCTTTATTTCAATATATATAGGATATTATATCTTCTATAAAATAATTGTCAAGGCAACAAATATTTAGACACATTTATCTCATGTTCTTCCAAGGTTTTGGAAAAATGCGCAGCCCCGTCACTTCCATGCAGGTAATACCAATAATCTGAAGATTGCGGATATGCGGAAGCTTTAATTGATGATAATCCCGGATTACAAATTGGAGAAGGAGGAAGTCCGGTGTGTAGATAACTGTTGTATGGAGATTTTATTTTTTTATCATCTAGGGTCAAACTTTTCTTCCACCAGGATTTATCAGCTGATTGATAACCCAAAGCATATTGTAAAGTTGCATCTACCTGCAACGGCCAATCATTAGCTATTCTTTTAATTAGTATACCGGCAATAATTGGTCTATCTGTATCAGATACACCTTCTCTTTCAACCAAAGAGGCTAAAATAATTCCTTCTTCGAGAGTCAGTTTTTGATTTTTAAAAGCTTGAATTATTTCCGGAGTTACCCGTTTATCAAAATTATTGGTAAATATTTTTATCACAGCTCCGCTGGTTGCATCTTTGGGTATTAAATAAGTATCCGGAAACATGTATCCTTCTTGGGCACTTTTCAAAAATTCGCTTTGTGGAATTGACAGATCTTGAGCTAATTTCAAAGCAATCTCTTCCAAACGCCAACCTTCCTGCGTTCTCACTTCAATATCTAATGTTCCATGTGCGAGTTCCAAAGCTATTTCCGTTGCATTCATTGACGGATTTAAACGAAAATCACCTGCCTGCAATTTTGCATCGGCTTTTTGTATTTTGACTAACAAAAAAAATCCAATTTGATCCCTTATCAAACCGGCATTTTTTAAGCGGGTAGCAATACTTCTGGCACTTTCACCGTTTTTGACTACAAAAATTTGAGAAGTTTTATCATTGGGATTTGCCGGAGAAACCGCATCTTTCCACCAAAACCAACTTCCGCCAAAAAAAATCAATAATAAGAATATAAATACAGTTAACCTTAACCAAAGTTTATTCATGATTTAAACTTCTGATAATAGCGCTCTTCTATATGTCTTTTTAGTCTCATCATAAATATAAACCCTTAAACATTTACAGGTTATGGTTGTTTGGTTATTGGCGATTTTTTTAGTGCCTAAATTTAATGGCGTACCACAACCAACACATCTTTTTTGAGATAAAAGCCAAGCCTGAACCGGTGAAATCATGTTTTTGAACATAGTCTCGAGACAATAAGACGGGAAGATATAAGATTTAAGAAATTTTGTCTTACTGTCTTACATCTTATTGTCTTCTCTATCTCTCTAATCATTCTACTTTATATATCGGTAAATGGGCAAGTGTTTCCGCCGCTTCTTTAAGTCTCCACTTATCTCCTGAATAAAGTATGCATAGTATATCATTTTTGGAAATTTCGTCTTCAATTTTTCTTTCCAAATAAATTCCGGCTTTTTTGTCATTGGGGCTACCCAAAATTTTAGCAATCACTGTAGCTTCCCGGTTATTTAAATGGGTAATCCTGCCGGTTCTGGGTGATTTATATTCAAATTTATTTTTTGCCAATTGCAAGCTTTGAAAATCTATTGCCGGATCTCCTCCTTGAGCTTTGATAATCTCACGCATTTTTTGCAAAGCTTTGCCAGATGTTAATATATCTTGAGCCACCGTCTCTCCCATACCGGGTTTAAATTCTCCTTTCATATCAGTAAAACATAAATCCAATAATTTTGCAGATAACCTTAAAGCTTTTTGTTCTAATTTCAAAGGCCGGTCATGATGCTGTTGTAATATTTGAAACACATCACGGACTTCCAAGACAGGACCAATTCCCCGCCCTACTGGCTGACGGGTTTCATTGATATCCACAATCATTTTCATTTTGAATCTCTTTGCTAATCTTAAGAATTTTTTTTCTATTATTTGTGCATCTTTGAAATGTTTGATTTTTTGATTTAATCCATAAGGAATATCCAAAATTACATGAGTAGCTCCAACTGCTACTTTTTTAGCCATGATAGAAATAATTACTTTATCAAATGATTCAAAAGACAAAGGTTCTTCAACTGAAATTAAAATGTCATCAGCCGGCGCAATCCCTAAATGTCCACCCCAAACAATGCATCCTCCAACATGTTCAACGATTTGAGTAATTTGAGTTGGAGAAAATGTCACCGGAGCAATCACTTCCATAGTATCTGCTGTTCCTGACGGAGAGGTAATAGCGCGGGATGATGTTTTGGGAATTTTAATGCCTGCTGCAGCAATTATCGGCACCAAAATCATCGTAGTTCTAGTTCCGGCTACTCCACCTGATGAATGTTTGTCAGCTACAATTCCGGAAAAACTGAGCTTGGTTCCGGTTTCTACCATGGATTTAGTCAAGTAATAAAGCTCGTCATCAGAAAATCCTTCGGTAAATCCTGCAGCAGCAAAATAAGTAGTTAAAACCGGACCCAATCTTTTATGCGCAATTTCATCCATCACAGAAAACACTTCATTATATGTAAGCTGTTTACCAACTAATTTTTTTTTGATGGCTTCAATAGCCAGATGCTTGCTTGGTAAAGACATAAAACTAAAAAAATGCCAAATGACAAATGCTAAATTAATGTTTAAATATTTGCAATTAAAAAACGGAAATGCTTGCGTGTGGAAATTTTTGCAGTTCGCATTCGAGGAGGGCCGATGACTTTATTTAAAAGTTCAACGTTTTATCCCGATCGAGTTGCGGAACAAAAAAATTTACACCGCAAGCGTTTTTATAATTTTCGTCATTTAACGCTTTCAAGGTATCTTTCTAAAATTTCAATTGCTGCTGATTCGTGTTCTTTGTTTTGTCTATTCTTACGCGAAAATTGAGTTAACCGTAAATTGGCTTGCGCATTAAAACTGGAAAGAGTTTCATCATAAAATTCAACTTTTACACCCGTTAATTTATTTAAATCAGCTCCAAATTTTTTAACTGTTAGTTTTAATTTTCCCTCAGGCATACCAATGATTATTTTGTCAATGGCATTATCTTGGCAAATTTTGGCAAGTCGGATAATTTCTTTGATTCCAATCGTTACCAATCCTGATGCAAAATTTCCTTGAGAAATTGCCAATCCTAAATGTTTTTCACCATAGTCAATGGATAAGTAATTCATATGTTTTAGCGTTTAGAAATTAGCGTATAGCGTCTAGTGAAATATTATCACTAATCTCTGATTTCCAATCCCTAATCTCTATTTTTTCACAGCCGGATCAAAGTTAACTAAACGGGCAGTTACCCACAATCTTTTAAAATAGGTACCGGGCGGAACACAGGTAACTAAGGTCAAATAAGCGCCGTCATATCGCTGTTCTAAGCCTGTTACATCTTCAGGTTCAGTAACAGTTTTTTTAGTTACTAAATAACGGTAACTCATGCCGTCAAAATTAACAAAAATTTCGTCATTAATTTTTAAGTTTGGTAATAGTGAAAAAATGGTTAAATAATTGTTTTGATCAAAAAACTGCGGTAATACTGAATGGCCAAAAATAACAGCATTACCCGACCTTCCCGGAATTTCTGAATCACTGTAATGAATCAAGCTTTTGCTTAAATCATCATTGTTAATTTTTACATAGGCTTTTTTAATATTTATTTTAGGAATTGAAATTGAATAAATATCGACCGGTGCAGTCACTTTTTGGACACTACTACCAAACCAGTTGCTGGCTTTGGTTAAATCAGACTGGGCTACGGCAGGTTTAACAATTTCATCGCTTAAAGGCGATATCATTGAATTGCCATAAATAAATTGAAAAGCCAAAATCGGCCAGCCAACCCAGATCAATAAAGCCAATCCCAATCCGATAAATATTGTGGGAATTAAAGGCAGTATCACCACCACCGGCATTCGCTTTTCATATCGGTAAGCGCTCATATATTCATCATGGCACATTTAAAAACCAAAAAGCAAGTGAAGAAGTGTAGTAATTATAAGTTTGAAAATTCTATCTGGATATTTTTGGGGTTGGTAGGTAATTTGTCCTTAAACAGGAAAAATGACCGGTTAATGCTACATTCTGCTCCGGCAATATTAAATTTGTTTTTGATAAAACTAATTGCATCCTGACAATTTTTGTCAGTTATAGTATTTGCCAAATCTCCTATTTCTACTTTGGGAGCCAATGTTGCCTCAATCTGTAATTTAAACATTTGTTTACTTCCTTCTGGTTTAAGAGTTTCTGTTACAGATACTTTGGTTTTTTCTTTTTGATAATCATAATTTACGGGAGATTGGGCGCTGACTATTTTGCTTAACAATTCGTCTAAGTCATTTTGACTATAAGTCAAGGCTGTGGCTCCAACTGACATATCTAAACTTAAGGAATCAGTTTCTTCACCAATTTCCTTGTTATATGTTTCTTTGGCAATTTGAGTGGTCAGTGATCCATCAAGCAGTTTTTTTCCATTTTCAAGTTTACTCTTAACTTCATCTCCCGCTTGTTGTTGTAATTTTTGCAGCAATTGTTCACGTAATTTTTTCTGATCATCCCGCGCGACAACGGAAATTTCACGGCTGGTGCCTCCGGTAAAAACTTTTTCATTTCTGCCTGAATAATAACCGGTGGGCAAATCAGCAACTGAAAATTCCGTCCCTGAACCTACATTTGATGAGGTGCCAATATCTGTTGCGGTAACTGCAATTTTATTACTGCCATAATTTAACGATCCGACATTTTCAGAGGCTGAGGCAATTGATACATCTTCATCAAGTGTAAATTTTAGATTTCCGGTTTGTATTTGGGTACCTTTTTTTAAAGTTTTAGGGTTAACAGTTTTATTATAAATAGTCACTTCTCCACGGGCTTTATCACCGACGGTTTTTTTGCCGGTTGTGATAATTTTATCCGTTCCTGTTACTTCCAGTTTCACTTCACTGCCAGGGATGATTTTTTTATCAACATCAACAGTTGAAGATGCTGTATCAAGTGCTACATCCTCATTTATTAACAAAGATTTGGGAGTAACTAATAATTTTACATTCGCTTGGGGATAAAACCAATTAAATGCGTAAACTCCACCTGCCATCAATATCAATAAACCAATAATTAAAACAATCAGGCCTGATTTTCTAAAAGCCGGAAGTTTTATAGTAAATGTAAGTTTGGGAAATGAAAATTTGGGCATACTGGGTATTTGTCCTGCAAAGCTGGATCTGGCTTTGCCAGATAATTTATTTTCAGGTATAGTAACAGGAGCAATATTTGCATTTTGCTGTTTTTCTACTTCAGTCATTTCATTTTCAATATTTAAGTCTTTAACAGGCTCTTCCCCTACAAAACCTAAATCTTGCGCTATATCAGCTACTTCCTGACTTTCTCCTTGATCAGATACTCCTGACGCTGACACAGCAGTATTATCAGCAACTGATTCCACCATGTCTTCTGATTTTTCAACCGGTAAAGCAATTTCTGTTGATGAAGCAATAACTACGGCTTTAACTACAGTATCATTAGGTAATATTTCAATTTTGGGAAAATGCAGAAAATTCGCTTTTGTTTGCCAGGGATAATTAAGTAAATCTGCTTTAATTTTTTCTAAATCCACAGCTGTTCCATATAACAGCATTCTTGAAGGCAATACTTCCACATCCGCAAATTTATTTAAGGCTTTTTCAATATCGGAAACTATATTCTCACTTCTATTAAAAGCATATGACCCGATTAATTTTCCAATTTTAAATAACGACATGGTGTAATGTTTACTTTCAAAACCAATCAAAATCACAGTTTGCGAAGATCCTTCACTGGATCCTAAATACATCGATACTGCTTGAGGAATATCCACAAAACCCAAAGGAGTCAGAGACAGTCTTGAGGTTAATTGTTTGATTTTTTTAAGATATTCACTTTTAATTTTATCTTCACTTACCCATTCCGGAAAAAATCCAAAAACAGATTTTTGTAAATCTACGCCTTCGGGAACATTTGGTTCTAAAGATGAAATAACTTTATCTGCGGCTATAATAGCAGTTTCCCAATCAGAAGCAGTATAATTTTCCGAGGCAGTAGCAGCGATATTTACTTTGCCTTGACCGTCTTTTTCCCACAAAGCACCGTCTATCCTATCTTCTGTAATAGCTAAAGCTAGAAAATATTGCTTGATTTCTTTTTTATGATGCAACAATCCTTCCAACATAAGTGGTATATTTCCATCTTAACTAATGTTAAAGACATTTGCAAAATGCAAACTAATACAGCTTAAATCTGACTACTTTATGTAAAAAAATAATTAAAAAATCAAAAATCAAAATGTAAAATGACAATTTAAAATTAAAAATAATTAAACAACCCTTGAAACGTTTTTATAAATTTTTCTTAATAATGGCGAAGAACGACTAGTCAAGACTTGAGCTTTAAGTTGTCATTGAGGTGTTTTACAAAATTTTTCTTACTGAGATATAAAAGTGTGGAAACGGCACTCTTGCCGAGGACCCACCTGATTATTCGAAGTTAGAAAAATTGTAAAACCCTCACTGACTTCCCTTCTTGGGTTACTTTCTTAGGGTTTGCCAAGAAAGGAACATAACAAAATATGTAGAGAAAATAACAAAAAGGATTTATTTACATTCTGTAGTAGGCATTGAGGCTTGAGGATTTCCGTGTTTCACCCAATTTCCATGATCACAAATCCAAGTATCTTCAGGTCCACCAAGTACAAATCTGATTACAATCCAAATACCAATACCTAATAAAATTAGAAGCATGATCAAACAGCTTTTTCTCATATTTCACATTGTCATGCCGAACTTGTTTCGGCATCTAGTTCAAAACGAGATCCTGAAATAAATTCAGGATGACAATTTACAATAAATTCATACTTCTCTTTCAACAGTTATCGAACATTCAGTGATCAATGCGGCAATAGCTCCAACTGCAGCTAATGTCGGCAAAATCATCGCTCCAACAACACCAAAAGTTAAAGGAAATTCAACAATGGTTTTTTCTTTTTTATCTTTGATGGTAATCCGTCTGACATTACCTTCTTTGATCAATTCTTTTACTTTAGCCAATAAACTTTCACCTGTCACACGAAATGTTTCTTGCCGTTTTGTTTTTTCCATATTTCTATCCTCCTTTTTTTAAAATTATCCAATTACATTTGTAATTATATATCATTTGTGATTTATAATAAAAGTAATGAAAGGTATAGAATTTGCCCCAGTTAATTTACAACAAAAACCTTTACCATTTCAAGAGCAGTTACAAATTATAATAGTTAGACTTCCATGTGGCACCAAACCTACAACCGAATTTCTTAAAACACCTCAGGGTGAAGATTTAATAAGAAGAATTGCACATCATTTGTATTTAAAACGTGGTGGAGGAAAAAGCACTGAAGAACAAAAGCTTGATGATATTAATAAAGCAACCACACTTGCTACGGATGGATTAAATCGTCAATTAATAAGAAGATACTATAATAATTTACCTTTCACATTTGAAGCTTCATCTAAAATATTAGCTTAATAAATTATTTCTCCCAAATAATTTTCTGTTTATCAAAATCTTTTTCCGTATGGGGTGGAGGTTGGATTCTTGGGTAACCTACAGGAATTATATTTATTACAGAATAATTTTTCCCGATGTTTAGTATTTCTTTTACTCTTTCCATTTGATCACTGTGGATATTTTTCCATACTGTTCCCAACCCCAAATGCGTTGCCTGCAAAAACATATTTTCTGTAGCAACTGAAATATCGGCAACTGGTTCAACAGATTTTTCAGTTTCCAAAATCGGTACAATCAAAACTGGAGCAATTTTGATAAATGGTTGATGCAAAACTTCGTATAATTTATTTTTAATTTTTTGTTCTCTGATAACTAAAAATTCCAGCGCATGATTGTCTTTGGCAGACGGCGCAAACTGCCCGACTTTGATAATTTCTTTAACTTGTTCATCAGTTACAGGATCTTTTTTAAAACTTCTGACCGATCTTCTGTTTACAATTGCCGGTAAAATCATAAATCCTTTCTTATTTTTTTATTCTTGTTTAAGTAAAAATCCTCCATCAATACATAATACTTGACCAGTTACTGCTTTTGCAGTTGCTAAGTATAAAAATCCTTCAGCAATTTCATCCACTGTAACGAATCTTTTATTTAATGTTGCATTAATTAATTTATCACGTAAATCTTTTGGGAACTTATCATACATAGGTTTATAAACAAAACCCGGAGCTATTGCATTTACATTTATGTATGGAGCAAATCGTTTAGCTAATGTTTTGGTTAAATTTATTACAGCAGCTTTTGCTGCTGAATAAGAAATTAATCCTTCTCTACCAGCATACGAAATACCACGAATTGATGATGTATTTAATATAACTCCAGATTTTTGTTTTAACATTATTTTTCCTGCATATTTAGAACATAAAACAGTATTTATTAAACAATCGTCAATTGTTTTATACCATTCTTCTTTTGAAGTTTCTAAAATATCTTTATCATATCCATGTCCTGCATTATTTATTAAAATATCAACTGTTCCATATTTTGAAACAGCTTCATCGAATAAATTTTTCACTTCATCTTCAAATGATAAGTCTGCTTTTATATAAAACGCTTCACCGCCTAAATTTATTATTTCTTTAACGACTCTTTTTGCACCTTCTTCGTTTGTTTTACAATTAATAACTATTTTTGCTCCTTCTCTAGCAAAGAGTTTAGCTGTTGCTTCTCCAATATTACTGGATGATCCTGTTATTATTGAAACTTTATTTTTTAGTTTCATAAAGTCCTCCAAATTAAATTTCTATTTTCTCTAAATCCTGATTTATAAATATCGGCAACATACCAAGAATTTCTTCTTTGAATTTTGAAGTTTTGGAAATTTGGTTGTAAATAAATATAGGTTTTTTAAAATGAAAAGCAATTCCCATTTCCATTAATACATTTCCGCCAATATTCACGATTTTATCAAAATGCCGACGCATCAGCATAGCTTTTTTGGAATAATTATTATTTTTAAACCAGGTTTTATAGTGATTTACATCATAATTTCCGGTTCTTTTCATTATCATGGCAGTATAAGGAAGTTTCACCTGAAAACCTAATTTTTTTAGACTTTCCATGATTTCTATATCCTGTTTATAAAACGCAGCACTAGAACAAATGGCGATAATTTTCTTGGATTTTAACATAGCTATTTATCTACTACCTAAATTCTTTATAAAATGAAAA
>Ga0209210_1003205_pt1 | contig 11281 bp, 19 predicted proteins | sample RifGroA1_FD_183991 | JGI IMG/M metagenome (GOLD analysis project Ga0209210, IMG submission 183991) | Contaminated groundwater microbial communities from Rifle, Colorado, USA - Rifle Groundwater A1 (SPAdes) (version 2) | ecosystem: Environmental > Aquatic > Deep subsurface > Groundwater >...
ATATTAAGAAATTTTATAAAGAAAATAAATTTGGAAGATTATTTATAAAACAATATCCTATGAATTTTGCGAGCGCATCTATGATTAAAAGTCATTTAGATAAATTATCTTTAAAAGGATTTCGCCCGGATTTGATTATAATTGATTATGCTGATTTAATGAGAAGCTCAAAAAGATATGATGCTTTGAGATTAGAAATTGGACAAATATATAGAGACATCAAAAATTTAGCAAACGAATTAAATGTTCCAATTTGGACAGCAAGTCAAACTAATAGAAGTGGAATTAATTCTGATATCGTAGGAATTGAGAGCGTCTCGGAATCTTTGGAAAAAATTATGATTTCAGATTTTATTTTGACTTTGTCGAGAAAAATTGAAGAAAAAGCACAAGGAACTGGTCGTTTATTTGTTGCGAAATGTCGTCAAGGACGAGACGGTATTGGTTTTTCTCTTAAAATTGATACATCTCGAAGTAAATTTGAAATACTTTCACAAGCTGATCCATTTAATTTAGACAATATTAATGAAAACCCAAATTTGAAAAACTCTTTAAAAAATAAATGGAATAACTGGAAAAAAGAAAATAAAGACATAATTGATGAGGAATAAAATTGAAACATAGATATAAATCTGGCGCTTTAATAAAATTAAGAGATAATCCGTATATTTCTGGGTTAGAAATTGGTGATTCTGGGATTGTGCTTAAAAAACAATCATATCAATTTATAACTAAACAAATGCTTTGTTATTCAATATGGTTTTTTAATAAAAATATTAAAATGCTTATAAACGAAGAAATTATTTGCCCGGTCACAAAAACAAAATTGTCGCGAAAAAATAAAAAACTTTTTTCAAAGCAATTTCAAGAGGATAACAAAGTTTAACGAGATTTTTATGGCGTCATCAAACTTGATTTCATATTTAACTTTACCTTCTAATTTTTAAAGAAATCTCTTCCAAAAATTAGAAATTTTGATAGGATAAATTTTTTTTAATATAAATGAAAAATCTGGCTGAAAATTTCAAATTTAAAATTGGTCAGTTGGTTAAAATAAATAAAGATAAACTTGGCGGAGAACTTTTTGGAAAAAATTCTTATATCTTTGTCGCCGAAGATGATGACAAAAAAAATATAGGATTAATAGTTCTAGATCTAGAAAAGAATAATCCAGCGATTGTGTTAGATCGAAAAAGCGAAGCAAACTGTTCTTTTTCGTATAGGGGTTATTCTGAAAATTTTTATACGATATTTGTGAAGAATAAAAAAATTGTTGTTAATGAAGAAGAAATTGTTGAAATAAAAAAGGAAAAATAGAAATGTTAAATTTTTCTCATGTTAATAGTGTTTTAAATATTGAAGATAAATTAAGTTTATCTTCTAAAATATTATCTGATATAACTATTTTTATGAAATATTCTAAATTTCGTCCTGAATTAGGCCGAAGAGAAACGTGGTATGAGTTAGTGTCTAGAAATAAAGAGATGCACCAAAAAAAATATCCTTTTTTAAAAAAAGAAATAGAAGAAAATTATAAATTTGTTTATGAGAAAAAAATTCTCCCTTCTATGCGTTCGCTACAATTCGGCGGAAAACCTATTGAAATTAGCCCGAACAGAATTTTTAATTGTGCTTATTGCCCTATTGACGACTGGCGCTCTTTTGGTGAAATTATGTTCCTCCTCCTCGGGGGAACAGGTGTTGGGTTTTCTGTTCAAAAACATCACACAGCAAAATTACCAGAAATAAGAAAACCAAATAAAAATAAAAATAAAAGATTTTTAATTGGAGACAGTATTGAGGGTTGGGCCGATGCTGTCAAATACCTTATTAAGAGTTATTTTTTTAGTAGTTCAAAATTAGTATTTGATTATAGTGATATTCGCCCGAAGGGAGCGAAATTAATAACTTCTGGAGGGAAGGCCCCCGGCCCAGAACCTTTAAAAATTTGTTTAACCAAAATAGAAAGTTTATTAGAACAAAAAGAAGATTGTTCTCAACTTTCGACATTGGAAATACACGACATTGTTTGCCATATTGCTGATGCTGTTTTGGCGGGTGGAATTCGTCGAGCCGCTCTCATAAGTTTTTTTTCTGCCGATGACGAAGAAATGATTTCATGCAAATTTGGAAATTGGTGGGAGTTAAATCCGCAAAGAGCAAGAGCAAATAATAGTGCTGTTTTATTAAGACATAAAATAACAAAAGAATTCTTTTTTAGTTTATGGGACAAAATTAAAAATTCTAACGCAGGCGAGCCCGGAATTTTCTTTAGTAATGATAAAGAAATATTAAGTAACCCATGCAACGAAATTTCTCTTCACCCTTATCAGTTTTGCAATCTATGTGAATTAAATGTTTCTAATGTTGAAAATCAAGAAGATTTGGACGCACGTGCTAAAGCCGCATCGTTTATAGGAACGCTTCAGGCAGGCTATACTGATTTTCACTATTTAAGACCAATTTGGAAAAAAACAACAGAAAAAGACGCTCTATTAGGGATTGGAATGACAGGAGTAGCTTCGCAATCGATTCAAAAATACGATATAGAAAAAGCGACGAAAGTGATTATTGAGGAAAATAAAAGAATTTCAAAACTTATTGGAATTAATCCCGCAGCAAGAACTACTTGCATTAAGCCATCTGGAACTTCGTCGCTTGTATTGGGATGTTCTTCTGGAATTCATGCCTGGCACAATGATTATTATATAAGAAGAATTCGCGTTGGGAAAAATGAAGCGATATATCAATACATTTTTATAAATCATCCAGAATTAATGGAAGATGATTATTTTAGACCGCACGATACTGCTATTATTTCTATCCCTCAAAAGGCCCCAGAAAATTCAATCTTAAGAGACGAAACTCCTATAGAACTTCTTGAAAGGGTCAAAGAATTTCATAATAAATGGATAAAACCTGGACACATAAAAGGGAATAATACTCATAATATTTCCGCAACCATTTCTATTAAAGAAAATGAGTGGGAAGATGTGGGAAATTGGATGTGGGAAAATAAAAAATTTTACAATGGTTTATCTGTGTTGCCTTTTGATTATGGCACATATAAGCAACCCCCTTTTGAAGATTGTTCTAAAGAACAATATGAATATTTGATGAAACCTCTTATGGAAATTGATTTAAAGAATGTGTTAGAAATAGAGGATAATACAGACCTAAAAGGAGAAATAAGTTGTAGCGGAGGCGCGTGCCAAATAAATTCTTTTTAAAGAGACTATTATGAATATAATTGATGATTTAATTAAAAAAACAAAATTATCTTTTTCTTTATATAAAGAAACAGATAAAGCTTTTCATTACAAACTTGATAATAATGAACTTACCATAAACGAAAGTTATTTTTCTTTACATAAAAAATGTATTGCTAATTTAACAAGATTTTTGAACAAAAATTTTAGTATTAATTTTCAAAATTTGATAGAACATATATTTGGGGAAGCAAAATGTTTTACTTGTTTCAATAAAATAAGTTATTCATATTATAGAAAAGAAGTTAAAATTAAAAAATTTTGTTCAAGAAAATGTTATAAAGAATATCCTGAAAATATTCAAAAAACACAATTAAAAATTGAAAATAAACAAAATAGAAAATGTCGTATATGTGGTGATTGGTATTTTTCAAAAAGTTTTTTTCTTCCGAAAAAGAAAGAGTTTGGTCTTTGTTATCGCGAAGAATGCAGAAAGGAAGAATTTAGAACAAGGGGTATAAAAATAAAAGAAAATCACTGGGTAAAGAAAGAAGGTGCGGAAGAAGTAATAGAAAATATTCAAGAAAAAAGAAAAGAAACTATGAAAGGAAAAGTTATTATTCCTTGGAATAAAGGAAAAACTGGTATTTATTCTGCTGAAACAATAGAAAAAATACGTGAAGCAGCTAGAAGACAATTTCATGAAAAAAGAATTAGGAAAACTGGAATAGAAGAAAAAATAGAAGATTTTTTAAGGGAACTTAAAATAAAATTTAGATATAGTTTTATTCTTGAAAAAAGACAATTTGATTTCGTGTTGTGGGACTTTCGATTATTAATCGAAGTTCAAGGAGATTTTTGGCACGGAAATCCTGAATTATACGGAGAAGGAAAAAAGAAAGGCCCTTTACGAGAACATCAAATACAAAAACAAAAAGTTGATCTATTAAAAGCAGAAATAGCAATTAAAAATGGATATTCTATTTTATCAATATGGGAAAATGACATAGAAAATAGTTTTAAAGAAATTAAAAATTTTATAGAAACTATTTTAATACATAAAAAATTACGAGAAAATCCATATCTTTTAAGCCAGTGTCATCCTTTATATAATCATTATTATTATTTTTAATTAATCTTTTAATATTTAACTCTTTCTGCCAATCCTTCGCTTACTAATAATTCATTTAAAACTATTCCGTCATTTAAATGAACCCACCCAATATATCTGCCATATTTCCCGGTTTTATCTTTGTCTGTTTCTAAAATAATTTCAATTGGATTTCTCAATCCATCAAATAACAAAGAAATAACTCTTTCTTTTGCCTTCATTCCAATTTTATATTCTTCACTTTCTTTTAGCACGCCAAAAGTTTCTGGTGTGTTTATGCCAGCGAGCCTTATTCTTTCTTTGATGAAAACTTTAAATCCTAAATCTATCGAAAAATCTATTGTATCTCCATCAATAACTTTGATTGCTTTTGCCCTATAAAAATAGTCCATTAATTATAAATATTTTATAGTTCTTCAAAAGGAATTTTTCTTATTTCTTTGAACCATTCTGGAACATCATTTTTGAAATACCTAATTCTCTTTTTTGAGGCGAAAAACTTTCTGTATGAAAGAATAATGTTGCTTGATTGGAATTCATTAGGCATTGCCATCGGCAGAATGGTTAGATTGTGTTCGTCAAATAAGCGCGGGCTGAATAATTTTTCGCAAGAAACCAAAACATCTTCGCATTTATGTTTTTTTGTCGAGCCAAATCTTTTATAAAATTCTTTAAGCATATATTTTGAATGTGAAATAAAAGTTAAGAAATTTTCCGAACTTTTAGAAGCCCAAAAGCAACAAGGATGTTTTGGGTTAAAAGATTTATAAGGGGCGACTTGTTTTCCGTGTTTTTGGTTAAGCGCAGTCGAAAGCATTTGACAATTCTCTAAAATCATCTTACTGATGCGGAAGTTGTCAATGGATTTCGCTGACTTGTGCCAGTCAATTTTTTGTGTTTCTATGTCGCCTTCAAGAATGAAAATGTTCATGGTTTCTCTCGAAAAATTTTAGATGAAATTTTTTAAAGGACAACTTTTAAAATTATCAAGCGACTTTTCGCAAGGAAAACAATATATTTGTTATATTGTTTTAAATTTTAATAAAAGATATTATCACTACGAAGTGTATAATCTTGAAACCGGAACAATTCAGATTGAATATTCTTCTTGGTTGGAAAATTGGTTTGAACTCGCTTTAAAAAAAGATAATTAGATTTATGCTTTTCCGTGGCCAAATTTTTAAACTTAACAAGAGAGTTGTATATTATTCATTAAACGGAACTCAAAAAGGAAATCGTAAAATTACAAGATTTATATCCAAAAAAAGAGATGGATTATTTATATTTTTGAATTTCGAAGAAAAATTTGTTAGATTTTTTGATTTAGAAAAAAATTGTTTATTTGATGTAATCTCATATTCAAGAAATGAAAAAGACGAGATTTATCTTGAGCCGGTAGAACAAACGGAACAAGGAATAAAGAAATTCGCAGACAGAATTTGTTAAAGTAATTTTAGATGCCCTGTAATTTTATCTAATTTTTCAACATAATCTGGCCCGAGGCAAATACAAGTTAAAGTTGGAACACCGTTAAATTCTGTAAATCCACTATCAATAATTTCTTCCGCGCGAATTCCTTCTTTTAGCGCGCGGTTAAATACTTCTTTTAATTCTTCTTCAGAATTAACGCCGACAACAATTTTAGCAAAACTGCCTTTAAGCCATTTTTGCGCCATTTCATCAATTTCAGAAATTAAAAGTTCTCCAGTTTTATAATTTTTTGTTAAGAATTTCATTGAAGCATGAGCAACTTGCGCACACATTTTTCCTTTACGCATATTCAAATCTTTACGAACTATAATAACTTGTTTAATTTTGTAATTATTCATTTTCAATAATCGTAAGAGGTTTAGCGCAAAAAGTCAAGCGCGGGTAATCCCTATATAGCATTCTGTGCCTGAAGATGCTATGATCAAAATCGTGTCTTTATTTAAGCCCGGGCAAATTTTGCGAGGCAAAAGAAACAAATATCCTAAATCTAATTTGAGATTAATTATTTTAAAATTAATGCCGCCAAGACTATACGAATATGATTATTGTGAGGTCGTTATTCTGCCTAGTTTTAATAGGTATTCTTGGAGCCAATTTTTAATTAATGAACATTGGGAATTATTGAAATAATGAAAAAATTTAAAAAAGGAGATTTGTTTGTTTCTAAATCAAACAGAATGATAAAAATAATTCTTCTCAACATTGGCAAGAATAGAATAAGTTTTTTTAGTTTTCGTGTCGTAAAGCCAGAGTTTTTAACTCTCCCGGCAGAACAATTACAATTTATAGATTTCTACTGGTCGAAAATTTCGCCTTGACAACGAACAATTTTCAGAGCAGACTTCCGCCCAACCTACGGGTAAAAAACAAGGAGAACAACGCAAGTATGCGAAATAACAACCAAAACAACACAAATTCATCGGCGATTCTAAATTTCTCTTATGATGAGAGAAATCGGAATCTAAAAATTCGCTTCGCCTCGGGAGGACAATATACTTTTTTCAATATCCCACAAAAAACATTTGACGCTCTTTCGCGAGCAAAATCAAAGGGTCGGTATTTTATGCGAAATATTCGCAACACCTTTGCTTATAGCCGTGGAAGTTCTCGAAAAATGATTATTCCTGTTGCTGGATATGAGCGAAAATTATCAAATGGCCAACGTGTCCGCGTTCGTGGATATGAGCGAATTCTTTCCCGATAAGAATAATTAATTAGACAAAAAGGGGGAGGAAACTCCCCCGTGTCTTTAAAAGTTTTGATTTCGGAAAATTCAAAAATACCTTTTCCTCGCCGCGATAAAAAATTCAAAGAGGATATAATGAGACATTTCTTTGAATTTAAAGATCTTTCTTTTTTAGAAAAATATTCTTCTAGATTTTTAAACATTAAAAAAAAAGAAATGTCCAATTCTCCTAATTTAGAGATATTATCTTTTTGCCCTCGCGCAAATTATTTTTCAAGAACTTTTGGTTTTATAAAAAATTTTGGATTAAATGAAGCATTAAAAATAAAAACAAAACTGAATAAAGAAATTATTTGTTGCCCAAATCAAAAATTTATGACAAAAGATTGGAATTTTGAATTGCCCGCAGTCGGAAAAAAAATAAGAATTTTAGGAAGAACATCAAAAGTATCTAAAGTTGATGAAATAACATATGTGGAAAAAATTAAAAACCAAAATTTATTTGCTGTCTATCCGCGTAATGGAATTTTTATCGCGAATTGGTTTATCCTAAACGGAGATTAAATGAAGATCGAAGATATTAGAGTTGGTTCTATTCTTGTTCTAAAAAAGAATAATTTTTATGAACATAAATCTTTTCCTATTAAATTTCTTATTTTAAGAGAAGAAGAAATAGTTCTTTCCAAAAAAGAAGACAATTTTATTATTTATTTTGATTTAAATAAAAATAATATTAATAGAATTAGAAAACATTGGGTTAGAGATCTTTATGAAAAACTTTAGCGTTAAACTGGTTTCTACAACTAAAACAGAAATTGAATTTATTCAATCATTTATTGAAAATGATGAATTTAAAGAAATTATTTCGACACCAGAAGGATTAATGGTTTATGCCGCGCGCGTCTCAAGCCCAAATCAAGAAAATCCCAAATATGCTAATTTATTGAAATATTGTTTAAAAAATGGACATTGGAGCGTGTTTGAGATGTGCGATATGATGGTAGAAATTGAAACTTCGCGCGCGCTCGCAGCCCAAATTTTACGTCATAAAACTTTTAATTTTCAGGAATTTTCCCAAAGGTATCAAGCACTTACAGAAGAAGGCATCTGTATTTACGAAGCCCGTCGTCAAGATCAAAAAAATAGACAAAATTCTATTGACGATATTTCCACAGAAGATAAAGAATGGTTTATAAATTCTCAAAAAGAAGTCTGGGAATTTTGTTTTAAAAAATATGAACAAGCCCTAGAAAAAGGAATTGCTAAAGAATGTGCTAGGTTCTTGCTTCCATTAAATACCAAAACAAGACTTTACATGAAAGGAAGCGTTCGTTCTTGGATACATTATATTGATGTCCGTTCGGCTAATGGAACCCAAAAAGAACATCAAGATATTGCTTTGGGGGCAAAAAAAATTTTTATTAAAAAATTTCCGATAATTTCCGAGGCGAGAGAATGGATATGAATTTCAAAAAAGGACAATTGGTAAGAGTTATTGGACATAATTCTTCTATTGATTTTGACCTTCCTTATAATTTTAGTTTAATTAACAGAATTGGAATTTATTTTGGTGAAGCCGATTTAACTATCGTAGGTATTCAAAGATATAATATATTGTGTTTAGGTCAAATTTATAAATTTTATTCAACTTCATTTGAAAGTTTGGAGAAGTAATTAAAATGACCGACGCGGAAAAGTTTAAACAAACTCAAAAAGATTTATATGAACTCTTTTTGAAAAAGAATGCCGATTATGGAGAGACATATAAAAAATATGGTATTATTGGAATTCTTATAAGAATTAGCGATAAGATTGATAGATGTATCAATATTGACAAAAATAAAGTTCATTTAATAAAAGAAGAAGGGATAGAAAACGAATTAAAAGATTTAGCAAATTATTCTACTATGGCCTTAATGCTTAAAAAGAAAGAAGATAAATGAACTACGTTGGAAAATTAATTAAAACTAAAGTTCCGTTATCATCCGATGGTAGATATTGGTCGTGGAATTTAATAGGAAAATTGAAAATAAATTCTAGATCAATTGGAATTTGTGTAAGAGAAAAAGGATCTGTAATATATGTTATGTTCGGGAATTTTTTGGTAGAGATTAATTTGTTATATGATTATAATCTAAAAAGTTTTGAATTTCTTAAACTCAAATGAAAATTGCCATCACAGGAAATAGAAATCTCACAGAAGCCGATAAATCACTTCTGACGCAGAAAATTAAAGAACTTGTATCCAACCCTCAAATTGAAAAAATTTTCTTTGGAGGGGCTCGTGGAGCCGACACAGAGGCATTAAAAGTTGCTCTTGCCGAGAGGAAAACCAATGTTATTTTAACTTGTGTCGTGCCAAACACAATCGAGCATCAACCTTATGAAACAAGAGAAATTTCGCGGCTCGCAGATGAAATTATAGAACTTAAAAATGAAATTTCTCCAAACGATAGATTTAAAGCATATAAAATTAGAAACGAATATATGATTGACAACGCAGATGAAGTTGTTGCATTTTGGTCCAGCGATTTCCGAAGCGGAACTTATTCCGCAATAAATTACGCGCGAAAACAAAACAAAAAAGTTGAAATTGTCGAAATAAAAGGAGAAGACAAATGAGCACAAAAGAATTTACTCTATCCCCCACTTCCGCCGCCCACATAGGGAAATTATTATCGCTTTCGATTTTAAGCGGAACAGACATAAGCGATCACTTATTAACAATGCGTTTAGTTGAAGAAAAAGGGAAATTAGAACTATCTTCAGGTTATATGGAAGTTCAAGAAAAATATATTCAAGGACTTCTTGAAAAAGTGGAAACTCTCTCGGCAGAGACAACAGAAAAAGAATAATGAAAACAGACTTATATAAGTCTTATTTTGATATTTCATTTCAATATGTTTATCTATTTGAATGTTCGTTAATATATATTCATGATTTAAAATTAAAATCTAAAAAAGATTTTTTTATACTTTCACATATCGGGAGAAAAAAAGGTTATACGCAGGTTTGGAGAATTTATTCTATAACTCAAGGAAAATTTGGATATTGGTTTTCAGATAGAGTCAAAAGTCTTGAAATAAATTTTTATAAAATTTGAGCGCGAAAAAAAGAAGATAATGATTAAAAAAAATGATATTGTAAAATTTTTTATTGGAGATGAAGCAATAATCGGCCGGGTCAAATATATGGCCCCCGGGGGTTTCCAAAAATGGAAAGTTTTTTCTAATACTTATGGTTATAATAAAGTTTTCGAAATTCATCAAGATAATTTAAAATTATTAGAAAAAGGACAATTGTTTAAAGATTTGTGGTGGCCGAATAATTTCTTTATAGTTTTGGATTTTTATGTAAAAAATGGACAAATATGGTTAAAAATTTTTGGATTTACAAAATTTAATATTAAAAATATTGTGGCTGGAAAATTGGTTAGGTTGGTGGAGAGGGAATGATTTTTCCTAAAAACTTTACAAATCTTCACGGACATAGTTCTCAAGGGTCCATTCTTGACGCTATAGGTGAAAGTTCGGAAATCTTTGATTTTGTATTAGAAAATGGGATGAATTCTTGTGCTTTGTCCGAACACGCAAATATGGCGAGTTATGTTTCTGCTTATCTTTATCAAAAAAAATTAAAACAAAAAGGAATAAATTTTAAGTATTTGCCGGCCTGTGAATTTTATTTTTATCCAGATTTAAATGAATGGAAAAGAGATTTAGTTAAACACGAAGAAAATAAATTAAACGCCAAAAAAGAAAAAAAAGAAAAACAAGACGATGAAATAACTGCTACGGTAGAAAACGAAGAAGAAACTAAATCTGGAAAATATTTTAATCCATTAAAAAGGAGACATCATCTTGTTGTTCTGGCAAAAACAAGTAGGGGACTTAAAAACTTATTTACCCTTGTATCAAAAGGATACAAGAATGGGTTTTATTATTTTCCTCGCATTGATTTTAATTGGCTGAAAGAATATGGTGAAGATTTAATTGTCTCATCAGCGTGTTTGGGCACAATTTTTGGGCATCCAATTTTTTCAAGATTTCAAAATTTATCAATAGACGAACTTATTCCTGATTTATTAGAAAAGGATTTATCAACAAAAAGCCAAATTTTAAATGATGCGGAAAATTTAGTCGATAGATTTGTTGATGCCGTCGGCAAAGAAAATTTTTTTCTCGAAATACAATTTAATAAAATTCCAGCCCAACATTTATTAAACAAGGTATTAATAGAAACTTCAAAAAAAACTGGTATTAATTTAGTTGCAACTGCCGATTT
>Ga0209210_1003206_pt1 | contig 11277 bp, 7 predicted proteins | sample RifGroA1_FD_183991 | JGI IMG/M metagenome (GOLD analysis project Ga0209210, IMG submission 183991) | Contaminated groundwater microbial communities from Rifle, Colorado, USA - Rifle Groundwater A1 (SPAdes) (version 2) | ecosystem: Environmental > Aquatic > Deep subsurface > Groundwater >...
ATTTCTCGCAGCGCCTTCTCCGCGTGGTTCCAAATGTCAGGCGTACCGAGATATTTCTCCGGAGTATTCTGGTCACGGAAGGAAAGGCGGACTCGGAGAGAGAAACCGAAAGTACTATAAAATTTATCCACGATATCCCAGATTTTCAGGAACTCCTCTTTAATTTGCGAGGTGCGACAGAATACATGAGAGTCATCCTGAGTGATGGAAAGAACACGCGTGAGACCTCCCAATTCTCCCGACTGCTCGTCTCGATAAACGGTCGTGGTTTCAGCGTAGCGTTGAGGCATCTCTCGATAAGAATGAGGTCGACGAGCAAAGATCTGAATGTGATGAGGGCAATTCATCGGTTTCAGAGCGTAATCCTTACCTTCTCGGGAAACTATTTTGAAAAGATTATCTCCGAATTTCTCCCAATGGCCGGAAATTTCGTAGAGTTCCCGCTTGGTGATGTGGGGGATAGTGACGCGCTCGTAGTCATATTGGGATCGTAATTCCCAAACGAAATTATCTAATTCCTGACGGATAACGGTGCCTCGAGGAGTCCACATCGGCAGACCGCTACCTACCAGATCAGAGAAGACGAATAGATCAAGGGCCTGTCCGATTTTCCTGTGGTCTCTGTTTTCCAATTCACTCATAAACTACATCCTACAAGGCCTTAATCTTTTCGGCAATTACCTCGTGCTCGCCCCGTGTCAACGTGCCACGTTGACACGGGGGGCTGGCATGTTAATCTTGATGAGATGATAGGAAATTTAGCGCATGTTTGTAATAGAGGAGTGGAGAAACGAAAAATATTTTTAGACGAACATGACTATTCGAGGTTTCGAGATAATCTTTTTCTTCTTAATAATGTTAACGGTAAAATGAGAAGCAGAGAAAGGGATATACGTAATGTGACTAATTTGAAACGAGAGAAATTAGTGGAAATACTTAAATGGAGTTTGCTGCCGAATCATTATCATCTTTTATTATACGAGCTTGTTGAAGGTGGTATTTCCGAATTTACCAGAAGAGTGGGGAATGCATATACAAAATACTTTAATACAAAAAATGAAGGCAGAAGTGGTTATCTTTTTCAGAATAAAGCAAAAATAATTCCAATCTTAGAGGAAGCGCAGTTCCTCTATATCCCATTTTATATTGATCTTAATTCTTTGGATGCCAGATTTTCTAACTGGAAGGTAAATAGACCTTCTGATTCTCTAGCCATAGAATTTCTTAAATCCTATAACTGGTCAAGCTTCAGAGATTATTTTGGCAATGGAGAGTATTCGATGATTTTAAATAAAGAGCTTTTCTATAAAACATTCGATATCACTCCCGAAAATTACATAAAAGAAATATCTCAGTTTTTGACATCGGCAGCCGTGTCGACGTGGCAGGTTGACACGGTTACAGGGATTTGATTTTTTCGGCAATGAAGGAAGTCTCGCCTTTGCGCTTCGAGACCTTACCCTTGATGGCGATACAGGCTTCCGGTTGGATGAAAGAACGAAATTCATCCAGTATTCTCGGAAAAATCGCGACCTCGATAACGCCGGATAAATCAGCCAGACGCATGAAAACCATGCGCTCATTTCCTTTGGTAAGAACATCACGTGCCTCCTCGACTATGCCCGCGATAACCGTTTCCGTACCCTCCCGCAGGCTGGAAAGTTTCTCGATGTTGACTTTGATCGAAAGTAGTTTGTCTTTATATGCTTCAAGAGGGTGACCGGAGATATAGAGACCGAGAAGTTCCTTTTCCCATAAGAGTTTCTCCCTCTGCGAGGCCGCGGGGCCCGGACTAAGTCGAAGAGCGGGCAAAGTGGAAGTGTCGGTCATCAGGCCGAAAAGGGAATCTTGATTCTTGGGCGCGCTCATTCTTTCGCGATGATATCCGAGCAAATCATCAATATTAGAAAGTAGCATGCCGCGTTCGCCAAATTCATCGAGAGCGCCGCACTTAATGAGTGATTCGAGAGATTTTTTATTCAAATTTTTGTCCTTAACGCGGTCGAGGAAATCAGAGAGACTCTGAAACTTGCCGCCGTGTTTTCTTTCGGCAGTGATGGAACTGGAAATACCTTGCCCGAAGTTTTTTATGGTGGTCAATCCAAAACGGATTTTATACGGGCTCGGCGGATTATTGACCACGGTGAATTGAGAAAAACTTTCATTGATTGACGGAGGCAGGACTTCTATGCCCATACGTGAACATTCTTTGATCATGACACCTATTTTCTCCACATCGCCGGATTCGGCCGTGAGTACGGCGGACATATAAATAGCGGGAAAATTTGCCTTGAGCCAGGCGGTTTGATACGCCACGTGACCGTAGGAAACGGAGTGGGCTTTGTTGAAGCCATAGGCGGCGAAGGGCTCTATCCAGTCCCAAAGCGCCCAGGCCTTCGATTCCTGCCATCCGGAATGTTCCATGCAGCCTCTGATGAATTTTTCTTTTTGGGCGGCCATTTCCGCGGGAATCTTTTTGCCCACGGCTTTGCGGAATTTGTCCACTTCGCCCCACGAGTAACCGGCAATATCACGCGCGATCATAAGGAGATCGTCTTGATAAACAAGAACCCCATAAGTTCTCTCCAGAATCGGTTTAAGCGCCGGGTCAGGATAGGTGACCAGAGACGGATTGCGCTTTCTCTCTATGAACAGGGGAATGAACTGCATCGGACCGGGGCGGTAGAGAGCGACCATGGCGTGGATGTCATGGATAGCCGACGGCTTGAGCTCCATGAGAAATTTAGTCATAGCGTTGCCGTTGAGTTGAAACGTGCCTTCAGTCTCGCCCCGAGCCAAGAGGTCAAAAGTCTTTTTGTCATCGAGAGCGATATTTTCTATATCAATTTTTACGCCCTCGATTTTATTAATACGTTCGACCGTGTCGGCGATTATTGACAAGTTTCTAAGACCGAGAAAATCGAACTTAAGCAAACCCACGCCGCCGTATTCATCGGTGATTGAATACATGTCGTACTGGGTGATAATTTTCCCTTCGCCTTTGGTGTCGTACTGAAGAGGGGTATATTCCACCAGAGGATTGGGAGCGATCACCACCCCGGCGGCGTGAACACTAATATGCCGAGCGTTTCCCTCGATTTTCTTGGCCATGTCTATGATAGTTTTTGTCTCGCGGTCTTCCTTGTAGAGTTTTTGAAGCTCCGGATTTTCTTTCATGGCTCGATCAATGGTCATGGGAAATCCTTGGGCGCCGAGCGGGATAAGCTTGGCGATCTTGTCGCCCAGAGCGTAGGAGAAATCAAGCGCTCGGGTAACGTCGCGAACGGCCCCGCGAGCCATCATGGTGCCGAAAGTGCCAATTTGCGCGACATGGTCCACTCCGTATTTGCCTTTAACGTAGTTAATCATCTCATCGCGTCTGGTATCGGCAAAGTCCATATCGATATCCGGCGCGGAAGGACGATCTGGATTCAAGAAGCGTTCGAAGCGGAGATTATATTCCAAGGGATTGACGTTTGTGATACCGGAGAGATAGGTGACGATTGAGCCCATCACCGAACCCCTGATATTCGCCAAAATGCCCTGTTCCCGGGCGTACTTCAGAAGGTCGCTCACCACGAGAAAATACGGTGAGAACCCTTTACCTTTTATGATACGCAATTCGTATTCGACTCGCTCTATAATCTCCGGATTCTCGGCGAGGTTTCTCCTCTTAAACCCCGAGTAAACCTGGGCTCGGAGTTCTTCATCGTAAGATTTGCCGCTTGCCACAACGTAATTCGGGAAAATCCATTTGCCGAGCTCGAGCTCGACATTGCATCTCTCGGCAATCTTGACCGTATTCTCGATTGCTTCGGGAAAATTTTTGAAATCCTCTTTTGCTTGTTCTTGAGACACGAAAGAGAGATCAATTTGCTCGTCGAAAGCACTGTTTCTGTCCAGATGTCCTTGAATGGAGACCAAGGTGTCAAGAATTGGTCTGTCAGTCGGTTCCAGATAATGAGTATTGTAGACAGCCACTACCTGGTCGCCACTCTTCTTGTCCAAATTGGGCAGATTCTCCGGACCGACGCCGAGATAAAATCTGTCCCCGAAGATTTCTCTATACCACTTGGGCTCTTTTGAAATCGCAATCAATCCCTCGTTATATTTTTCCAGAAGTTCTCTATCTACGCGCGGCTTGTAATAAAATCCCTCAAGGTAGGAATCGGTCACCAATTTGAGAAGGTTCTGGTATCCGAGGTTGTTCTCCGCGAGGACGAGTAGGCGACCGCGCTCGTTATCCACCCGTGTTTCCTTATCGTTTCTGGAACGCAGGGCGACATAGAAATCAACTCCAATAATCGGCTTGATCTCTTGTTCCAAGCACTCTTTGTAAAATTCTATGGCGCCGTAGAGATTGCCGGAGTCGGTGAGAGCGAGCGCGTTCATGCCCGAGAGACTGGCCTTCTTGACGAGATCCGGGATTTTCGGCAAAGCCTCAAGGAGAGAATAATGGCTATGAGTGTGGAGATGCACGAATCGCGACATGCGGGTATTATAGTGTATAAAATGCGATATGTCGTAGGCATCGACGAGGCGGGAAGGGGCCCTTTGGCGGGGCCGGTGGCGGTGGGAGCGGTAAGCGTGGCTTACCCCGAGCGAAGTCGGGGAATATTGAAAAATTTTTTCAAGAGTATCCAGGATTCTAAAAAGCTTTCTCCCGATGAGCGGGATCTGTGGTTCGCTTTGGCTCTCGAGGCGCGCAAAGAGGGCGCGCTTGATTTCGCGGTCTCGCTTGTCTCGGAGCGTATCATCGACCGAAAAGGTATTTCCTATGCCATCAGACTCGGCATCAAAAGAAGTCTCGCGACTCTCGGCGTGCCCGAGAATTCTCAAGTATATCTCGACGGGGGCATCAAGGCGCCGGAGCAATTCAGGCACCAACTGACGGTCGTAAGAGGAGATGAAAAGATCCCAGTTGTCTCTCTGGCTTCCATAGTGGCGAAGGTAATACGCGACAGGAGAATGGTCAGACTCTCAAAAAAATTTCCGGAATTTAACTTTGATATACACAAGGGTTACGGCACAAGCCTGCATTGGCAAACTATCCGAAAATTTGGTCCGACGGCGGTACATCGCCGCAGTTTCTTAAGACGATTGACAGGGGCTAAATAAATATACCACTCAACAAACCCAAGGACGGACTCTTTTCATTTGTTTATTTAGATGCTAGAGTGGGGCTATGACAGTACGAATGAGACACACGAGGTCTCATACCAAAAATAGGCGCTCTCACCACGCTTTGGCCAAGCCCGCTCTCTCGAAGGATGAGTTGGGCAATTTTCATTTGCGACACAGACTTTCGAAAGTGAGTGGCGTCTATCGCGGCAGAAAAATTATTGATCTAACTCTCAAACTTAAGAAACGAGCGGAAAAAATCAAAAAGTAGTTCTTTTGTTCTTTATGTCAAATCGACATCTATCGAGGTCAATCGTTCTCCAAACTCTGTTTGAGTGGGATTTCGAGGGTACAAAGGCAGGTGAAATATTTCCAATATTTGAACGGACCATTGCCGAATTCGCACCAGGTACGAATGGCAGGCCGTTTATGGACCATCTCTTAAGGCAGGTGCTTGAAAAAAAGAGAGATCTAGATATTTTGATAGAAAAAGCGGCGCCAGACTGGCCGATTGATAAGATTTCTATCGTCGATAGGAATATCCTACGTATCGGCCTAGCTGAACTCCTGTTCGCGGACCGTAAGGAGGTACCGCCCAAAGTAGCTATCAACGAGGCTATCGAGCTTGCCAAGACTTTTGGCGGAGAGACTTCCGGCAGATTTATTAACGGAGTACTCGGCGCCGTCTACAAGGAGATGGGCGAGCCGGGTAAATTTGATGTGCCTAAAGCCAAGAAAAAGTACGGTAATGTGTCTCCTGATAAACTGCCGGTTGAGCGTCTAGCGGGGGCGGTGGTTTTTGCCCGCCACGAGAAGGACATTTACCTCGCGCTGGTCCACGATGTCTTCGGGCACTGGACTTTGACTAAAGGCAAACTAGAAGGTAAGGAGAGTGAGGAAGAAGGTCTTCGTCGAGGAGCCGAAGAGGAACTCGGCGTACCCATTAAGATTCTCGAGCGACTGGGAGAAAATTCTTACTCGACCTATCATCCGGAGAAAGGTAAAATACTTAAGCACGTCGACTACTTTCTCGCGGAAGCGCCATTCCAAGAACTTACTCTGGAGAAGAAGGAGGAGCAGGGGGGACTGGATGACGTGCGCTGGTTTAAACTCGCGGACATCCTGAACTTAAATTTTTATGATGATATCTTGCCCATCGTGACTAAAGCCATAAAGATATTGGCGGAGAACAAAGTAAATACATGAATTTCGAGAAATTTGAAGAAAGAGCGGGGGTGATATTCAAAGATAAGAATCTCTTGAAGCAGGCTTTCACTCATCGGTCGTATATAAACGAGAATCGTGGCACTGCCCTGGAACATAACGAGCGTCTGGAGTTTCTCGGTGACGCCGTTTTGGAACTGGTCATTACCGATTATCTCTACGGGCGTCTTAAGAATTCGACTGAAGGAGAATTAACCTCATTGCGCTCGGCTTTGGTCAATGCCGATACTTGCTCTTTGGTGGCGCAAACGCTGGGCGTTAATGATTTTCTCCTGCTCTCCCGAGGCGAATCGAAAGATACCGGTCGAGCACGCCAATATATTCTCGCCAATACCCTGGAAGCTCTCATCGGCGCTATTTATATCGACCAAGGATACGAAATCGTCAAGCGTTTTATTCTTGCCCACTTAGCGCCGCTCATAGAAAATATTTTAGAGGGTGGCAATTGGATAGATGCTAAAAGTCTTTTTCAAGAGAGAGCGCAAGAGTACACCGGGCTGACTCCCGTTTACAAGACTATACGTGAATCGGGACCTGATCATAATAAACGTTTTGTTGTCAGTGTTTTTGTGGGCACTGAGTTGTATGGGGAGGGGGAAGGGGAGTCCAAACAAGACGCGGAGCAAGCGGCTGCCCGCCAAGCGCTTGATTCTAAAGGTTGGAAGTAGTATGTATTTAAAGTCGATAGAGCTTGCGGGATTTAAATCTTTTGCCAAAAAGAATACTTTTGAATTCAACTCGCCCATTTCAGCTATTGTCGGGCCGAACGGCTCGGGCAAGTCGAATGTCGCCGAAGCTTTTCGTTTTGTGCTCGGAGAGCAATCGATTAAGAGCATGCGCGGCAAGCGCGGCGAAGACTTAATTTGGAATGGCTCCGCAGATTCACCGCGAGCGGGTCGGGCGAATGTCAGGGTGATTTTTGACAATAAAAATAAAATATTCGATATTGATTTTTCGGAAGTCACAATTGAACGGACGGTTCATCGCGACGGTTTAAACGAGTATTTTATCAACGGCAGTCTGGTGCGTCTGAAGGATGTTTTGGAGCTCTTGGCACGAGCTCATATGGGCGCCTCGGGCCATCATATCATTTCTCAAGGTGAAGCCGACAAAATTCTTAGCGCTAGTCCTAAAGACAGAAAAAGTATGGTGGAGGACGCATTGGGATTGAGACTCTATCAGTACAAACGTCTGGAAAGCGAGCGCAAACTTAAGAAAACGTTTGAAAATATAGCGCAAGTTGAGGCCTTGCGCAAAGAAATTGCTCCGCATCTGAAATTTCTCGGAAGACAGGTTGAAAAACTTGAGAAAACGGAAAGTATGCGCGCTGAACTTATGGCGCAAGCGAGTGAATATTTCAGGCAGGAGGATGCTTACTTGGTTTCGTCAAAAATGACTCTTGAGGCCGAGAGGAAACCGTTGAACGAGGCTCTGGAAAAACTTTCCAAAGAGTCAAAAAACGCTAGAAAAGTAATCGAATTGGAATCTGGATTAAGCGCCGTCGAGAAAGAAAAAGATTACCTGACGAGAGAAATCGGCAAGCTGGAGGGATTTATTATAGCGGAAGAAAAGACTATTGAAATTGATAAGAAACTATCAGCTTCCGACGAGTCGAAGACCGTTAGACTTAGAGAGGTGGAGACTTTATATCAGGAAATCAGCGCGCTTTCCGATGCCGCGGTTATCAAGAAAAAGTTTGAGGATTTCATCGAAGAAAGGAAACATAATACGGATTCCAAGTTGATTGCAGAAGCGCAAACGAGAATCAGAGAGTTTAAAAAACGTCAGATGGAATTGGAAACGTCTCTGGAAACTCTGAAGAAGAAAGGGCATGAAATCTCTGAAGCTGAAAAGGCAGTTTTCCGCATCATGTCAGAGGAAAAAGAATTAGTTTCCCAATTAAATCTCGTCAAGTCCAAAGAAGAGAAAATCGGTCTCATCGAAGCGGAATTCAAAAGAGAACTTGAAGAGGTCAGTCATCTGGTAGGTCCTGCTGTGTCCAAATACGAACACGGAGGCAACGCCTCCGCGCCCATTAGTCGGCAAGAGCAGGAAGAGACTAAACGGACTATACAGAAACTCAAAATCCGCCTTGAAGATTCAAGCGTCTCTGGTATGGAAGAGGTGCAAAAAGAATATAAAGATACTTTCGAACGAGATACTTTTCTGGCGCGCGAGTTAGGAGACCTTGAAAAATCCGCCGAGACGCTTAAAGAATTGATTCGAGACCTAGAAACGCGCCTAGCATCCGAATTTACTTCCGGGTTGGAGAGAATTAATAAAGAGTTTGATAAGCTTTTTACCGCCATGTTTGGCGGGGGGGAAGCCAGTTTGGTTTTGACGAAAGAATCGGTCGGGAAAAGGTCAGACCTTAAAGATTTAGAAAGGTCTGACCTTGAGGAGACCGAGGAAGAAATGGAAGATGGTCTGGATATCAAAGTCAGTCTTCCTAAGAAAAAAATCCGAGGCCTCGTAATGCTCTCTGGCGGCGAACGGGCCCTGACCTCCATCGCGCTTATCTTCGCGGTCTCTCAAGTCAATCCTCCGCCATTTATTATTCTCGACGAGACAGACGCGGCGCTTGACGAGTCTAATTCCAAGAAATATGGGGATTTGGTCGAGATGCTTTCCAAACGTTCCCAGCTTATTTTAATAACACACAATCGCGAGACCATGAGTCGCGCCGGGGTGATCTACGGCGTCACCATGGGCTCAAACGGCATCTCTAAACTTTTATCCATTTCTTTTGACGAAGCCGTCGAAATCGCGAAATAAATACTTCGCAAATATAGCTCAGAAAAACGCGCTATCGTTTTTTACTAAAAACGCACGCTCCACTCGCGCCGTCGCGCTCCGTGACGTTTTTCTGCCCTATATTTGCTCCGTCCAGATAACATACGATATATCGTATGTTATCGAATAACTATATATTGTCGTACGTTGCTTTCGCGCTACCGCATTTTATTAACGTATGTTAAGAAAAGAAAAAGAGCAACCGTTTGACGGGTCGCCCTTGGTACGTGGGATGGATGTCGTCGGCTAGTTTTTCGACGACATCCCCCTAAGGAAGTCAGAGTGTCCCTTGCAGGACGGGTGGCACGGGGTATACCCGCGCCCTCTGAACTGTTTAAGCAGGATAACCCCCTGCCGAGTGCGGAACAAGGGCGGCCGCACGCCTTTCAGACTGACTCCGGGCAAGAAGTCTAGCTCTTCTCACCCGTTAGCAAGCTTGACGCCTGCAAGTCAATCTAGCCCGGGGGCAAAATCCGCATGCTTCGCGGAAGGCCCCCATCTACCCTAGAGTATAGCATACCCAGTTTTATTGTCAAGTAAAATTAAAGGAAAAATCAATTTAATTTTGTAAAAGCCCAAAATATGGCTTTAAATAAAGAGTTAATGACAGCTAAACAAACTGGAAATCCAGGGTTTTCCTTTCGGGGTCGGAGGCGACCAGCCTGACACGGATTTTATCGCCCAGAGAATATTTCTTGCCGGTTCTTTTGCCCACGATAGCGTAAAGCTTCTCGTTGATTTCATAAAAGTCGTCCTTCATATCGCGCAGTTTAACCATACCCTCCGCTTTAGTGTTGGCCTCTTCAACGTAGATTCCCCACTCTGAAACACCGGAGACAATAGCGTCAAACTCTTCGCCGATATGCTCTTGCATATACTCCACTTGTTTGTATTTGATACTTGCTCGTTCGGCCTCTGCCGCCTCGAGTTCGCGCTCACTCGAATCATCGCAGAGTCTCTGGTATTTGATAATCTCGTCTTGTTCGATCCGACCTCGCACCAGAAAACGAAGAAGCAGTCTGTGGACCAGCAGGTCCGGATAACGACGGATAGGCGAAGTGAAGTGGGTATAGTGTTCGAAGGCCAGTCCGAAATGTCCGATGTTGAAAGTGGAATATATTGCCTTTGACATAGCCCTGACCGCCGCTGTTTTAACGAGCATCTCCGCCGGACTGCCCTCGACCGAGCGGAGCATCCGGGCAATCTCTTCGCCAGTAGTTTCGCCGTCTTTATTCTTGAGTTCAAAGCCAAGCGCCTTGACAAAGGTGGCAAGGTTCACAATTTTTTCCCTGTCGGGGGCGTCGTGAATGCGATAGACAAAAGCGGCGCGACTGTTTTTGCCATTGGCGGCATGCATCTGGGTCGCGACCTCCCGATTCGCCAAGAGCATGAATTCTTCGATAAGTTTATGAGTATCTTTACGTTCCTTTCTGTACACCCGGATTGGTTTTCCCAGTTCATCAAGTTCAAACTTTACTTCCTCGGTTTCAAAATCAATAGCGCCTTTTTTAAATCTCTCTTCCCGAAGTTTTTTGGCGAGCGTATTTAAAATTTTAAGCTCTTCGACAAATATTCCCGCTCCTTTATCCAAAATCTCTTGGGCTTCTTCATAGGTAAAGCGCTTGTCGGACTCTATGAGCGTCTTGCCGAACCACCGTTTCTTGATTCTAGTCTCTTTGTCCATGACAAAAACGGCCGAGAAAGCGTATTTAGGTTCGTTGGCATTGAGAGAACAGAGATCGTTGGAAAGCACTTCCGGAAGCATTGGGATGGTGCGGTCCACAAGATAGATAGAGGTGCCGCGTTTGCGCGCTTCGCGGTCGAGTTCGGTTTTTTCCATTACAAAATGAGAGACATCGGCGATATGAATACCTATCTCGTAATCGCCACTCGGCAGTATTTTAAAGGATAAGGCGTCGTCAAAGTCCTTGGCGTCCGCGGGATCGATGGTAAAGGTAGTGGTTTCTCGGAAATCTTTGCGGTCTTTCAATTTGTTCTCTCCTTTGTATTTCTCTTTCCACGCTTGCGCTTCTTTCTCCACTTCAGTAGGAAAATCGACTTCGAACCCGCTCTCATAAACGATGCCGAGCATTTCGGCATTGTGTTCACCGGCCCGGCCGATAATTCGAATTACTTTTC
>Ga0209210_1003210_pt1 | contig 11259 bp, 8 predicted proteins | sample RifGroA1_FD_183991 | JGI IMG/M metagenome (GOLD analysis project Ga0209210, IMG submission 183991) | Contaminated groundwater microbial communities from Rifle, Colorado, USA - Rifle Groundwater A1 (SPAdes) (version 2) | ecosystem: Environmental > Aquatic > Deep subsurface > Groundwater >...
TGAAATTATTTTTTGAATTCCTGATTTGTATAAAAGTTGGTTCGCATCTTCTCTTGAAAGCTCGTCGATGCTGAGCAAATAACCGCCAGTGATTGCATCTTTGTTGCAACCGATTAAATTTGTATTATTTTTTGGAGAAATTAAATTTTGTTTTACATCCAAAAGTATTTTTGCTTCTGCTCTTGCTTCTTCATTTTGCGGTGAGTGAATATTCATTTCATCTCCGTCAAAGTCAGCGTTGTAAGGGAAAGCTGCTGCAGGATGCAGTCGGAAAGTTCTTCCAGGCAAGACCCTTACAAAATGCGCCATTAAACTTGCTCTGTGCAAACTTGGGTGTCTGTTGAACAAAACAATATCCCCGTCTTGCAAGTGTCTTTCAACTTTGTAGCCCGGTTCAATTTCTGCGATAATTTCTTCTTTTAATTCTTCTGTAATTTTTTTTCTTTTTCCGTCAGGTCTTTGGATATAATTTGCTCCTGGATATTTCTCTCCCATTCTAATTAATTCTTTTAACTTTTCAATATTCAAATCAGTAACTGACTCGCAAACAGTGATTATCTCTGCGATTTCATACGGAACTCCGACTTCGTTGATTTCAATTGCAGGGTCTGGCGAGATAACGCTTCTTGCAGAATAATTTACTCTCTTGCCTGCTAAATTCTTTCTGATTCTTCCTTCTTTGCCTTTAATTCTTTCTGTAATTGTTTTCAAGGGTTGCCCGCTTCTGTGTCTTGCAGGCGGGACTCTCGCAATAGTGTTGTCAAAAAATGTTGTGATGTGATACTGAAGCAAGTCCCATAAATCTTCTATGATCACTTCTGGCGCGCCTGCGTTTAAATTTTCCCAAAGTCGCTGATTTGCCCTGATAATATCTGAAAGTTTGTGAGTAATGTCGTCCTCGCTTCTTTCTCCTGATTCTAAAATTATACTTGGTCTAACTGTTACAGGAGGAACCAAAAGCATTGTAAGAATTGTCCATTCAGGTCGAGAAGTTCTTGCGTTGATTCCAATTTTTGCAAGTTCTTCATCAGGAATTTTTACTAACATCTCCCTAATTGCAGTTGGGAAAATTCTTTTTTTGCCTTGGTGAAAACTTGTTGGCTTGTCTAATTTTATTTTTTCCTGTGCATCCCCGCAATACGGACATTTTTTTACATCTTTAGATTTTTTCGCTCTCTCACTCGGGGAATATTTTGACAATGACTTTTCATCTAATTTTAATTTTCCGCAGTTGTGACAAAAACATCTCAACCCTGTTTCAATTAATGGAACATATTTCAAATGAACAATTGCTCTTGCTAAATCAATGCTTCCAACGTGGCCGAGACATTCTTTAATTCTTCCACCGCAAGTTCTGCAACGAACTCCAGGATCAACAGCGCCGAGTCGCAAATCCATCAGACCTCCGTCAACTGGAAATCCGTCAATATCATAAAGTTCTGGAGTTACAATCTTCGCCATTGAAATATTTTTAATTTGTTCTGGACTAATTAAACTAAATCTAAGTTCTCCAATTTTTTTCTTAATTATTTTTTGTGACATTTATTTCCTCTCCCAAATTATTTTTAATTTAATTTTCATCTTCTTTAACCTCTTCAATTATTCTTTTAATTTGTTTTTTCAACTCAGGTAAATCTTGCTTAATTATTTTCCAAAGTCTGTTTACATTTAACATTTGATAAACATGTGTTAAAAAATTTCTGATGTCAGTGTATTCTTCAAATTCTGCTTGAGGATATTTTTCTTTTAAACTATTTGATATCTTTTTTGCATTTTCTCCTATTTCTTCAAGTCGCTTACTTATTGCATCTTGAATTAATATAGAACAAGAAAATTTTTTTAAATCAATTTTCTTTAAATGTTCTTCAATTATTTCTACGCTTTTTAGTATATTATACAAATAAAGCAAGTCTTGTTTCATATTATTCTCACCTCTTCTTTTAATGCGTCTTTTTTAATTAGTGGATGAATATAATTATATTCTATCAAATCAATTTTTTTATTTAATTTTTTTTCTAAAAGCTTTTTAATTTTTATCAATCCAAGCAAACTGACTTGTTCTGGAATTTCAATTAAAATATCTATGTCACTATTCTTTTTCTGCTCTCCTCTTGCATAACTGCCAAAAATTCCCGCTTTTTTTATTTTATTTTTTTTCAAAATAGGAACTATTTTGCTTTTTATTTTCCTGATTATTTTATTCGTCATTTTCTTTTCCCAATTTTAAATGCGTGTTCAAAGATTTTCTCATTATTTCTCGTCGGTGTTTTTCAGTTTCTGTTGAAAAAGTTAAAAATTGTTTTGACAATTCTCCGCCGTAAATTCTTTTTTCTTCGCTCACACTAAGTTCTGTTAAAATATTTCTTGTTATCATTTTATTTTCTTCCTCTTAATAATTTATATTCTTTATATGTTCTAATCGGATGTGCTAATGCTTCTATGCCCATTTCTAAAATAAAACACCCCATCACTCCTGCAGAAGCAAGAATTGATTGCGCACCATCAAATCCTGTAATTGAATGTCGCAAACAAAAATCTGGATGTTGATGAGAACTTTGCAAAAATAGGTTTTTGAAATTTAATTTTGATTTATGCAAAAAATAATCAACTTTGTCGTCGGGAATTTTCCATAAAGTTTGCGAAAATATTTTTGCGACAGAAAAATGTGAATTATTCAAACTTCTCTGATATACTGGAACAACTTGATCATCTTCAAAATAATTTGAAAGATAATTTAATCCTTCAGCAACTAAATCTAATCCTCTGCTCGGTAACATTAAAATATTTCTTGTTTTCATTTTGTTTTATTCGTATTTGTTTTTTAATCCAAAAGTTGTATGGATGTGCAAACTTTGCAGTTCCTCCAGCAATAATTTAAATGCATATGAAATTTCTACATACTGTGTGTTAGTGCTTCCGCACATTGGACAAATAGTTTTTGAACGAATGTTGTCATCAATGCCAATGCTCCCGCATTTTTCACAGATTGGAATTAAGACCTTATCTGAATCATATCTTTCTTTCAAAAGCAAAGATGCTCCATGCGCAACTAATGCCTGTTGTTCCATTTCTCCAAGTCGCAAAGCCCCGCCTCTTGCTCTTCCTTCAATTGGTTGTCTTGTAAGCAACGCAACTTTTCCAGATGCCCTTCCGTGAATTTTATTTCCAACCATATATTTTAATTTAAGATAATACAAATTACCGACGAAGATTTTCATTTCCATTCTTTTTCCAGTAATTCCGTTGAACATTGTTTCTTTTCCGTCATATCTAAATCCCAAATTTTCCAACTGGTCTTCTAATTCTTTTTTGCTTGTTCCTGAAAACGCAGTTCCATCCATAATCTCGCCTTTAATGCAACCAACTTTTCCTGCTAACAACTCCAGCAAATATCCCACAGTCATACGACTTGGAAGTCCATGTGGATTAAAAATCACGTCGGGTTTTATTCCTTTTGAAGTAAATGGGATATCTTCTTCTGGAACAATCATTCCAATAACCCCTTTTTGTCCGTGCGGTGTTGCAAATTTATCTCCTAATTCTGGAATTCTTTGATCACGAACTTTTACCTGGACAATTTTATTTCCTTCGCTGTCTTCTGTTAAAAAAATTGAATCAACAATCCCTGTTTCTTCTTGTTTCATTGTCACGCTTGATTCTTTATTCGCTTTCAGAGAAATTTCTCTTGCCTCTGACAAAAATTTTGGAGGGGAAATTTTTCCAATCAAAACATCTCCGCCCTTCAAGTCAGCTTCAGGATAAATAATTCCGTCATCTTCTAAAAATTTGTAAGCGCTTTCAGTTCTATAACCAGAAGTATCTTTTTCAGGAATTATTATCTGGTCTTTTAATCCACCTGCATAATTCATTTCAATCGCGCTGTAAGGACGATAATAAAAACTTCTTCCAACTCCGCGGTCCAAACTTCCTTTGTTAAAGACCAGAGCGTCTTCCATGTTGTAGCCCTCATAACTCATAATAGCGACGACAAGATTTTGTCCAGCAGGATAAGTATTTAATGTGTCGTAGACAAAACTTCTGACAACTGGTTTTTGAGGATATTGCAAAATTGAAACATCTGTATCCAGACGGCAAGCATAATTTGCAGAATACAAACCAAGAACTTGTTTTTGTGTTTTGCTTCCTCTGTTAAGTCGTGAACTCTGGTCGTGATTTCCGTATGGAACTAAACTTGTGATAACTCCGAACAAATCCATTGAATCAATTTCAAGATGAGTGTGTTGATGAGTTAATTCTTCTTCATAAAGAGCGACCAAAGCATTTTCTTCTTCAGATGCATCAAGATATTCTATAATTCCTGTTTTAATTAAGTCGTTCCATTTTATTTCTCCTTGCTCTAATCTAACTTTCAATTCATTTGTTAAAAGCGAAACTCCGTCGACAACATTGATAACTGGTCTCAAGACCCTTCCTGATTCTGTTGAAATCCAAACGATTCCAAAGCCCTCGTCATATCTAACATTAAGCTGATGAAAAAGAGCTCCACTTCTTCTTAGTTCTCTTATTTTTTTTGTTAAATTATTTCCATCTTCTGTTGTTCCAATTAAAATTCCGTTGAGCATCACATCTTGTTTTCCAACACCTTCTTTATTTAATCCAAATTCTTCAATTTCTTTTATGAATTTTTCTTCATCTAAGACAACTCTTGTTGAGACCTTTGCGAGAATTGAAAGATTTTTTCTAAGACCAATCTCGCTTCCATCTGGGGTCTCAATTGGACAAAATCTTCCGTAATGAGTTGGGTGAAGAGTTCTTGCCATAAAATTCTCTTGATCTCCGGGCAACATTGACGAAACTTTTTGAAGTTGTGAAATCATTGCAAGATAATTTGTCTTGTCCATATTTTGCGTAATTCCGGAACGCTCGCCAGTCCAAGATCCAGTTGCGATTGCTGACTCAACTCTGTGCGAAAATAAAGTTGACTTCGCGATTGTTTTAATGGAATAAAATTTTTTTCTCTTTGAAGATTTTTGCAAAGAATAAACAATATCTCTGACTAAAATTCCAAGATTTACTCTAAACAGCGTCGACAAAAGATCGCCGGACAAACGAACTCTTTTATTTGCATAATGATCTTTATCTGTTCTTAATTCTTTATTTTCTTTTGCTATTAAAAATTGTTTTATTAATTTGCAAAGCGTGATTGCCTTTTTCATTCTCTCTTCTTTTTTCATTCCAATATGCGGAAGCAAGTAAGAATCAATTCTTTGTTTTACTCTGTCAAGAATTTCTTTTTTTGTTCCTTGAAGATTTGTGATCTCTGCGATTTTAATCATCGCATCTTCTGGCGTCGCGAGATTTACAAACTCGTAAAGATTTACAATTAAGCTGTCAGTTTCTTTTGAAATATATTTTGCAATGTCTGATTCTTTTGTCATGCCGAGAGCTTTCAAAATCACGATTGCAGGAATATCTCTGAACCTGCTAAAAGTTAACTCAAAAATTCCTTCTTTGCTTTCTTTTATCACAACAGGAATTCGGTAAGTTCCTCTCAAGGAAAAAATTCTCAGAGTCAATTCATTTTTTTTATTGTCTTCTATAAACGGCTGATTTTCTGCAAGGTCTTCTGCCATTATCATAACTCTTTCATTTCCATTAATTATAAAATATCCCCCTGGATCGTTCGGGTCATTGTATTGAGAAATTAATTCTTCTTTTGAAAATCCATGCGTGTTGCAAACCTTGCTTTTTACCATAATAGGAATTTTTCCGATTTCAACAACTTCAGAATCAACTTGATTATCTTTTTTAACAGTAAGTTCTAATTTTATCGGGGCAGAATAAGTCAAATTTCTAAGACGAGCTTCATAAGGTAAAATTGTTGATGTGCTTCCATCTGCTTCAATTATCTGCGGTTTTCCGACTTCAATTTTTCCAAAACTAATTTCAAAATCCTCGTTGTCAATTGTCTCGCTGATTTCATTTACAATTTCTTGCATTCTGTGACTGATGAATTCGTTGAAAGAAGTTATGTTTGATTCTACGAGAGAGTGTTCTTGAAGATATTTTTTTACAACAAGATGTTTTGTCTCTTGCATTAAATTACCACCCTGTAATAAAATTTAGGTTTTCCGTTATAAGTTCTCTGAATTTTTACAACATCGCCGACTTTGCACGACTTCGGAAGTCCTTCATCAGAAGAAAGAATTTTTGGAAATTGTGATTTTGAAATGTTTAATTTATTTAGAATTTCGTTTGTCTCTTTTTCATTAAGCAGTGTGTGTTTAGGTTGTAGAATGTACATTTTGAGTAAATGTTGTAAGCGTTCAGACACATTGATCGACCTTTACAACTATTTAATAATAAAAGAATGTGAAATTTGGTTTTTAAACTTTTCTGTGGAGAAAATTTTGGAAAATTTTTTACACATTCTTTTTATGCAATATCGTCATAAAATTATGTAAAGCTACTCATTCCATGAGCTTTTTTATAAACATCAAAAAGTTTGAAAACAGTATCTTTTGATGTCCCTGCCGCAAAAGTTCTCAAATGAGTTTTTTCAACCCAATCATCTGCCTTAACTTCTTTAATTTCCTCTTTTTTATTTTCTTCTTTTTTTTCTGATTTTTTTTCTTTATTATAAAAACCAAACAAAGCTGCAAAAGGATTTGAAGAGTCATCTGATTTTTCTTCTTCTTTTTCTTCTTTCTTATCTTTTTCTTCTAAAAAATAATTTATTTCTTCGCTTAATCTGTCTAAGCTGTCTGTTGTCGCGCCTTCAACTAAATTTAAAACATCGGCAATGTCTGATTTATTTAATTCTTGATCTAATTTTTTTATCTCGTCGGAGTTTAGGGCATATGCTCTGAAAGTTACATCAACTTTTCCGCCGAACGCGTAATGTCCTTGAGAGCCCTGCGAAACTCTTTGCGGAATTCCTCTAAAATTAAAATCAACTAAAATGCAAGAATAATAATCTCTTTTTAATTTTAAATTTTTGAAGTCCTTTGGCATCTCTCCATTAATTGCTAATTGTCTTACATCAATTTTTGATTTTCCTAAAAGAGTTAATTCAAGAAGAATTGTGTTAAATGTTTTTATTAAATTTGCGCTTCGCCTTTTTTCTCCTGCTTCAAGTTCTTGCGCGACTTTCAAATACGGCTTCGCCCATCTAGAATAAAGTTTCAAACTATTTACCTGACTTCGCAAATAATTTTTTTCAAGTTCATATCTTTTTTCAAGTTCTTGTTCAGAATGTTTTAACCAGCTGTTGAATTCTTGAATTCTTTGTTGCAAAATTCTTTTTACTCTGTCGTTCAAATCAATTTCATTTCCGTCAGAACCTTTTAATGATTCGTCTTTGACAATTAAAAATGCGTCGAGCAAAGTTTGAAATCCGCCTTGACCTAAAGCCATTGCTTTCACACTTGAATTTCCTTTTTGAATATCCACTTTGTCCATCCAGATTTGTTTTAAAGAAAGCAACGCGCCTTCTGAAACTGCTTTATCTTTTGAACGATAGTCCTGATAAGTTTGCATGCGAATTTTAAATTCTTTTAAATCGTAAATAATATTTAAGACGCTTCGCAAAACAGTGTTGATGTCGCCGAGAATTTTTGCACCTTGCTGTTGCATAACTGTCATTCGCTGTCCGAGTTCTCCGAAATGTCCTGAGCCAGGCGAAGAAATAAAATTGTCTACGAGCTTTTCTGGATTTAATCCAAAATCTGCAAGCAAATCCGTAATAAAAAAATAAATTGGCTCAAGGGTTTCTGAACTTGAATCATAACCAATTGAATGTTCTGCTTCTGCAACAGACCGAAGTGAACCAACTTCTTTTAACTCTGCTCTTTTTTTATAATACGGACTTATCTCTTCAATGAGTTTGCTGATTGGTTTTATTTCAGGCATAATAAAAATAATAAGTTGGAGATTAAAAATCTTTGTGTGATGAATTGTAAATAATTTTATTACAATAACCTTTGAAATAATTTCAATAGATATTTTCCAACTCTTCCTGCATTCAGTCCAACTCTGATTATAAATACAAACAGAGATATTTTAGAGAAGTTTGCAAAAATATTTTTGCGACAGAAAATGCGAATTATTCAAACTTCTCTTTAGATATACTCTTGGAGCGGGAATTCTTTTTTATGGGCTTACTCATTTAGGAAGACAATTAATTGACTACCCCTTTGAAAGAAGACGAGAAATTTCTGAAAGAAAAGAAGAATAATTTTTTAAAAATAAAACACCGACGACAAACTTCCTTAATCCATTTCAAAGTTCAAACCGTCTAAAAAATTCATTAATCTTCTTGCAGATTTTAAACTAACTTTTTCTGTTTCTAAAAAAGGGTAAACAACTAAAAACCCCTCGTGGCAAATTTTCGCAAGTCCTTCCCTATCTTTTTTATGAACACGAGCATCTAAAATTTCTTTTTCACCCCATCAAATTTAAATCTTGCTTTTTCTAATCTATCGTAAATCTCGGGTTTTCTCGCAGAAATATTATACGAAACATATCTTTTCATAAATAGTTTAAAACAAAACTATTTTTAAATATTGTTGCAATTTAAAATATATTTTATGACGACAAAACCTTTTCATAATTAAAATTAATCCAAAAAATTTTCAAACTGAAAGATTTTTAAACCATTTTTGCGAACAATACATATTCTAAATTTTAAAATATAATTTAAGAAAATGGGAAATAAAGAATCAAGTTTGGATAAGATTAGAAGATTGATTTCAAATCAGAAGAACATCAGAAATGTAGCGACGAGTGCGCACATTCACCATGGAAAAACCGCGTTTACAGATAATCTTTTAGCAGCTGCTGGAATGATGGCTGTGAAAAATGCTGGTGATCTCGACGAGGGAATGGCGACTTGGCAACATTCTGACGAGCAAGAAAGATTAATGACTGTTGATTCTGCAAATGTTTCAATGGCGCACGAATTTCACGGAGAAGAATATTTAATTAATTTAATTGACACTCCTGGGCATGTTGATTTTGGCGGAAATGTTACTCGCGCAATGCGCGCTATTGACGGGACTTTTGTTTTGGTCTGCGCTGTTGAAGGGATTATGCCTCAAACAGAAACAGTAATCAGACAGGCCTTGAAAGAAAGAGTCAAGCCAGTTTTGTTTATTAATAAAGTTGACAGATTAATCAAAGAAGTCAAACTAACTCCAGAAGCAATGCAAAAAAGATTTATTGAAATCATCGACGAGTTTAATATGTTGATTGAACAAATTGCAGAAAAAGATTTGAAAGAAAAATTCAAAGTAAATGTTTCTGACGGAAGCGTTGCGTTTGGTTCAGCGAGGGAAAATTGGGCATTGTCAATTCCTTATATGAAAAAGAAAAATGTCAGCTTCAAAGATATTTACAAAATTTATGAAATGGAAAAAGAAGAAAGAGATAAATGGGTTTGGGAAAACGCGCCTCTTCACGAAGTTATTTTGGATATGGCTGTAAAACATTTGCCAAATCCTCTTGAAGCTCAAAAATACAGAATCCCAAAAATTTGGAAAGGGGACTTGGAAAGCGAGTTTGGAAAAAATTTAATTCATTGCAATAAAGACGGAGAAGTTGCATTTGTTATTACAAGAATTATAATTGAACCGCGTTCTGGAAAAGAAATCGCAGCAGGACGACTTTATTCTGGAACAATAAAAAACGGAATGGGGGTTTATGGAAACAACTTAAAATCAAAAGGAAAAATTCAACAAGTTTTTATTTATAATGGAATAAAACCAGAACAGCTTGACGAAATACCGTCGGGAAATGTTCTTGCGATCAGCGGATTGAATTTTGATGTCGGTGAAACAGTGACTGAAAACCCACAGACCCCTTTTGAAGAAATCAAACATATTTTTCAGCCAGTAATTACAAAATCAATTGAGGTTGTGAAAACTGCGGACTTGCCAAAGCTCGTTGAGGTTTTGCGAAAAGTTGCGAAAGAAGATCCGTCAATAAAAATTGAAATTAATGAAGAGACAGGAGAAAGTTTATTATCTGGAATGGGAGAATTGCATTTAGAAATTATTGAAAATAGAATTAAGACAGAAAAAGGACTTGAAGTAAAAATGGGAAACCCGATAGTGGTTTACAATGAAACTTCTTCAAAAGATTCTCCTGCAAAAGAAGGACGCTCGCCAAATAAACACAATAGTTTTTTTATTAAAGTTGGCCCTCTTGATGATGTTGCTTACAATGCAATTATGAATGGCGATGTTCCAGACGGAAGAGTAAAGAAAAAAACAGGGGATTTTTTAAAACAATATGTAGCGTTAGAGTGGAGCAATGATGAAGTAAGATGTATCAGAGATATTTTTAAAGGAAATGTTTTTCTCGACGAGACAAAGGGCGAAGTTCATATGCAAGAAGTTATTGAAATGATTTTGGATGCATTTGAGATGGTGATGAAACAAGGTCCGCTTGCAAGAGAGCCGTGCGCGAAAATGAAAGTTACTTTGACAGATATAAAACTTCATGAAGACGCAATTCACAGAGGTCCTGCGCAGGTCTATCCTGCAGTTCGCGAGGGAATTCAAGAAGCAATGCGCGACGGCGGGGCGACTTTATTAGAACCAATTCAGATTCATTTAATTGATGTTCCAGAAAGTTTTTTGGGCACAATCACAAAACTTGTCGGCGGTAAAAGAGGACAAATGATAAATGTAACTCAAGAAGGCGGGACAGCAGAAGTTGAAGCAAAAATTCCTGTCGCAGAAATGATTGGTTGGTCAAATGATTTAAGAAGCGCAACAGAAGGTCGCGGGATTTCAAGTTTGAAAGATCAGTTGTTTGAAAAAATTCCTCCAAGTTTGCAAGCAGATGTAATAAGAAAAATCAGAAACAGAAAAGGGCTTGCGGAAAATCAATAAATATTTTTTCTCTAGAGAACTTTGCAAAAATAGGTTTTTGAAATTTAATTTTGATTTATGCAAAAAATAATCAACTTTGTCGTCGGGAATTTTCCATAAAGTTTGCAAAAATATTTTTGCGACAGAAAAATGTGAATTATTCAAACTTCTCTAAGACAAATTGAAAAGTAATTAATGTGAAATGCTTTGATAATCAATTTTATTGATTAACTTTTTGTTAATCGCGAAATTTTCTTAATCATTCCAAAACCTTTTAAATTCTTATTTCTAAACTAAATTATGGCGAATGTAGTTCAGTGGTAGAACATACGACTGTGGCTCGTAGAACGAGGGTTCGATTCCCTCCATCCGCCCTGAAAAGAAACCTAAGCGGTTTCTTTGTCGATGTTTCCCTTCCTTTGCG
>Ga0209210_1003214_pt1 | contig 11251 bp, 13 predicted proteins | sample RifGroA1_FD_183991 | JGI IMG/M metagenome (GOLD analysis project Ga0209210, IMG submission 183991) | Contaminated groundwater microbial communities from Rifle, Colorado, USA - Rifle Groundwater A1 (SPAdes) (version 2) | ecosystem: Environmental > Aquatic > Deep subsurface > Groundwater >...
GGCTTGGCAGGCTTTGGGATGAAAAATTATGCGAGAAAATTTATTCCTTTGCAATAAATAACAAATTTATCTCTGTTGAAACAAAAAAACTTCTTCATTTGATAAAAGAAGAATCGAAAATAAATTCATTCGGATACTTTGATATTGCAACCATGAGCTTAAAACAAGTGCCGAAGATTTCTGGTGTTATTAATAACTTAAAAGCAAAAGGTTTCTTGGCATCAAGAACGCACTTCAGCCCCACCGGAATAAGGACTAACGCTAAGAAGATTTTCTAAAAAAAGATTATTTCTTCTCCATATCTATCTCAAGCTTTTCCAGAGTCTTTGCCAGCCCGAGCTTGTCAATGATTTCTTTATATCTGTTCCTGATTGTGACTTCTGTAACTCCGACAACATCTGCTATTTCTCTTTGCGTCCTTTTTTCGCCAGTCATCAGGGAAGCGACGTACAAAGATGCTGCTGCGAGGCCTACTGGCCCTCTTCCGGAAGTCAGCTCAATGTTCTGCGCCTTCTTTAGGATTTCAACTGCTTTTGTTTGTGTTAAGGAATTGAAGTTCAGCTTGTTTGCGAATTTTGGTATGTAATCTGCAGGCCCCGAAGGCAATAGCTTTATGCCTAGGCTTCGTGCAATGAACCTATAAGTTTTTCCCACATCTCTTTTGTTTGCGCCCGTGATTTTGCAGATTTCGTTTAATGAACGTGGCAGATTAAATCGCCTTGCAGAAATATAAACTGCGCCAACTACGACAGACTCCATTGACCTTCCGCGGACAAGTGTCTTTCTCACGGCAAGATTATATATTCGCGCAGCTTCTTCTTCAATTGATGAAGGAATATTCAGCAGAGAGCATACTCTTTTCAACTCAATAAGCGCGTATTTCAGGTTTCGCTCTAAAGATGTGGAAGACCTGTTGTGCCACTGCCGTAATCTCAGCATCTTTCTTCTCTGTGCGCCCGGAAGATTGTAAATTTCAGAAGATGAGCCTATCTGTGTGCCAGTGCCCATGTCTGCTTTTGTGAAAGTAGCCGGAGCGCCTGCACGCCTTCTGTCAGTATCGCCGTCCTCGAAATCGCGCCATTCTGCGCCAGTATCAACATGGTTTTCGTCGAGAACAAAACCGCAGGCCTTGCATGTTATTTCGCCGCGCTTTTCATCAACTGTTAGATTTATAGAATTGCACTCAGGGCACCTTTTGACCATTTCAACCATTTTTTATCACCTATTAGACTTATGAAAAAATGGCAAGCCATTTTTCCATTCTCGAACCTCAGTAACTACGAGTTCGAGTTAACTAGAGTTTATTAACTAGTCAGCGATTGTTTTATAAAACTTTGTGGTATTTGTTGTTTATATTGATATGTTTCTATTTGTTCTGCGCCGTGCGATTTTGATTTTCAAAACTACGCAAGCTTTATAATAATTTTGTAAAAATTATTTCAAAAACGCGTTTAAATGTTTTTGTTTGCGCAAATACATACTTCACAAACTATTTTAACTACTTGTGCGAATTGCTTTCATGGATAAGGCCAGCGCGATTAGGAAAGCAGGAAAGATAAATTCAGAGGCTCTTGTTGAAACTATTCGCCGTTTTAGAGATTTCAAAACAGAAAAAGATATTTCCGGTTTTTTAAATAAGCAAATTAAAAAAAGAAAAGCAAAATTAGCTTTTCCGACAATTATTGCATCTGGAAAAAATGCATTTGAACTGCATCACAAGCCGACAAGGTCAAAAATTAAAAAAGGATTTCTGCTTTTTGATTTCGGCGCAAATGTTGGAGGCTGGTGTTCTGACTTTTCAAGAACTTTTTTTGTCGGAGCGCCGTCAAAGAAAGAAAAACAATTGTATAAAATAGTTCGTACGGCGCAGGAAAGGTGCATTCGCATGTTAAAATCAGGAATTATTACATCTAATATTGACCACGCAGGCGTTATTGGGCTTGGAAAGTATTCTCCGACACTGAAACATGCGATCGGCCATGGAGTTGGCAGAAAAGTGCATGACAAGCCAGCCATCTATTCGCGGGCCTGCGATGTCCTGAAAGCAGGAGATGTTATTGCCATAGAGCCAGGCATTTATATTAAAAATAAATTAGGAATAAGAATTGAAGACACTGTTTTGATTAAGAAGAACGGCCACGAAGTGCTGACTAAGTTTCCGAAGAAGCTGATTTGCTTAAAATAGTTTGCACGAATTAATCATTAGGAACTAAATCGCAGAAATAAAACCTGTTGTCACGAAGGACTTTCTCACCAATGAAAAAGCTAATTTGTTTTCGGAATATTGGCCCGTCATAAACAAACGAGTGGAACTCTCCATTTTCTCCGCAAGGGTCGCACGATGGGGGCAGGCTTGCAAGGAAGTTTTCGTCAAATTTCTGTCCAGCAAACGAGCCATCAAGCATCGTGGAGTCAACACAGGTTACTACCGCCTTAAAACCCAGATCTATGAATTTTTTAGCCAGCAAATTGGTGTTTTGCTTCCAAAGCGGAAAAACCCCGCGCATATTGAGCCGAGAGAGTTTTTCTTCGCGGTATTTTTTTAAGTCCTCGAGGAAAATGTCGCCGAAGGCAACAGAGCTTACGCCACGCGATTTGTACTTTAAAAGAAGTTCACGCATCCGCGATTCATAAATCTCGTTTGAAGCGTCTTTTGGTATTAGAACGCGTTCTAAATTTAAACCAAGCGATTGCACCTGTTTTTCAAGCAGAGAAACCCTTACGCCATGCATACTTATTCTATCATAGTCTTCTGTTATTGTTGTTAATAATGCACTGACTTCATAGCCTTGCTTTTGGAGTTCGTAAAGTGCCAGTGAGCTGTCCTTGCCGCCGCTCCACGAAAGAATTATTTTCTCAGCCACTTATTGTTGTTTATAGCATGCCTTAGAAAACTTTTGGTTACTTTGCCATTAAAACAGCATTAACCAAGCCATCCAACCGCAACCAGAGAAAAACTCTGCGGAGTTTTTCTTGGCCAAGAAAAATTGCAATGCAATTTTTCTCTGGAATCAGTTGACACTTTTGTCGTATTCAGCGAAGCTGAATACAACGCATTACTTAGCAACTAAAACAGCGTTAACCATGCCATCCCGTGTTGGCCTGCTTGTAACCCTTGCCAGCCCGTCATCTGTCTCAACAATTGCGCCTTTTGTAATAATATTCATTCTAACGAAGTGCCTGTTTGCAGGGTTTTCCTTGACTGTTAAAACTTTTACTTTCTTGAACTTGCCTTTTCCCATCATTAAGTTGGCATGGCTGATTGCAATTACCTGAGTAATCTGCGAGCCGCCTCTCGTTCTCTTTTCGCGCGTTACTGTTTTTTCAGAAACTTTTGGATTGGCTGGGTCTGCCCCTATCTCAGAAGCCCGTTTTACCTTGTCTGGCCAGAACCTTCCACCAGTTGCTTTTTTCCCCTGCCTTCGTGCTTTCCAAATTCCCATGCTGTTGCCTTATTTTATCGCTTTTTAAACCTTTTTAATTACGCAACTTTTGCGAAATGCTTATAAGACTATTTCAGAGGATTTAGACATGGTTGAAAATTACAACGTTAGAATACAGCCATTGGTGCTATTAGAAATAACATATATTCCTGAAAGAAGATTTGGATGGCGCAGTTCGAGTGAGCTTGGCATGCCACGAGTATGGCTTGAGGAAGGATTGGCGCAAACGTTTCAGGTTTCAGCGGGTGCAAATCTAGAGCTTACGTTAATTGATGCTGCCGCAAAAAGACTCATAGATAGAGCGAGAGTTAGATTGGCCGATGAATATACTACAATGTATCCAACTATGCAGGGAAAAAGGCAGGACGAGCCAGCACTTTTGGAAATCGGCGATGCGCTGAAGAATGATGGCTTGCACCCATACAGCGCAACACTAAGAGTGCTAGGCACTCCAGCGCCAGTTGTTTATAAAAAACCAACTAGTTCATCTGGCAATAGCCGGCCGCCAAAAAACACATATATGGCGCCGGACGAAGATGAAGGCGGAAGGCGCAGAATTATCATACCAGCATCTCGATAGAACTGAAGCTGATTACTTTGGCGAGTTAAAGCGGTGCTTCGCTAACAGTAAGGTTTATATATGATTTTGAATTCGCTTTAACATTCAGCATTGCTGATTAGGACATGAAATGGATCCAGAAAGACCTTTAGACGCGTTAAACGCAGCAAGGAACAAAAGAGTATTAGTTGAATTGAAAAGCAAGCACCAGATTGTTGGCATCTTGAAGGCATTTGATATTCACATAAACACAGTTTTGGACGATGCAGAGGAAAGGGACGAAAGCGGAAAGACAATGAGGAAATTAGGGCAGGTTTTCATCCGCGGCGACATGATTGTCATAATCAGCCCGTCTGCTTAATAAAAAATGTCAAAAGGAACGCCATCAAAGGGAAAGAGAAGCGGGAAACGCAACCACATACCTTGCAGAAGGTGTGGCAAGTCTAGCTACCACATGCAGAAGAAACGGTGTTCCCATTGCGGCTACCCGGATGCCAAGCTTAGAAAATATAGTTGGTTGCAAAAGCCTTACGGGAAGAGATAGTTTGGTATTATTTTTAATTATGTTGTGTTAAGCTTTGCTTAACACGACCGGCGCGTCAACCGAGCTTTCGATTGTATGCGATAAGATAATTCTTTACCATCTTGGCGAATTATTTAGAAAAAAATAGATAAAAATACTCAGAGTCAAGCTATTAAGGTAACTGGATGATTCTTGACTTTGCGAATGCTAGACGTATTTTAAAATTGTACTGCGCAGGGTTTGTTTTTAAAAAACACCATTGCGTAATGTTTGATGTAGTGCGTTCTTTCAAGCCAAATTTAAGTTTATGGTATCGTTACTCGTAAATTATGCATTAAGTGCTAGCGAGAATACATTTATAATTAGTAATTAGAAGCGGCGATGCGAAGAAGTTATAACTTGGCGCAAACCTTATAAGATATGCCAATAGATTTAGAAACTATGGTGCGCAATGCAGAAAATAATAAACCAAGAAGACTGATATTAGCAGCATTACCCTATATAAATAATGTTCCCCACCTAGGACACATAGTTGGATCTCATTTGCCCGCAGATATATTTGCAAGGTACTGTAGACTAAAAGGATATGAAACAGTTTTTATCGGCGGGACTGACGAAAATGGTTCAAGTTCGGAGATAGCCGCTTTTAAATTAGGCGTGCCTTTTGAAGAGTTCTCAGATAGATTACATCAAGAACATAGGAAAATTTATGATTGGTTTGGAATTTCTTATGATAATTTTTCAAGAACTACAAATCCAATGCACCACGAAACGGTTAGAGATTTCTTCAAAGTAATACATGATCGGGGTTTTATTGAAAAAGGAACAATGAATGTATTTTATTCACCCGAAGAAAATATGTTTCTACCGGATAGATACGTTGCAGGAGAATGTCCAAAATGTGGTTATGCGGAAGCTAATGGAGATCAATGTGAAAAATGTACATCTGTCCTTGATCCTTTACAATTAAAAAATCCCAGATCAACACTTTCCGGCGGAAAATTAGAAACAAAAGCCATAGAGCACTTATTTCTTAGTTTAGATAAGCTATCGCCACAACTGAAAAAGTGGATAGAATCACAGCGTTTGTGGCGGCAGCAAGTTAAAAATCTTGCTTTAAGTTGGATAAATGAAGGGCTAAAACCCAGATGCATAACTAGAGATTTAAAACACGGTATAAAAGTTCCGCTAAAGGGGTTTGACAATAAAGTATTTTATGTCTGGTTTGATGCGCCGATTGGGTATATTTCATTCACAAAAGAGGCGCGGACAGATTGGGAAATTTTCTGGAAGGAAAAAAATACAGAGATTTATAATTTTTTAGGAAAAGATAACATCCCATTCCATACGATTTTTTGGCCAGGAATGATTATTGCTCATGGGGATTTTAACTTACCAAGAAATGTCATAGGTCTGCAATATTTGAATTATGAAGGACAAAAGTTTTCAAAAAGTAAGAGGGTCGGCGTTTTTTGCGAAAGACTCCCTACGTTAGGTTTGGAATCTGATATTTGGCGCCATTATTTAATATACTTAATACCAGAAACTAGTGATTTGGAATTTAGATGGAAGGATTTTCAGGAAAGAGTAAATTCTGATTTGATAGGTAATTATGGAAATTATGCAAATAGAGTATTGGACTTCATTCATTTTAGGCTTGGTGGAACTGTAACGAGGCCACAAAAAAATAGATTGACACAGAGAGATGAAGAGTTATTTAAAAAAATAGGGCAAAAAAAAGAGAGAATCGAACAATTACTCGAGCGAGCTGAATTGAGAAAAGCGTATTTTGAAATTCTCGAATTATCTAGCGAAGGAAATAAATATATTAACGACACCAAACCATGGATTGTTATTAAAAATGATGCTGGACGAGCGAATGATATCTTCTATAATTGTGCAGTTTTGCTTAAGTCTTTAGCAGTATTGTTTGCCCCATATCTTCCTACAACATCACAAAAACTATGGGCACAATTAAATCTCAATGGAAGTCCTCTTTCACCCACCGCGTGGTGTGAAATCGGACAAGATCTTGGTAAAGAACAGCAGGTTAGGAAACCAGAAATATTATTTAGAAAATTAATGGATGATCAAATCAAGATGTATAAAGAAGTTGCTTCCAGAGGAACTGATTTGAAAAGTTATTTCGCGCCGTAATATGTTAAGCATCATAATGATTAAATGTTGCGTCTGCATTAGGTAAACTCAAAGTAGTTTATCGTGGCAGCTTTAGCTGCTGAGAATCTACGCAAGACTGTAACTAACAAAAGGATAGTTTTAGTGCAGTTAACTTTTAGCAGAATCGCCATAATAATAAGCTTTAAAAACCTCACAAGTGTTATGTGATTGGTATGAAAATAGTTGATATAGAAAAATACGCCAAAAAGCCAATACGTGCAGCCGGTCTTAAGAAAAATAAAATATATGTGGGCAAAGGGGCTATGTGTATGGTTTGTTGGCCTGATGATTAAGAGCATAGCTACTTTTGGTACAGAAGGTATGCTAAAATAGTGAATGGCTATGTTAAATAAACCTATATCTATAGAATGGGATTTGTCGTATAATTGTAATTTTTCATGCATTCATTGTAGAAATTCTGCAAGCACAAATATTAAATTTTTGCCACTATCATATTATAAGTCTATTATTCGAAAAGTTAGCGTGCTTGGAGCTGAGTTTTTAACTATTGGTGGCGGCGAGCCCCTTTTATATCCACGTATCGCGGAGTTAATTCGCTATGGCAGTTCGTTGGGTTTCAAATGCAGAATACTTTCTAATGGTTGGTTTATCACTGAGTCTCTCGTAGAGAAACTTAAAGCGAATGATTTGTGGGGGATAATGATAAGTATTGATGGTATTGGTAAAACTCATGATAGAATTCGTGGAGTTAAAGGCGCATTCAAGCGGGCGGTAAATGCTATTAAATTACTTGTCAGGCATAAAATAAATGTTGTAGTTGGTATGACTCTTAATTCTTTGAATTACAAACAAATAGAAGAGGTCATAAAATTATGTCATGGTTTGCGCGTTAAGAATTTTGGCGCAAGACCCATGATAGCTATTGGAAGAGGCTGCACTAATAGCGCGCTAGATTTGTCTTCTTTGCAACATAAGCAACTTTTGACAGAAATTTATAGATTAAAACAAAAATATAAAAATAAGATCAGTATTAAAAGTGGAGACCCACTTTTTAACATACTAGATAAGGATAGACGAATCTTTGCAGAAAATAGGATTATGGTTTTTGGTGGTTGTGACATAGGTATTGCTACGTTAAGAATAGATCCGTGTGGAAATGTTACTGCGTGTCCCGCGCTACCAAATCTCATTCTTGGAAATATATTCAAACAAAATCCTAAAGAAATTTGGCAAAAGAATACGACACTAGAATTATTTAGATATAAAAGTCAATTACAAGGCAAGTGCGGTAATTGCAAATTTAAATATATCTGCGGCGGTTGCAGAGCAAGGGCGAATTCTAATAATAATATTTTGGGAGCAGACACTAAATGTTGGCTGAATGTAATAGAAACAGCTTAAAGAATTATATTATAAATTTAGAAGTTACTAATAAATGTAATCTTAATTGTTTCTTTTGCAGAGCCGAAGCAAATAAACATCTCGAAAATGAACTTACTAAAGAAAACATCTACGATCTTTTTAAAGATTTAAAAAAGATGGGTGTTAGTCACATATCTATTACGGGAGGCGAACCTTTGGTCAGAAAAGACTTACCAGAGATTATTGACATTGGTTCAAAAATGGGATTCAAGTTTTCGATATCTACTAATGGCACGCTAATTAAAACTGTTCCAATTAGTATGCTTAAAAAAATAAAACCAATTAGAATAAGTTTAGATGCTGCTCGCGCGGAATTACACAATAAAATGCGTGGTAGCAAAGATGCATTTAAAAAAACAATCGAGGGAGTGGAATATTTAGTATCGCATAATATTTTTCCACTATTACGTTTTACCGCGCATCGCGGCAATTCTATGGAAGTTTTGCCATTTATAAAATTAGCCTCTGGGTTAAAAATCAAAGTGATTAAAATTAACAGAATTATACCAATACTGGGGTGCGTTTTTAACGCAAAAGAGCAATTAACGCCAAAAGAATATAAAACTGTGCTAGTGCGCGCATCAAATGTTGCTAAAAAATATGGCATAGAGTTATCGTCTGATGATCCAATAACATTCAAATTATTTAAAAATGTCAAAAATTGCAAATTTGGCGGGTGTGCTGCTGGCATCGTGCACATACACATAAATTCCCGCGGTGAAATTTTTCCGTGCCAATATTTACCAATTCGGCTCGGTTCGATTCGTAAAGATAAAATTTATAATATTATTGAGAAAAAAGATATTCGTAATTTTTTTACGAACGTGAGGTTTAATATCCAAGGCAAATGCAGATCCTGCAGCTATAAAATGCTTTGTGGCGGGTGTAGGGCCGCAGCATTCAGTGTTAGAGAAAATTTGCTTGATGCTGATTCCATGTGCTTTAACTAAATATATGCGCGTAGATATTTTAATCAGTTGTTTTATCAAAGAGTGCAACTTATTGTTTAGTAGTATAATATAGCCATCTATAAATAAATTTTAATACTTAGTAATCATTTTGCTTGGTTTTTATGATAAAATTCGTGCGATCGCAATAATGCGCCGAACAAACCTTACGGGAAGAGATAATTGCCAAAACTCTTGCGTACGCGGGCAATTGTGTCTTCGGCTATTGCTCTGGGTTTTGTGACTTCACGAGTATTCCTCTCGGTACCAAGCCCATAGTCAAATCTGTCTGCAATCATTTTATCCATAAGCGGGATCGCGCTCCACACGCAAAAGGTTTCTAAGCCATACTACTTGATTAGTACTAAGTGCTGGCATGATTTCGAATATTTCCGGACCGCAGTTAAGTGTAGCAACGCGCTTTGCGCCTTCTGTAGTTAAAACTAAGCCAGGGTATTTTGCAGAGCTTATGCCTTTTGGATCTTCCAGCACTAATCTGTGAATTATATTTGTTAAACCCTCCCCCATTAAATTAGAAATTTCGCGGGTGTCAGACGAGTGTTTAAAATAATCCAAAACTGCGCCGCATCCCTTTGCCCTGATGCGAAATTCTAATTCCGCAGTCAGCGACCCTGACTGTACATGGTTTGCAGCATGAATTATTCCAAGATATTGTAAATACGCGTTCTTCAAATCCTGCAAAACATATCGGCGGGACGCCATTTTATTCCCCTGTCGAACTATTTATTGCTAATTTATACGTGTCAGTAAGACCATACTGCCTAATTAATTTTTCAACTTTTCTTAATGCAGGAGCATCTTTTTCTTTCAAAATATTAATTAGTGTTGCAACATCGCTCAGATCTTTCGCGCGGGTATTATCGCTTTTGTATGAAAATAGTTTGTTAGCTACAAAAATATCCGGAGATGGAACGTAAACCGCAATAGCATCGTTTTTGAATGCCGGCGTTTCATTTTCACCCATAGCAGCAAATATTCTGATTTCAAGATCTTTTTGGCTGTCCATGCCAGATATCCAGTCAAACAATTCTGCGTGAAAACCTTCTGCTAGTGGCATTTGCGCGCCCGTAGGTGTTATTCTAACATTTTCGTCAATCAAAACCTTAGCGTCTGGTGTAAAAATATCTATGTCGTTAGTTTTTCTTTCAATGCTGACGCCATAGCTGTCACACAATGCCTGCAATGCATAACCGCCAAGCACCATGCATTTAAGTGGTTTTTCAACAACATCATTTAATCGTATAGCTGCACTAAGCTTTTCTATCAATAAGGGTACGGCCTTAGAGTAGTGCAGGTTTGCCATTTTATTCCTCCAGCACTTTAATTTTTAATCTGTCTGCAATCTCCTTATATCTATTCCGGATTGTTACTTCTGTTACTGCAGTTGTGTCTGCCACCATTTTCTGTGTGATATGCTGGCCAGTTATCTGTGAAGCAATATAAATCGCAGCAGCAGCAAGCCCGAGCGGGCCTTTGCCATTGTCAAGGTTTAGCTTCTCTGCTTTCTTCAGGACTTCGACAGCCTTTGATTGGGTTTCTGAAGTTAACTTCAGGACTGCCCCAAATCTTGGAATGTAATCAATTGCAGATGTCGGGCCGAATTTGATTCCCAGCCTTCTTGCTACATGCTTGAATGCCTTTCCGAAATCTTTTTGGTCGACGCCAGTTAGATGGCATACTTCCTTGAATCCTTTTGGGACTCCGAAGTTCTTGCAGGCAAGGTAAATGCATCCAGCCATTACAGATTCAACAGTCCTTCCCCTGATTAGGTTTTTGTCAAGGGCCTTCCTGTATAATCTTGCAGATTCCTCTTCGACTGCGGCAGGTAGTTTTAAAATAGAAGTGAATCTTTTCAAGTCATCAAAAGCATATTTTAGGTTTCTTTCTGTCTTTGTGGCAGAGCGGAGGTCTTCCCTCTGCAGTTTCTTGTACCGTCTAAGAGAGCTTCCTGATAATTTAAGCATGTCTGCCTTTGAACCGATAACTGTTCTTATACCCATATCCGCCCTTGACATGGAAGTTGGAGCGCCTGCCCTTGCCTTGTTCGGCTCGTCTTCGGAATTAGTCCATTCTGCAGTTGTATCGACTGCATTATCCTCTACAACAGTTCCGCATTCCTTGCAAAGAGTTTCCCCTTTACGATGGTCTTCTAAAAAGCTTCCTGAATAACAATTTGGGCATTTCATTTTATTTTTCA
>Ga0209210_1003215_pt1 | contig 11249 bp, 14 predicted proteins | sample RifGroA1_FD_183991 | JGI IMG/M metagenome (GOLD analysis project Ga0209210, IMG submission 183991) | Contaminated groundwater microbial communities from Rifle, Colorado, USA - Rifle Groundwater A1 (SPAdes) (version 2) | ecosystem: Environmental > Aquatic > Deep subsurface > Groundwater >...
TCTTGTGCTGATTCGTAATCCAAAACTGTTTTCCTTTTTTCGCCTATTGCTGCTTCGAGTGCTGCGAATGGAGCCAGTATGCTTTCTGGAACATCAACGCCTGAGTGTATTACCGCATCATAAAACTTTGCATCTTTTTTAGCGCGCACATATCTGAGTTCGGCTTCTGTGCCTGGCACAGCTGGCTTGAAATTCGCTGCCGCCATGATTTCTTCATCAGTTTTGTATGTTAGGCCAAAACTATCATTGATGTAATCTACTAATGATGCAGGAATTGCCATCACACTTTCCAAATCAGAAACGCCAAGAGCCTGCAATTCCTGCTCCAGCGATTTAATGGCCTGTGCGGACCTTCTTACTGCATCTATGCGCAGCTCTTCGGGCGTCTTTACGGATTTCTCAAGCCCCGCAATTCTGCCTTCGAGTTCGTCTGCCCGCTGTTTTTCTCTAAGATAATTAGTGGCTAATCCCTTGTTTGCTTTATCTGCGCCCACGAGTTTTTTTTGCAGAGGTTCACATTGCTCGCGCGCTGAGTCCCTTTCCCGTACCACAAACTTAAGCTGCCCTTCAACCCTGCTCAACTCTGCCCTATATTCCTGTTCAGCATCTTCGCGCTGTTTTGACTCGTCAGATAGTAAATTGTAAAGAACCTCAATATCCATTTTTAGCGTTTCGTCCGTTTCAACAGCGGGCAGAACGTCTTGCCCTTCAACAATCTCTTCCAAGTGGCTTACGTCCAATGCTATACCTGTTGTTCTTGCATGGACTTGAGCTTTTCTCGAGATGGCATCGCAAAGCCGTTCCTTCTGACCATCATAACCATTTATAATTAGTGATTGCTGGTTGCGCTCCATTTTAACCATAATCCATCCGCCGAGAATTCTCCTTAGAAAATCTTGCAATGGGTGCTTCAGATAAGTCATCTGCTTAGGATCGGGATTCCCGGATACTGGAAGCAAGTAGCTTTTTCCCATGCCACCCCTACCACAGCATGTTTTTTAAATCTTACTGATTGGATTGGACATATGAAACTTGCAATCATCGGCTCAGGAATTGTCGGGCAGGCAACAGGAAGATACCTGCTGGAGCTTGGGCATGATGTGATTTTTGAAGATGTTTCAACGCAAACCCTTGCTAAGCTAAAAAAAGAACGCCTCGACACAACTACTTCTCTTGAAGACGCAATCGCACAGTCAGACGCTGCATTTATCTGTGTGCCAACACCAAATCATAATGGCGGAGAACAAAACTTAAGCTGTATAATAAGCGTTTCCAGAGGAGTAGGCGATGCCCTCCAATCACACAAAGGCTATTACACTGTAATTGTGAAAAGCACAGTCCTGCCAGGTACCACGAGGGATGTTGTAAAAACATTCCTTGAGAATGGGTACAAGAAAAAAGTTGGTAGGAGTATCGGCCTTTGCATGAATCCTGAATTCCTGACTTTCATACAAAGCACATGGAGCCTGAACAAAGCCATGGACAAGAAACCTCAGAATGAGCACAGCATTGTCATCGGCGAATATGATAAGAGAAGCGGAAATGTTTTAGAAAACATCTATGCCAGAGCAAAAGCACCGACATACAGAATGAGCCTGGAAGAAGCTGAATTCATGAAATACGCAAATAATTTTTTGCTTCCCGTAAAGATTTCCGCGTGGAACGAATTATTTTTAATCGCAAAAGCGCTAAAAGAAAAAGGCTTAATGGATATTGACACTGGTAAAATTGCGGAAATACTTTCGCGCGATCCAAGAATTGGTGTTTATGGCTCTGTCCATGGAAAAGCATACGGTGGACCATGCTTCTCAAAAGACCCGCAGGCCTTGCAGTCATTTGCCAGCTTGTTCAGAATTAAAGTGCCGGTACTCGACGGCGTAATAGATACTAATAATAAAATGAAAGATAAGTTCGGCACAAGAGAATAATCAATCACCTAAGTTTTTCTTGCGAGCGTTTAAACTCTCCGGATTCATCGCCGCCAGCTCTAATACTCGGGCGAACAACGGCGCAGGCAGATCCACCAGAATTACTTTTGCGAATTTTAGCTAATTCGAGCTGCCAGCGATTATCAAAGTTTAACGCATATATTTTAAGTTCATCTGCTGAAATGAGTTGTAATTCGTAAAGTGCCGGTAAAAGATCTTTTGGTCCGGCATTACTAAGCAAGCCGCCCAGCCCATCTTCGCGTAATTTTGATATTGCTTTGAGTCTGTCTTCACTATTTTTTATTCTGTTCTTTGGTTTTGGTGCCGCATCAAACAGGTAAAGAATTTGCCACAGCCGTTCAACAATATTATCTGCAGATTCGTTTTGAGCAAAATTACCATGCGGGATGGATTCGCCTCGCCCTAGTTTAAATTCGCGCAAAGGCGCGGCGAGAAATACATCTAAACAATTTTTTACAAGCGGAAGAGCTTCTTGCAATGTATACTTACAACGCTCTGCATCGCGCACATAGCTTACTGGTTTTGCACGCACATAGCTTTGCGGTTCTGGCAAACCGTAAGTTATAAAATTTTCTAACTCAAATGCTTTTATGTTGCGTGGCGTATCTTTTTTTCTAAACAAATCTCGCACGCCCATATTTATGCCCCTGTGTGTGCCATTTATAAACCTTCTGGGTTATATTTTTGCTAGTATGTTTTAGGTCACAATTGCTTTTAATTTCAAATTCATCAAACCACTGGCATAATCATATCTCGTTCATCTTTATTCAAAATGCGGCATACCTTGCTGCGCTTATTAAACTCTTGAACTTCTATTCTGCCGCGCGACAAAACAGATGCAGATATTATGATAGATCGCCCGGCTTCCTCTTTTAAAACCTCGTCACTCAAATCCGACGCTATTATAAAACCCTGCTCGCGCAGCGATTGCACGCGCTGTGTGAAAAATTGCATATTTGTTATTTTGCTAAAAACAATTGAACTGAGTGACTTGCCAATTGGCACAAACTGCGTTATGCAATATTCCATCTTGCCTTCGGATTCAACTACGTAAACTATTGCTGTCCTTTCATTTATGCGCGCAGTGTCGTAAATCATACCAAACACCGCACAATAAAACTTATAACTTGAACGCTTTGTGCATTCAAGGGATGGAAAATCTTCGCTAAGATTCCAGAGGAAAATCGAGTTTGATTTTCCTTGGCCAAGAAAAAAGCTGTAGCTTTTTTCTCTGGTTTCATAAAACTTCTATTGTATCGCATATAAATCAATTTAAAACAATTTTATTTATTAATTCTATGGAAAAGCTTGGCACAGTTATCGCAACAGAAGACTCACCGTCAGTTTCAGAATTTTCTTTTGTAATACATGGCAGCGGAGTGAAGCGCGGGCATCGCGGCGGCTATCTGAGTAAAAAAAGTGCAAGTTAAAGTTATGCGAGAACTACCAAAACCATAATTCACTTTTTTTCATCGCCTTATCTCTTGCATCATGCAGGTAATTTCTAACAGCTATATATAGGCGATGCTTGGTGCCATAATAACTGCTAGCTATGCCAGCAGATGCGGTTGCCATGCCCGCTATGGCCGTTTCTCGGGCGTGCCCGCCGTTTAACCAAAAATAACTGCCTGCTGTGCCCACTACAATGGCTAGTGACAATGAGACATAATGCCTATTCTGTGCTCGCCCGATTAGCTTAGTAATTTCCAACGATAATTTTTGTAAATCTATCTGCTGTTCGCGAATTTTTTCCACGACTGCCGCAATGGACACATTTCTGCCAATTGTATTTTGTTTAACTGTTTTTAGGCAGCTAACAACTACATCATCTATGCTCATTTTAAGCTTTTTTCTAAAACTGCATACTGTTTGGCCAATTTCAATACACTAGCCTCCAATCTCAACCTTTGCATTTAGGTTTTTATACGCGCCCGAAGCCAATTTTGTGCCTGAAATTGTTTATTTGCCGACGACGAGAGTTAAAACGCTTTTATCTTCTTGCGCCATAGGCATGCTGTGCAGAATATATTTAAAAGCCTTTTGGCACATTTAAAATTATTTCTTATTTTTTAGGTCCTTCATCGCCAGCTCAATAAAGTTCTGCACGGTTACGCCGAACTGCACCTTCGCTCGCGCCGCACCTTAAATATTTTTCATTTGGTAACTTTGGTATGCGCCGTACAAAAAACCAGTCGTACAAAACATTACCAGTCCGTGCGTGTAATAATCTATGAATTCCCTTGGCGGACCCGCGTAAAATACCATTAGCGCCTCTGTTACTATGAGGGATATGGCGCCAACGGTGCAAACGCGCCGGATAGAGCGCGGGTTTGTAATGCGTGTATCTTCTATAAGATATTTCCTAAACCAACTCTTTGGCTGTTCTCGTGCTAATTTTTTTTCTAAACTATCTCCGCCGCCCATAGGATTTTCCAAATTGTTTTAAAGAAATTGCCAGACTACTAAAGACGTTGGTTAACTTACGCTTATTTTTATAAACATAACTGCTGATTTTTTTAATTACCAAGATTTGTTTTTCTGTGAAACCCAAGTTTTTAATTTTTTTCAAATCAGAGTTAGATAATCTGTGTGGTTTTAATTTATTTATTTTTTTAGACAATATTAATATTTGTTTTGCTGCCTGTTTTGTATTAAAATCTACATCCCTATCACATACCGCAAGTTTTTGGCTATATGTTTTCGCTCGCGAGAGATTAGATTTTAACCTCGCAGACCAGTATGCATCATTTGCTAATTTAGAACGATTCAGATTTGTAGAAATCGCGCCTAACATGTTTGCTATTGCCACGGAATTGTTGATTATTTTACTTCGAGATTTAAAATTACTTAAATTTTTTCTTTGAAATGCTCTGCCGTGTCTGCGCGCGTTGATTTCTGGCGGATCGTCCATAACCTGTTTCATTACATCCAAAACTTCTGAAGCTTCGCCACTAATTAACCACGCACCAATTGCTATTTCTAGCGATAACACTAGCGTAGCTATGCCCTTTATTGAAAACCCAATAGTTTTAAGATCTTTTGCAAAATCCCACAAGCTTTTTCCACCGCCAATGCCAAAAATTAAACTAAATATGTCTGCAGCGGTTTTAACCGCCTTAACTTTGTTGTAAGTATCCATCGCATTTTTTTTGTAGTCCGGAACTCTAACATTAACGGAAATCTTTTCAGTTTCCAAATCAAACTTAAACCCAAATTCGTCAATCGTTTTTCCTGCCACAAAATATTCATAAACTTGATTTTCCTTTTTTATTTTAAACTCATCGCCAGATTTTTTATACCAAACCCAATCTCTTGGTCCCTTAATCAAAACCCAAGTCGCACCGTCTTCAGAAATAACGATTGTTTTCCATTTTGAGTCCAGCGGTTTTTCCAAACTTGCGCTTTTTATTTTTTTATTATCTTCAAACAAATTAAACCCGCCAAACGTTATGTGATTGTTTGACCTGTTGTTTAAATTTACTTTCAAAAAATACGGTTGGCCCCAATCTGCATTTATATAATTTTTCAAATCTTTTCCCGGCGAGCGTGTCGGGAAAATTTCTAAATTTATTTCCGGCGACACGCCGGGAAATTTTACTTTTGGTAGAGTAAATTCCAAATCTGCATCGCCAGATGCGGATGATGTTTTTTTCTGCGGCGCATTTGGTTTCCACGAACTTTCATCCAACCAACACTCTAAACGCGCAGAAAAATTTAATTTTACTTTTTCATCTTCGGAATAAAACTTTTGCAAATCAGTTTCAATTGTTAATTCGCCATCGTGTTCTTCAAATTTGTAAAAAATATCCGCGTCAGACCACAATTTTCTGGCAAACTCTATCCCATCTTTTTTCAAAACAAATAAAAAATTTGGAACGTCTTTTTTTGTTGTTGCTTCTTCATATTCAAACAAACTTTTTAAAACTATTTTTGATGTGCCGAAAGGCACATCAATTGACAAATTTTTATTGTAAATTTCAACCTTTGCATTTGGGTTTTTATATGCGCCTGAAGCCGATTTTGTGCCGGAGATTGTTTGTTTGCCAAGAATAAATGTTAAAATACTTTTGTCATCTTGCGCCATAGGCATGCTGTGCAGAATATATTTAAAAGCCTTTCCGTTGCATTAGTATTCTTGACTTCACAATTTCTTATAAATTCCAAAATGAAGACAATGTCATGCAAGAGCAACAAAAATTGGGCACAGTCATTGCAACGGAAGATTCTCCGTCAGTTTCAGAATTTTCTTTTGTAATACATGGCGGCAGCGTGAAGCGTGGCCAGTTCATCACAGTAAAAACAAATGAAGGCACAGCAATCGCCACCGTGCAGAATATTTTCAAAACAAACCGTTACTTTGAATCTGCAGGCTCTGTGCACGAATACAGCAAGTCCTCAGATATGTTTTCAGCATTTCCTGTGAAAGAGTGGGAATACACTGTTGCTGAAACGAAAATCCTTGGGACTTACACCAATGACGGCTCGCTTCAGCGTGCCAGCTTCCCGCCAAGCCCCGGCTCAGAAATTTACGAAGTTGAAACCAGCATGCTAAATAAATTCCTCGGCCTCGATCAGGAAAAAGGAATTGAACTCGGAGAAATTCAGCAGCACGAACTAAAAGCGAAATTCAACATGACAAAAATGCTGCAGAAACATCTTGCAGTCCTCGCGATGTCAGGCGCGGGAAAATCATATGCCGTTTCTGTCCTTGTTGAAGAATTATTATTGCGCCCGAACGAGCAGGGAAGGATTGCTGTCCTGATAATTGACAACCATGGCGAATATTCGAGTTTAATTTCAGACCCACTGTTAAAAGACAAAGTTGAAGTTATTGACGCATCTGAAATAAAAATCGGCGTGCCGAACATTTCAGCAAAAGTTTTTGCACAGCTCTGCCCATCAATGAGCGCGACACAGGTCCGCGAGCTGAACAATATAATGGATGGCTTGCGGGGAAGCGGCACATTTGACGTTGACAAAATAATTTCCGCAGTTGAGTCCGCTGAGATGAAGGAAAATGTTTCTGCGCCTTTGTTAGCGTGGATGCACGAAATAAAAGCAATGGATATTTTTGGGGAGGCAGACTACCCAAATTTTGATGGCTTGCTGAAACAAGGCTGTGCAACTATTTTGGATTTCAAAAATGTTTTGGATTTGCGCCAGAAGCAGATGATTGTCGCATACATTTCCAGAAAATTATTTAATCTGCGGAGAAAAAATTCCGCTCCGCCGTACTTGGAAATAATAGAAGAGGCGCATAACTTCTGCCCTGAAGGTTCAAAAGCAGAACACGCGCTGAGCAGAGGAATAATTGAAACCCTTGCAAGAGAGGGGAGAAAGTTTTACGCAAACATCTGCTTGATTTCCCAGAGGCCTGTCCAGCTGTCCACAACCGCGCTCTCGCAGTGTAACACCCAGATTATTTTGAGAGTGACAAACCCATACGATTTAGACCACATAAAAAAATCCGCAGAATCAATCACACAGCAGACGCTGGAAATAATTTCGAGCCTTAAAGTTGGTGAGGCACTTGTAATTGGCGAGGCAACAAATCATCCAGTGTTCGTAAAAATCAGAAAGAGGAGATCAAAAGAGAGCCACGGAGAAAAATTGGAAGACTATGCTATTAAGTTTGAGAAAGCAAATAAGAAATTGGCTGAGGGAAAAGATTTTATTTAAGCAGTTGCCCGCCGGTTGTTACCTGCTTGTACATACTGGGGCGGTATGACCCATCCAAATGCATAAATATTAACATCCGGCGTGCCTGGCAGGGTTACAAATTTGTCTGCTGCACGTTTTATTGGGCCCAATAACTCTAGACAGCGCGCGTCAATAAAAACAGAATCTTCCCAATCGCGCCCCATTAAAGTGACAACTGTCTTCGACAAACTATACCAGTGTGGCGGCTTAAATCGTATGTCTGCGAAATGCATACTGCCGTCGCCGAACGTAATCATTCGCCAATAAGATGAATAAAATCTGCCTTTGTCTGGTGGCAGAACAAATTCGTCAGCCAACAACTGGCCAAGATCTTTAACTGCTGCACCAATGTGCTCGCCCATAGCAGGGCCTGTTGGATTTGATATTTGGCGAGCACTACTTAAATCTAAGATTCTGACTTTGCCCATACTCTTATGACAAACTCAAACTTATTAAATCTTACCAATGCGAGAAATTTTAATTAATTATGTGACTGCCACATGGTATCTGTCATACGCGCCGACAGTAACTCTTCCTATGGCAGTATATGCTTTGTTTACTGCTGTTTCATCTGCTCCTTTTAATTTGGCAGTATAATTAAATGGCTCTGTGCAGCAAATTGCAACAAGAATACTGCTTGGAATGCCAAAAATTGTTTTTCTTGCAACTACTTGCTGTCCTTCCCTTCTCACTAAAACTGCCGTATTGGGAAAAACCGCCTTGGCAATTTCTTTGGCAACTGCGCTGGCAAATTCCATGCCGATAGTATCTTCGAGCGTGCCAGCCATAATAATATTCGGCCATGTAGGCTGTGCCTGCGGCTGTCCTGCTGGTTGCGTTGATGTCGCCATGGTTTTAGCCAAAACTTAAGCTTTAAATCTATTTCTATTGCACAACTTGAACCCGCCGCTCGGCGGGTTCGAGGAATGGAAACCAAAGAAAAACTTCGCAGAGTTTTTCTTGGCCAAGAGAATTGCTCGCAATTCTCTCTGGACGCGCAGCGCGTTTTCCATAAAATATATAAACTTGAAACGATCGTTAAAATCATGGCCAAACAAGTAACATTTTTATTCGCGATTCTAACTGCAATAGTTTTGATTTCCGGATGTGCAGGCCAGCCAGCACAAACAAGCCAAGGCGCAGTGCAGCAAACACAGCAGTCGCCGGCAGTGAACGCAGGCTTCCCGAGCGGATGGAGCATTGAGAGCAGCACAACTGAAACACTTGCGGTAATCGGCGCAACACAGACAACAACATGGTTCAAAAGAGGCGGCAGTGAATTTTTATCAGAAGCAAAATCAGTTTTCAGCAATCCTGCAGATGCAAAAACATTTTACGAACGGGCGCTGGCATCTGCATCAGGAACGCCTGAAACATTTTCAGCAGGCAACGCCGCGTTTGTAGTTTACTCAACGCCGAGTGGAGCACAACAACTCATGGCAGCAGGTTACAGCAGCGCAACATTTATCCAGATGTTTTACAAAAATACGCCGGACAGGACTTACAAATCCAAGAACCTGCCTGCTGAAAAAGAGATTCTGAAGAGCGCGATGAAAGGACAGTTGATTTGAACAGTTACTATTACATTTGCCACTTAACTTGTGGCCTGCCATTAAATTCGCTTGCTTTTTGCAATGCTTTATCCAAACTATCTAAAGTCATTTTTCTGGCAATCAATGCGACGCGCTCTTCTATCATATAATCCATAACAGACCTAAGCCTGCCTTTTCCTGCAAGTTCGATAATGTAAGGTGGCGCGCCATATTCCTTTAATCTGCCAACGAGCGCCTCGCGGGCCAGCTCTACGGGCGATGGCATTCGCGGAAGAGTGGCTTCTGCGGCTCCTATTTGCTTTGCTATGAAATAAACTATTTCTCCGCCATGCCCAAGCCTTGCGCGCCCATACTTATCGGGATATCTGCTTTGGCCTTCTGGTGTTAAAATAACGCTGGTAATTTCTTCTACTGGCCTGCCCGTTTTTGCGGCAAGCTCTTCTAATGTTAGATATTTGCCTGTAAGCGCGGTGTCAATAAGCTTCAAATTATCTGCTAGTGATTGTTCATCGCCCATGCGCCAGCAGTATGTGCTTGTTTTATAAACTTTATGCACCAGAGCCATGCGTAAGGTTTTTAGCTGGTTAAGTCCGCATATTGGCATGGCAAGGTCGTCCGAAGAAAAACAACAGCAAGTCCTCAGGATAAAATCACTGCAAAGCACAATCTTGGGTGAAACTAGTTTTCATAAGAGCCAAAATTTAGGCCTGCAGGCACGCGTAAACCTTTGCTGGGAACTAACAGAGCAGGTACAGCGCCTTATCGGCGCCAAGTCTCGCGCCCTTTGGCAGGATGGTGATGGCAGAACAACTACTAATACGATAACAAAAGAAAAATTACTGGCGCACTTGATTAATTACAGCATGGACAGCTATCTGAGGATGCTTTACTACGCGCTATTTCAGCAAGATGGCGATGAATCATACACCTACCCGAACAGCCATAAAAGCCAATGGATGTAAAAAAACTACTCTCTGATTCACTTGACAGCAAAAATAACAAGGGCAAACTTTTTAAATTGCAAGCACCTATCTAAAATGCGAAAACACTAGATACTGAACCATGTGTTCGCGTGTTCTAGAACCATCGCAACAGAAAACAATAGGTGAAAAAATGGGATGCGCTAGAAACTTCGGTTTCCGCTTATTCTATTTTTGAACCAAAATTGGAGACAAAAATGGGAAGACCAGAATTTAAAACCATAAAAGCAGAAGAAATAAAATTTGGGCGCAACTCCTTTATTGAAGTTGCCCGAAAAATAGCAGTGACTGAAGAAGGCGAAAACGAATTTGTAGGAATATCCAAGGGATTTTTCCAGCCTGACGGTGAAAAAAGATTTAGAGATTCTCTAAGCCTGCCAAAAGAACCAGACATACTGGCTCAGATAGCGAAGGCAATCGAGAATATTTAAATTAGTTTTAAGTTTATTTTTTTATTATTTTTTTAAAAAATTAAGCTGTCGAGCCTGCGAAGACAGCTTCGGCTCGCTCGAGCGGAGCTTTCCGCTCGGCTTCGGATTGGAAATGCAATAGGAAACATCTAAATAGGATTTTTAGTTTATTTTTTATTTTCTTTTTTAATTAATTTGCCTAATTGCACATAATCAGATGCTTGATAATAAGTATTACATTTTGAGATAGCAAAAGGCGTTACGTATCACAATGTTTATAAATGACATAATTATTAAAACAACATGGGAATCGCAGGCAACATTTCGCCACAACGGCTTCAGGAAATTCTAAGAGCCGGCCCGCCAGATAGCACACCTCCAGCAACAGCAACAAGTCTTTGGGATCTCGCACTGTTAGAACATCCCCGAGGATTCAGAAGTGCGGCGAGTACAATCAAACATCCAATTATTGTTAATCCTGAGCTCAGCGGTGGATACGCAGTAGGACGAACTGCCAGGTCTCACATAGGGTTAAGAGTTAGCGGTACGAAACCAGAATTATGGTTCTATAACATACATAATGGATTATCTGTTACAGTTTTAGTAGAAGACCGCGCGATAAGCATATCTGTACTTCCAGAAAATAAGCAAAAGGTT
>Ga0209210_1003218_pt1 | contig 11243 bp, 14 predicted proteins | sample RifGroA1_FD_183991 | JGI IMG/M metagenome (GOLD analysis project Ga0209210, IMG submission 183991) | Contaminated groundwater microbial communities from Rifle, Colorado, USA - Rifle Groundwater A1 (SPAdes) (version 2) | ecosystem: Environmental > Aquatic > Deep subsurface > Groundwater >...
TTTAGTTTTTTTTGATGGTTTGAGTTAATGACTTTCAATCGTGGAAATAATTGCTTCACAAAATTGTTTTGGAAATTTTATTTGAGTTCGTTAGATAATTGATTGGATTGTTTTAGAGTTGGTTGTTTTAGGAAATAGAGCTAACTAATTGTCTGGATGTGTGAACACCTTTTAGGAATTAACCTAGATATATTTAGATTGACTATAAAAAGATAAGAATGAAGAAATAATTGATTTTGTAAATAGATATTATTTCTTAGCTGTCTTCCATAACACATCAAAATATTTCTTGAATGATTGACTTAGTTGTTTACTTTTGGTTAGAGTAGCTACCATTGGTTCTGTCCACATCAAAACTGCAACATAATATCCGAAAATAGCAATAGTTGAAGGTTGAGATAATTCAGTTGGTAGAAATTTTATTTCATTCATTTTACTTTCGATAGGTTTGGCCCCACTTACATATAAGAGCTTTGCATGAATCTTATTTTTCTCACGTTCTACCATATATTGATCTATTTTTATTGGAAACCTTTTCTCCCATTCTTCTGAAGCGCCAATACTATATAAGGTCTGTTTTTCCCTTAAAATTAAAGATAAGATTGATTTGAAACCTTCTTTTCCTTCATAAACTTCCACAATGGGTTTATCTTCTTTCGTGTTTATTTTTGATTTTAATTGAGGAAGTAGATTCTTGGCTATGTTTTCTTTTTCTTGAATAAACTCTAGTAATTTTTCTGGATTGGCAATTTGATAGTATTTTACATTATTTTTAATGCTATAAGCTATAAGCCCTTTCTTTATTAGTCCATTTAAAGAATCATAGATATTTGTTCTATGTTCTTTAGTTATTTTAGCTAATTCTGTTGCTGTTGTTTCTTTAAAATTATACAATGCTAAATAAGCATCTGCTTCTCTTTCGGTTAAGCCTAGTTGTATTAATTCTTCTTTCATTGTTGTATATATAAACACAACATAGATTTAAAAAGATTACTATTTATTAAAATTTATGAGAAATAAAAGGATACGAGAAATAAAATGCAGGAAACCAGAATGCCTTCAAGGGCGTATGATAAGATTAGATGGAGACTTCCCTTACAAAAAAAAATTAGGTCGACTTATAGAAACTGGTTATGCCTTTTTGTCCCAAAATTACGATACTATACTAGAAATCATATATGATTTGTCTCCAGTAAATGCAAATGCATACCAAATTAACCATGGCAAGAATTCTGGAGTAGCTATACAATTTTATAGTTTAAATAAAAAGCAAATAAACCAATTTAAAAGAGAAATTTTAAAGAGAAAATATCCTACGACAATGAAGTCTAATCCCTTAACTCTCGAAGAAAGAGCAAAAATAAGAAGAGATAAAGAAGAATATCTTGGACGAGAGGCATATGAGTCAAGATTTCGTGAACAATTGAAAGAGGAGTATTGGGATAGGATATCAAGAGACAAATGGAATAATAGCGGAAATTTAGGACCATAAGAAAATTAAGGTTATCTGGAAGGTTTTTAGAGAAAAATTTTACGGCAGGTTATTCTTTTCCATTAAAAGGAAAAGCGTTTGAAGGTATTTTGAAAATCATATGGAAACCTTTATATACATGTATGTATACTTGTATATATGACTAAAGTTATATCAATTTCAGATGAGGCATATGAAAAGCTTAAGAGATTGAAAAATGAAAGATCTTTTTCAGAGATAATTGTAGAATTGTCGAGAAAAAAAAATGAAATTGATTTAATGAATTTTGTTGGTTCTATCAGTGAAAAAGAAGCAGATAAAATAAAAAAAAATATTTATACTGAAAGAAAAACACCATCTAGGAGATTTAGTTAATGGTATGCTTAGATTCTGATGTATTAATTAATTTTTTAAGAAAAGATGTTAAAACTATTCGTTTATTTGAAAACTTAAAACTAAGAAATGAAACATTATCAATTACTTCAATTAATTCATTTGAACTTATTAAAGGTATTCCAAAATCATCTCATATGAATCAAGCTCAAGTGTTTAAATTTTTAAATAACTTTAAAGTATATGATTTTAATTTTAATTCTTCTAAAAAAGCAGCAAGTATTTTTAATGATCTTAAATCAAGGGGAGAAATGATAGAACTTCCAGACATAATGATTGCTTCGATAGTTATGGCTAATAATGAAAGGTTAATTAGTGAAAATACAAGTCATTTTGAGAGAATTAATGAATTAAAGGTGAGTAATACTTAATTCATTTACTTCAACAATTCTTTCAAAATATCACTTGCGATTTTAAAATCAGCTCTCCTATTTGAGAGTTTCATTATCTCTCCCATTAAAAAGTTAAATGAATTTTTCTCTCCGGCTTTGTAATCTTGAACTGCCTTTGAATTTTTCTTAATGACTTCTTCAATTAATTTTGATAATTCTTTTTCGTTTGTAATTCTTTCAGAACCTTTTAATTCTGATTTTGGGGGGAATGATTTTGGAATGAATTTGTTTAATATTTGTTTTCCTTTAAGTTCTGTTATTTTTCCATTTTGAATTAATTCTAAAAGTTCTATAAAATGATTTATTTCTATTGTGACTTCATCGAGAGTTTTTTTATTGTAATTTAAAACTCTTAATAATTCTACATTAATCCAAGGTAAGGCAAATTCTGGTTTTATTTTTTTAATTACTTCTTCGAAGAATTCAACAAGTTCTAAATTTTTTGAAAGTGTTTCTGCGTGTTCTTTTGGTATTTTATGTTGAGTTATTAATTTTTTTAGTTTCGTTTCTGGAGATTCCGGAAGATTTGATTTTATTTTATTTACATCTTTTTCTTTTAATGAGATGATGGTTAAATCTGGATCTGAAATAAAACGATAATCTGCGTGAGATTCTTTTGACCTCATAGGTTCAGTTTTTTCTTTTTGTGGATTCCAGCGTCGGGTTTCCATTTTTTTTGGGCGCTCTTTTTTCTGTCGTATTAATTCAAATTCAATTACTTTTGCAATGTCTTTAATAGAATGAACGTTTTTTATTTCTGTTCTTTCACTAACACCTTCAATATTAACATTAACATCTGCTTTTATTCCGGCTTGCTTATTTATTGCTTTAATGTATGAGAGAGTTATGATTAATTTTTTTAACCAGTTAGTTACCTCTTCACTGGAAGTGAAATCTGGTTCTGTTACAATTTCAATTAAAGGTGAGCCTGAACGATTGTAATCTATACAACCTGTTTTTGGATCCCACGACGCTGGATCTTCTTCTAAGTGTAATTCTCTTATTCGAATTCCTAAAAATTTTCCATTTTCTCCGATAGGCACTGCATAAGTTCCAGATAAAGTTGTTTGATATCCCTTCGGTAAATCTGGCCAAGAATAATGTTTCCTTTGCCAAATTAATTTTTTCTTATCTTCAATAGTATTAACTTTTGTATTGAGCATTAGCGCTATTTGGATTGATTTTTTGAGAGCTTCTTTATTTGGAAGATTTGGTTTTGAACCGGGTTGGCCTGTGCAAATTGGACAAATTAAAGAGTTTTTTCTTTCGTTTTGAGAATTTAAACACGAACAGAATAATTTTTCTTTTGTGTCAAGATAACCATGAATTTCGAGTCCTATTTTTGTCATTCTTTGAAAAAGGAAGCAGAGTTTTTATATTTTAAGGATTAGTCATAATTTTTATAAAATGTTTTAGTACACCATTCAATATTATCTAAACCTGGAAAAAAGCCATGTACATCTAATAGTTGAGGAAGAGGATTTGTAAGTTCTCTTACTGTTTTATCATCTAATTCAATAATTTGATAGAATACTCCTCTTTTATTCAATAATTCTATAGCTAATTTTCCTTCTTCTTTGTTTTCTTTTTCAACATAAAGAACTGAAGGATGTGTTTGCATTTGAAAAATAATTTAAAATACTTTTTAAAGATTTAGATATTAATATTTTTAGATAAATTTAATAAATAGAATTCCTTTTAGATTTGTGTTTGCTGATTTTTTATTTCACAAATTGAACAAAAACATATAAATAGTAGTTTGTTTTAAATTGTTGACTTATTTATGAATGTTTTTGATAACAACTAGTAGGGGATATGATACGGAATGGATAGGATTATTAAGGAAAAAATCAGTGCTGACCACTTGCTTTATGTAAGTTTGAAATATACTAAGACTTCTGAAGTAATTATGAATCTTCTTTTAAGGTGGGCGATTATGATTGAATATGGTTTTGAAGCTATGTTGAAACATGCTAAAAAGAAAAAAATGATAAAATCAATTCCCACTTCTCCTAAACCGATGATGGATTTAATTCGTGAGGAATTCAAAAATGAAAAGGTCATTATTGAAACTTTAGATTTATATGAAATGTTCCGTAGGATTGAAACTTTGAAGAAAGAATCTGAAGGAGAATTTAGGAAAAATGTTGCGTTAAAAGTTAATTATAGGGGGGAAGTGATTAAAGTGAATCTTGAACTACTGAAAGATTATTCTGTAAAGTTAGAAAAGTTTATAAATTATTTAAAACAATTTCTTTCGTCTTAGATTTTAAATTACTAAGTTAATAATATGTCAAACTTCATTGTTGTTACATCTGGAAAAGGAGGAGTTGGGAAAACTACCACGGCGATTAATTTAGCAATCGCGATGAATTCTTTTGACGAGGATGTTACTTTGGTCGACGCTAATCTTACTACTCCTAATGTCGGTTTGCATTTGGGCGCGCCGGTTGTTCCTGTGACTTTGAATCATGTTTTGTCAGGGAAAGCTGATTTAATTGATAGTATTTATGAACATGAATCTGGGACAAAAATTATTCCTGCATCTTTATCAATTAAAGAATTGAAACAATTAAATGAAAGAGATTTGGTTACTATTGCTAAAGATTTAAGAAAAATTTCAGATACTGTAATTTTTGATTGTGCGGCAGGTCTTGGAAATGAGGCATTAACTACTATTTCTATTGCAGATGAGGTTATTATTGTTACAAATCCTGAAATGCCAGCAGTTACAGATGCTTTGAAGACAGCTAAAATTGCGGAAGAAATGAATAAGAATGTTTTGGGTGTTATCATTACTAAAGTTGAAGGTAGAAAATCGGAAATGTCTTTAGAGAGTATTTCTGAAATGCTTGAACTTCCAATTTTAGGAGTTGTTCCAAGAGACGATAAAGTTCAAACTGCGTTGGCGATGAGAAATGCGGTTTTATTGACGCATCCTAATTCTAAAGTTGCTCAGAGTTATATGGAAATTGCCGCGAAACTTTTAGATAAAGAACTTCCAAAGAAAAGGGGATTTTTTTCTAAGTTATTGGGTCTTTGATTAGTATAATAATTTTTAAAAAGCATTTAATTGTTTGAATTTTATGGTTGATTTAGATAAAAGTATGATTTTGAATGAGACTGGTGTAAAGGAGTTGTCTCGAGGTTTAGAGGAATCTGATGAAAATCTTGAAGATACTGTTCGAAATTTATTAGTTGAATCTTTGAATTTACCTAAGAGAAAAGTTGAAAAATTAATGGAAGAGAATTATTTGGCTAATTTGGAAGATGGTGATGCTGTTGCGAATGTTTATTTATATGGACTTAAGAAAGAAGGTCATAAGAATTTGATTTCTGAAGGAAAATTATATTTGCCAGTTCATGGTAAATCAGTTTTAACCATTGGGCGTTTGGGAGGAAATGATTTAGTTCCATTAATAGAAGAAGAAAGAGATACAAGCGTTTCTCGGAAACATGGGAGTGTCGAGGTTATTCGGGCAAATGAAGATGCGGGATTTTATATAGGTTATAGAGATGATTCAACTAACGGGAGCTTTTTTAATGATATTAGTAGATTTTCTAAGGGGAAAGTTACTTCTTTTGATAGTTTTTCTTTTGTTTCGTTTGGAAGTAATGTTTACAAGACTTTTGATGGGGAAGGCAATTTGAATAATACAAGACCGAGAAATTTTAGAATTGAATATAGTCTTACAAATTATGGAAGAACGATTGGAATTAATTCTTCGATTATAGGAAAGGACTAATTTTATAGAATAGTAATTTTTATAAAGCCTATTTAATGATTTTTCTTATGAGATATTTTGAGATTAAGATTGATGAATTTGATAAGACTGGAAGAATTATCTTAGTTAATGATTTTGGTTTTTGCAAAATTCCTAAACTTGAAGATTGGGCATATAGTGGTTCTGAAGAAGCATATAAAATTAATTTAGTTGGAGATACAGATGGAGGATTTGTTTATGATTTGGAAGCTACAGGGGTTAAATGTATTGATAAAAATGAAATTGGAGATAAAACTCCGACAATTTTATCTCTTCAAGTTAATGATAAAGGATATTTGAAAGTTATAGATTCTAGAGGAAGAGATGTTGAATCTTGTGAGATTTTAGAGAGTGAAGCAAGAAGAGTTAGAAGAGTGTATCAATAGTGTTAGTTAATTTTTTTCCCACTTTCACATTCTTCAGAAGTTGTTAAAAGAATTGGTTTGCCATCGTTATCTGCTGCTAAAAGCATTCCATTACTTTCAATACCACGTAATTTTCTCGATTCTAAGTTTGCAATAATAATTATTGTTTTCCCAATTAAATCTTCTTTTTCATAGAATTGTTTAATTCCTGCTGCGATTGTTCTTTTCTCTTTTCCTAATTCAAGAGTTAGCTTGTAGAGTTTGGTTGCATCTGGAATGTCTTCAACTTCTATAATTTTTGCTGTTTTCAAATCTAGTTTTGTAAAGTCTTCATAGGTTATTGTTTGTTTTTTTTCTGTCATTTTATTCTATTTTTTTGAAAAGGATTTCTCCTTTTTTTATTTTACTTATTTTCAAAGGTTGAGAAATATTTTTGTAAGTGATTTCAAATCCAAATTGTTTTGCTATTTTTTCAGAGGTTTCTGGAATGAAGGGGTAGAGTAAAATTGTGATTGCTTTTATGCTGTCTGCTAATTCATATAATATTTTTGTATCTTTTGTTTCCCAAGGCTTTTTTTCTTGAACATATTCATTGCATTTATCGACGAAAGAGAAAACTTCTTGAAGAGCTTTATCAATTTCATAATTCTCAAAATGTTTTTCTATTTTTTTCAAATTTAATTTTTTTATCAATTTATTTTCTATTTTAGTTAGAGGGTATTTTTCTGCGAGGCTTGAAACTCTTGAAATTAAATTTCCTAATTTATTTGCTAACTCGTTGTTGTGTCTTTCTTTTAGGATTTTTTCTGAGAAATCTGAATCTTCAAAAATGGTGTTTCTTAAGAGTGCATATCTTACCGTATCTGAAGAATATCTTTCTAAAAGTTCTAAAGGATCGATTGTGTTACCAATTGATTTGCTCATTTTTTTACCTTCTATATTTAAATAACCGTGGACAAGTAATTTTTCTGGAAGAGAATAATTTGCTGAAAGTAATATTGCTGGCCAGATAACACTATGGAACCAGTTTATTCCTTTACCAACTACATGAGTTTGTGCAGGCCAGTATTTTTCTTCTTTTTCTCCTAAGCCGGAAACATAATTTATTAGAGCGTCAATCCAGACCCAAATTTTAAATTTCTCATCATTTGGAAAACTAATTCCCCAATCAACATTTTTTCGGCTAATACAAATATCTGTTAATCCTTCCTCAACTCTGGTTAAAACCTCATTTGCTTTTGATTTAGGGATAACATATTTTGGAATTATCTTTAATAATTTTTTTTCATATTTGCTTAGTTTAAAGAAATATGCCTCTTCTTTTCGGTTTTCTGGAGCTTTATCATGTTCAGGACATTTTCCATTAATTAAGTCTTTTTCAGTATAGTATGTTTCACATCCTGTGCAGTATAATCCTTCATATTCTGATTTGTATATGTCTCCTTTATCAATTATTTTTTTCACAATTTTTTGAACTACCTTTGCGTGCTTGTCTGCAGAAGTTCTTACAAATTCATCGTGAGAAAGATTTAATTTATTACATAATTCAATAAATAGAGCTGTATTTTTATTTACAAATTCTTTTACAGATATTCCCTCTTTTTCTGCTGCTTGAACGTTTTTTTGAGCGTTTTCATCAACACCTGTTAGGAAAAAAACATCTTTTCCATTGAGACGATTCCATCTAGCGATAACATCTGTTATTGTTTTTTCAAATGCGTGTCCGACATGTGGGCGTGCATTAACATAATCTATTGCAGTTGTAATATAAAATTTTGTTGCCATAAATTATTCAGAAATGGTTAATTAATAAAATTATCTAATTTGAGGATTTGTTGATTGAGCTAATTGATATGGTAAACTTATTAGTAAATTGTTGAAATAAACTGAGGTTTCTTAATGATTGCGAGAGATTTAATTATTGGGCCAATTGATGAGGTAAAATTTTTAGTAATCCGATGCGAGTAAACTTGAGTTGCTTAATGTTTGAAGGTTGTTTAATTGAGAAAATTGTTTGGATAAATGTTTGAATGTTGTTAACCTAATTGTTCAGCAATATAATCTTCTAAGCTTAATTTTCCTTTGCGTTCGTATAAATTTGCATCTTTTCGTATTTTTCCATTATAGATTTCAGACCAATTTATTTCTCCTTTTCTTGTGTTGAATGTTAGGAGATTATACTCTAAATTAGAATCTTTTATTTTTCCCCGGAATTCTCTTAATTCATCAATCATTTGGAGATGTTCTAAAATCCGTGATTGATATGTTTCTATTTCTCTTTGGTAATTTATTATTAGAAAAAACCATTTTATCAATTCAGGGTTGTCTTCTGATTGTCGAATATTCCATCTTATGTGGGCTTCTTTTGGAATTGTCATTTTTTTAATTTTGATTTCTTGTTTATAATTATTTCGTTAGTTTTATTAACCAAATATTTTTTAGTTTAATGAAGAGATGGTAGACAAAAAACAAAAAGCTTTAGTGATTAGTAAGAGAGAAGGAGCGTTTGCGGCGGTTAATTCTGGAATTGTTCAGAATTTTATAATTCCTTTTGCTTTAGTATTACAAACAACTAATTTTTTAATTGGGATTTTGTCAAGTTTTGTTGGTCTTATTGGACCGATAGCCCAAATTTCTAATTCTCGTTTGATGGAACGTTACACTAGAAAGAAAATTGTTTTAGTTAGTGCGTTGATACAAATTCTTATTTTAATTCCAATTATTGTTTTAGGGATTTTATTTTATTTTGATATTTTCGTTGACGCTTTACCAATTTTATTAATCCTATTTTATAGTTTGTATGTTGCAATTGGCGCAGTTAACGCACCTATTTGGTTTTCATGGATGGGGGATTTAGTTCCTGAGAAATATCGAGGAGATTATTTTTCAAAACGTAATCGTTTAATTGGGACTGTTGCAATTGTTAGTATTCTTATTGGAGGATTTTTCCTTGATTTTTTCAAAACACAAGGACTTGTTTTATTCGGATTTGCAATTTTATTTTTTATTGCATTTATTGCAAGATTTATTTCTATTATAATGTTGTCAAAACAATATCACCCTAATTTTAAATTGAAAAAAGGGTATTATTTTTCTTTTTATGATTTTATTAAATATTCTCCTAAAAATAATTTTGGACGATTTGCAATTTTTGTTGGAGCGATGTATCTTGCTGTTGCCATTGCCTCACCATTTTTTACCGTTCACATGTTAAAAGAATTAGAATATAGTTACGCCTTATTTACCGTCGTTAATTTATCTGCATCTGTTTTTTCTTTAATGACTCTTTCTTTTTGGGGAAAATTTGCAGATAAGTATGGGAATCATTTAGTTTTGAAAATTTGTAGTTTTTTTATCCCTTTAGTTCCTCTGTTATGGATGCTTTCTCCTAATCCTTTTTATCTTATTCTTGTTCCATCTTTAATATCTGGGATTTTTTGGGGAGGTTTTAATCTTTCAGTTTCAAATTTTATTTATGATTCTACTAAATCTGAACATCGAGCTTTGTGTAATGCTTATACGTATGTGTTAATGGGATTCGGAGGATTTTTCGGCGGATTAATAGGAGCTGTAATTGTGAAATTTGTGCAAGTAGATTTTTTATCAAATATTTTTTTGTTTATATTTTTAATTTCAGGAATTGCAAGGTATCTTGTAGTTTTTATTTTCCTACCTTCATTTAAGGAAGTAAGAGCAACTAAGAGGCCTCCTCTTTTAATTAGAGAACTGAAACATCTTGGAAATATCGAATATGGAGCACATCATTTTAGAGATTCATTATTTCAAAATAGTTATTTATTTTATGGTCCTGTTCGACATGTTAGAAAACAATGAATATAATTTTGCTTGATTTTGATTAATTTATTAATTAATTTATTTTTATGTGACAATCTTTTTAAAGACGAAAGGTTTCAGTTTATAGAGGTAGATGGTAAAAATTTTAGATTTTTGGCAGAATTATTTTTTGTTTAGTGTTTTCTTAATTTTATTTTTTTTAATATTTTTATTTGATTCTTCACTTATAGGATTTGTAATTGGCGCTCCTGGAACTTTAAGCGCTTCAATTATTGTTGATGGAGATTGGGGAAATCCTTCATTTAATATGACTCGTTATTATTCCCCTTTACCGGTTTTTTTTGAAGGGTGGAATTCTACACCTCGAGGAGAAATTGTTGAATGGGCTTGGGACTTTGAAAGTGATGGAACAGAAGATTTCATTGGATTTAATGCAGGATATATTTACAATAATTCTGGAAATTACACTGCAACTTTAAGAGTTATGAATTATGTTGGAACTAATGCTACTGCAACTATTGGAATTGAGGTTTTAGAAAGAAATGGTTCTATTTATTATGTTGATTCTGTTATCGGGAATGATAGTTGTGATGGGCTGAATAGTATAGTGTTTAATGAAACTCAATGTCCATGGAAAACTGCCTCTAAGGCCTTTGTAAAAGTGAATACCACAGATTATATTCCTGGAGACCAGATATTATTTAATCGAGGACAAACTTTTGATTTTAATGAAACTGTGAATGCTCCGAGAGGACAAGGAATTTTATTTGCCGATTATGGTTCTGGAGATAAACCTATAATTAAAGCAGGTAATTTTAATGGACGCTGGTTTGATAAATCGGTTGGAAGTACCGCATTTGAAGATATTACTTTTAAAAATTTAGTTTTTAATGGAGCAAATTCTTCTGGTGGAGCAACAGGAGCGTTTATGTTTATTAATCCTGCTGAAGGGAATATTAAAAGTTTGTTGTTAGAAAGTGTTGATTTTCAAAATGCCAGTTCTTTTTTTGTTTTTAATGCAGATCCTCATTTGAATAAAACTTCAGATAATGTTTATTTTTCT
>Ga0209210_1003219_pt1 | contig 11243 bp, 9 predicted proteins | sample RifGroA1_FD_183991 | JGI IMG/M metagenome (GOLD analysis project Ga0209210, IMG submission 183991) | Contaminated groundwater microbial communities from Rifle, Colorado, USA - Rifle Groundwater A1 (SPAdes) (version 2) | ecosystem: Environmental > Aquatic > Deep subsurface > Groundwater >...
AGAAGCGATGTGCCCATAGAGGGAGCGGAAGCGGTAGATGCCCCCATAACCAACTTCTCGGAGCTGGAGGGCGTTCTGATGAACATTTCTCGCTGGATGTTCGGGATCTTGATGGCCTTGAGCATAGTGTTTATCTTGTACGCCGCATTTTTGTACATCATCTCCCAGGGAAATGAAGAACGCATCAAGACGGCTAAGACAATCTTGATCTACGCAGTTGTGGGATTGGTGGTAGCTGTTCTAGCAGGAGGAATAAACATGGTTATCCAAGACTTCATAGGGAACATGTAGGGTAAAGACAAAAGCTTTTTACAAAAGTCCCGCACTAAGCGGGATTTTTGTTTTTATTTATACAAAACGCAGTATTCAAAAAGTCAGGAAGCCCGGCTCCTTGTCCGCGTAAGTTACGCGGGGGAGCCGGGCTTCAGTCGAATGAACATGATTACCCCTCATCGCACGGGTACTCGGGGTTTTCCGTGAACCCTGAGTCCCACAGTACGACGATGAGATATCCCGCACCATCTACGACGCTGAAGTCGGGCCACTGGTCTGGGAACAGCACCTCGGGGCCTTCGCACACGAACGTGAACGGTGGTCCCCCAGCGCTGAACTTGATCGTCGCCCAAGACCCCCGGTCCTGAGGTACGATTTTCCAGGCGTCCCAACCTCCGCGGTCGGGCTTGAATATCTCGGTGGTACACCCCATGGAAAGGGGACCAACGAGATACTCAGTGACACCATTCCCCGGATATCTGGGTTCGATCTGGACTGGCTCAACGCAGTCCGACCTGAGTGTCGTCGGCGAGAAGAGGGCCAACTGGTTTGCCGACCCCTCCTCCCCACCGGTTGATGGCCAGTTCTCCGCCGCAGCGTCGAACCAGCGGTGGAACGGGGTCTCCGGATCCCTCACCATCGTGTAGACGGTGAAAGATCCGACGATCAGGATGAACAGAAACCACGCGATCCGACGCCACTTGCTCTTCGGGGCGGAGATCAACCCAGGCACGAGCATTGCGGTTGCCACCACGAGTGGCAGCAGCGCATCGTTTTCCTGGAAGTGAACTCCCCATCCCCAGAGCGCAAGTCCCGTTGGGGCGAGCAAGACGACGGCGATATTTCGGAACCCCTTGCGAAGATCCGAAACGACTTCGCCACCCACATCCTCGAGTCGATGTTCGAATCGACCGAGGAGGGCGAGTATCTCACTCTTACCCTTGCTGTCTGCGGGCTTGGTCTCCCCATCCTTTTCCTTGCGGAAGAGGCGGAGAGCCTTGGGCACTGAGTAGTCAATGCCCAGGATGACCAGGATCACCTTCGTGAATCCTAGCCACACCACCAGTACCGTTGCGATGTATCCGACTGCAGTCCACGCAGTCAGGGTGGCCGCATCGATGATCGTGGATCCGAGGACGTAGACGGCAACGAGGATGACCAACACAATGTAGGTCACCCACTGTCCCATCTTGGCGATGACGTCCGTAAGGTCATTGAGATCAAGCTTCGCGGACCCCAGGTGGAATCCGAGGAGCTTGTCAACGATCGCGTTGAACAGCCGCTTCATCTCGAACTCCTTCTGCTCAGGAGAAGCTGATCGTATCCGCGAGCGCGGAAGTGGTCGGCTATCTCCGCGGTTGTGAGTCCCTCATCCAGGAGGCGCCGTACCTCCTCAACAAGGGGCTTCCTGGTGTTGTCCGGCAGGGGTTTCCCCCTGATGATCCGCTTGACCCTGTCGAGTTCGGTTCCGGCCTCGATGGCCGCCCCTTGCTTGTCCGCCCAGGCGTCGATGATTGGCCACCACTCGACGCCAAGTCGGTTGAGGATCTTGATGAACTGCACGATGTTCTCGGCGATGTGGTCTTTCGTAATCATCCGAAAGATCGTGTAGACCTCATCCTTCTCAAAGGAGGAGAAGATCAAAATGAGGTTCGTGGCCCCCTGCTCGTAGTCCCACTCTTTCGGGTGGTCTTCCCGTGGGGGGATGAACGCGCTCATGGCCTGCGAGAGCTGATCTTCTCCCCCGGGCAGGGGATCGGTTCCGAGAATCGCCTCCGTGACGAACTCGTTTATCTTCTTGATGGCGTCTTTGCCATCAGGTTGTCCGATCATCTTTGGAATGACCAACGCGAGCTTGCCGGTGTAGTCCACCTTGGCGGGTCGTTCGGCTTGCTGAACCACACGCACTTGGGGTTCTCCGGGCCCTTTCTCCTCAGTCTCGTGCATGCGACCTCCAAGTCGCCGCATGATGGCTTTGATGAGATCCCAGACGGCTTCGTCGATCCAGCCGCCCAAGATCTTCGATTTCAGTAGGGTGTCTGTCAAGGTCATAATTGTCTCCAGTATGTAGGCGCCTTGGTGGCGCGATTGGGAAGGATCTGAATACCAAGGCGCTATCCTAGGCGTCCCCAGTAAACTTGGGCTATTCATACCATATTTTGTATACTTTGTCAAAGGGTACGTAATGGTTCAATAGCTTGGAATACCTTCTCCGGTATTGCAGGCTATATGCATGTCATATTCAAATAATCCACAGTTGCCTCGTGTCCGCATGGAGGCGGTGAAGCTGGTGCGCTCTGGTTGGTCGCAAAACAAGGTCGCACGGCATCTTGGATACACGCAGGGAGTTATCTCAAAATGGGTGCAGCGTGCCCCGCAGGACGGCAGGAAAACCATTCCCACAGAATCATCGCGGCCGCATCATCATCCGCAAGAGCTCCCGGATGATCTGGTCCAGAAAATCATTGAAGTGCGGAAACGCCACAACCGTTGCTCCGAGGTGGTCCATCAGGAACTCAAAAATGAAGGAGCGGCCGTGAGCCTATCGTCAGTCAAGCGCACTTTGAAGCGGCAGGGGTATCTCAAAGAGCGCTCTCCCTGGAAACGCTGGCACTCCACCTCCCCCCGTCCCTTTGCGGAGAATATGGGTGATCTGGTGCAAATTGACACAATTCACGTGCAGGTATCGAAGAACTTGAAATTGTATGTATATACGCTCATCGACCTTTTCTCGAGATTCGCATATGCCAAAGTCGCAATGCGTATCAATACGCATCAGAGTCTGCGATTCGTGGAAGAAGCGCAAAGATATGCGCCTTTCAAATTCGGGACGATTCAATCTGATTATGGACCAGAGTTCTCTTCCTGGTTCACGGAGCACGTGGGAGTCAGAGGCATAGCCCACCGGCATTCAAGGGTGCGCCAGTCAAACGACAATGCGCACATTGAGAGATTCAACCGGACTATTCAAGAAGAATGTCTGGACAAAGTGCGCAAGGACTTTTTCGCATACCAAAAGGCGATCAAAGACTATCTCGTCTACTACAACGGGAAACGGTTGCACCTGGGCATCGATCTTGTTCCTCCGCTTCAAAAAATCGTCGAAGGTATTCCAAGCTATTGACCAGAGAACGGTATCTAATATACTTAAGCTCTGTTACGTTCCATGTTTAACCCCTAACCGAAGAGTCTAATCTAGATAAATTTAGATACACCAAAAAACCTAGAAAACCTTTATCGGCACTACTTTGTGAATAAACCGGGGAGGAGTAATCACATATACCCGATTTTCTTGAGTAGAGGAGAGTGTTCCCATTCCCAAAGCTTCTTGGCCCCAAGGAATGCCTGGTAGTCATCTTGCCAGTAGGGGAACTCTTTGAGCTGGACGATGCCTTCGGTATCAGACCACTGATGAATACATTTTTTGTAATTCACGTTAGTCATGGGATAGGGAGGTCGGATCTTCTCTCTTCCTCCCTTGGTCCTCATAGTAGCTCCACAAACATAACAATGTTGATTTTGATCAACGCGTAAGATCCAACGAGTCTGCAAAGTTCGAAACTCCTCAAGTAGGGGAGGGTAATAAGCTGCAGTTTGAAGATTGTAGTCCCGATATATCCCTTGAGAGGTTTTAATGTCCATCACCCCGAACTTCCCTCCTATGAGCGCCATAGCGTCAACCGTTCCGGCATAACGATCATTGAAGTTCACCACTCTTCTTTCAACCCATTCCGAATCAACCTCAATACTGCTTTTCTCCAAAAAGTTTTGAAACGCTTTTATCGAAGGTTTTATATCCTCACCGTATTCGGGAGTCTTTCCAACCAAGATCGCTTCAATTGCTTCGTGTACCCTGGTGCCTTCATCGGCAGAGCGCTCCATGATCTCTTCAGCTGCAGCAAAGTTCTCAAGTTCGGCGTAGTAACGGTAAAGGGCGGGCTTGGCCTTAATATTCAAGATAGAGGTAACCCGGGGGTACCAAACCCCGTTTATCTCATATCCGTTTAATTCCTTAAATTTATCTGAGTTAGAATTATTCCACATCTTTACCTATAAAAGCTTTGTACAGGGCCATTTTAGAGCAAAAATACCCCTATATAGCCACAGCCATATTTTACCCATAGGGGAGAGGCCTAATCTATATATGACGCAAAAGCACCATTATGCGTCAGTTCTATAATCACTTAACCCTCCCTTCCCTCTTTGGTTAAGACCAAACTTTTCTCGTAAGAAACGCGTGCGTCCATCGCCAATTATACACTACTTCTTTAGAGATACTGAGCTGGGTTAAGAGTCACTCCAATGGGGACTAAACCGCTTGCCGGGGGTACGGAAAATAGCCCTCCCTGCTCTCTATTAGTGCTAGTGTGCCAACCCGCGCTTGGAGTGGCGTAAAGTCCAAAGTGAAGGTGAGGTCCCGTTGCAAATCCGGTGTTTCCTACATATCCGATTAAGCTTCCCTTCTTCACCGTATCCCCTGCTTTCGCGGTTGCGCCGGAGAGATGCGCATAGAGAGTGCTCAATCCATTACCGTGATCTATCAGCACATATCTTCCGTATTGATAGTAGAGACCGTTATAGTCAACCCTTACAACTGTTCCATCCGCCCCTGCCCTAACCTCTGTTCCGGTGGGTGCTCCGATATCCATACCGTTATGGGGCCTGCCTTTGTAAAAACGGCTGGAGTAAGCAGTCTCTCCGTAATTTTGAGTGATCACTCCGGTCTTCTGGCCACTTGAAGTAACTGGCCATGCCAAATATCCGGATTGGTGGGTGGGAACACTCGAACGGTCAAAGTTCTTTGAAAGTTGAGACTCTATATCCGAGATCTCGTCCAATAACGCTTGTTGTTGCGCCTCAAGATCGCCCAAAAGATTTTGGTACACCCCTTCCTGATTTTTGGTTTGGGTGAGTAGCTCTGCTTTCTGGCCTCTCTGGTCATCGAGAATTACCTTTCTACTTTCCAGATTTATAACTTCCACTTCCAATTGGGATTTTTTATCACTACTCACATCAATCGTGCCTTTCAGGTCCTCCTGTAGGTGCGAGAGATTCACCGCTTCCTTTGATATATTATCCTGAAGAGCTTTTAAGGCATTGAATTCAGCTAGTCCCTGCGCCAAGGTGTCACTTCCCAGGATGGACGTCAGGAATCCATACTTATCCCTTCTTTGAACTGTGCGTAGCAAGTCCGCTACCTGAGATTGTTTCCTTTGTACCTCCTCCCCTACCTCGTCAACTTTGTATCCCAGAGATTCTATTTCCAAAGTTAACTTTTCTATGTTCACTTCACTGGATTGGATACCTAAGGTTGCCTGTTTGATCCCAGTATCAATCTGACCAATAGCCCCTTGGAGAGTTTTGGCCGTCCCCTGAAGATTACTGATCTGTCCCTGGGTTTGCGCGATTTCTTCATTGATCTTTCCCACCTCTTTCTGTTTCGCCTCTATCTGCTCTTGGAGATCATCTTCTGACGTGGCAAAAACAAGACTAGGAAAAGTAAGGGTGAGAATCAGCATTAATATCCCTACTCCCCTTTTCATGGCAAGCTACTTAGTTAAAGCTCTATCTATGCGCGCGAGCGACTCTTCTTTCCCCAGCGCGGCCATAATTTCAAATGGGCTAGGTGAGTTTTTCTGACCGGAAAGCGCCACCCTCAAAGGCCATAGTATCTCTCCCCTACTCTCCCCGGAGATTGCTTCCAAAATCGTTTTCTCCAGTAGATCTGTTTTGAAATCCGTATCCGGAATAGCCTCCACGATCCCCCTAGCTTTCTCCAAACTTTCCTTGACTTGTCCTTTACTCATCTCCTTCCAGACCAAAAGGGCTGCTTCATATTGAGGCAACTCAAAGTAAAAGCGAACCAAGTCTTCCAATTCTCCAAAACGATTAATGCGCTCTTTCACCGAATTCATCATTGCTTCGTTCAACTCCCAGTTCTCTGGGATAAAATCCTTGGCAATCTTAGCGAAAACTTTATTATCCATCTGTTTGGTATACAGGTTGCTTAACCAATCCAACTTTTCTTGGTTGAATACTGCCCCGCTCTTTTGCACTTTCTCCAGTGAAAATTCACTAACAAGATTCTCTATGCTCAAAATCTCCCTGTCCCCTTCCGGATGCCAACCCAATAGACCAATAAAATTTATGAGCGCTTCCTTCACGTATCCCTTTTGGATGTATTCGCGCAAAGCGGTATCCGCGAATCTCTTCGACATCTTGCTGCGATCTAGATTCAAGATCATTGGCAGGTGAGCGAATTTAGGCTTTTCAAAACCCAAGGCATCCATCAACACGATCTGTCTGGGGGTATTAGAGATATGATCCTCTCCCCTGATCACGTGGGTTATCTCGCTCCAAATATCGTCGATCACCACTACAAAGTTATACAAAGGGGTGTCCAGGTCCCGCGCAATCACACTATCCCCCATCAACGCTCCCTCAAACGTTATCTCTCCTCGGATAATGTCCTTGAAGGATATCTTGGTCTCCGGCATCTTCAACCTGATAACGCACCCCTCTCCGGCATCCTTTTTCTTTTGCGCCTCCTGCTTTGAGAGGGTCCTGCAGGTTCCCGAATACCTCGGAGCCCTACCCTCGGCGAGCATACCCTCTTTTTCTGCTTGGAGTTTTTCTTTGGAACAGAAACAGTAATACGCTTTTTCTTCCTGTAGTAGTTGCTCCAGATATTTCTTATATATATCCCCCCGTTCACTCTGACGGGAGAACTCATCGTGGCCTAACCCCAGCCACTTCAAACCGAAAAGAATATCCTCTTCAAATTCCCCCTTGGAACGCTCCTTGTCCGTGTCTTCAATTCTTAAAATAAAGACTCCTCCGTTCCCACGGGCAAAAAGCCAGTTGAACAGAGCCGTTCTGGCGCTTCCGATATGTAATGGTCCGGTAGGAGAGGGCGCAAACCTTACCCTCACCTTCTTGCTATCTGGCATCAAATATATCTTAAGATGAGCCGGGCCAAATTTGAAGCGGCGTCACTTTTGTAGAAGGTTCTAGCAGCCTCCCCCATGGCGGCCAATTTCTCCGGATTTGCCAGTAGATTGGTCACATTGTCCAGGAAAATATGGGGTAAAAGGTTGTCCTGCTCCATTACGATCGCCGCTCCTGCCCTTTGATACTCTGCCGCATTAGCTCTTTGATGATCATTCGCCGCCCAGGGCAAGGGAATCAAGATAGAGGGTTTTCCAAAAGCAGCCAACTCAAATATCCCCGAACCGGATCTTGAAACCACCAAGTCTGCCCCTTGGTACGCTATGCGAATATCTTTTTCGAAATAGTCTATGGTCTTGTATCTTCTCTGTATCTCCTCCGGAAGTTTTTCAAGCGCCACTCCTGCCTCGCGCACCACGCCGTTGTAGTTTTCTTTTCCCGTTTGATGTAAAACCTGAACGGACTCTACCAACTCTGGCAAAACATCAAGAATAAAATCATTGATGCTTGTGGATCCTTGGGACCCTCCCAGCACAAGCAATAGCGGAGCGCTGGGGTTAAAGCCAAAATACCCCCTCCCCTTCTCTTTCGAGATAGGATCGGTCAGTAGATATTTTCTAACAGGATTGCCGGTGTAAATTACTTCTTTGCTCGTAAACTTTCCTACGGTTGATGTAAAAGAAATGGCTACTGTATCCGCGAACTTGCTCGTGATCTGGCTAGTAATACTGGGAGTAGCATCGGATTCATGCACGATAATGGGAATACGGTAAAATCGCGCCACTAGCACCACCGCCAACGACCCTGGGCCACCCTTGGAAAAAAGCACGTTGGGCATAAACCAATACATTTTCCAAAGTGCCTGTAACAGGCTCCAAATGAATTTAGGAACGTCTATGAGATTCCGCCAATCGAAGTAACGTCTCAACTTACTACTAGCCACTCTCTGCACCTTGATATTGTTCTCCCGAAGAAAATTCTTGAACGGCCCGTACGCGCCAAGATACCGAACTTCTAGATTCACCTGTTGATCTGCGGCCATGGCTTGGAGCTCAGACACCACCACTACCACTGGATATATGTGTCCGGCCGTCCCCCCTGCTGTTGTCAAAACTCTAAACTTTTTCATTAGCTGTTTCTTTGTACATTAAGCATTATGCCTACCATTGCCATAAATACCACGAGGGAGAAGTTCCCGTAGCTCACAAAGGGTAAGGGTACCCCGGTCGTGGGAATAGAACCTACGGTAGAGGCAATGTGAACAAGGGTCTGCGTGCCGATAGTCGCCGCAAACCCCGCCAAAACAAGCTTGCCAAATTTATCTTTGATCTTATCAGCCAACATGGCTCCCCTTATCACCAATCCGGTGTAGAGAAAGAGCACTACCATTGACCCCACAAACCCAAACTCCTCAGCAATAATCGCGAATATAGAATCCCCCATACGCTCGGGCAGAAAGTTTTTGGCTGTTGATTGCCCGTATCCCACTCCAAAGAGTCCCCCCGATCCTATAACCGTCAAAGCTTGATTGGTTTGATAACTCGATCCTTGTACATCAACGCTTGGATCCACAAACCCCCTAATGCGTTCCAACCTGTAGGGGGTGGAAAGAATGAAGGTAGTCACAAGCAACAATCCTCCCAAAGCGATCACTATCACAAACGGCCACCGAGCCCCCGAAGAGAAATATATGAGAAGAGACACAAAGCCAATGATAACGGCGGCGCTAGTTGAGTTTTGGAAAAGCAAAATCAGACAGATAAATCCCACCATCGAAACAAAGGGAATGAGACCTTCGGATAGGCTCTTTTCTCGAGTAGTTCTCCGTTCGCTGGATAACCACGCAGCCAAATACAAAACTATGGTTAACTTCAAAAGTTCCGACGGCTGCATAGTCAGAGGTCCCACCGCTATCCATCTTTGAGCTCCACCGGCTGTTATCCCCAAGGGAGAAAGCAGTAAAAGCAAAAGCCCGACGTTCACCAAGAGGATAGGGGTCGCTAGGGTTTTGTAGAGTCTGTAGTTGATAAAAAGTCCTCCCAGAAAAGCGAGGGCGCCTACCCCAAGGCCAAATATGATCTGGTCTTTAAGGTAAAAGAATGGATCGTCGTGGTTGATCTTCCCCAGATCTGACGAAGCTGATGCCAGAGCGGCCAATCCTACGCCCAGCAAAACCAAAAATATCGTGAGGGTAAAATAGTCTATTTTTCTAGCTGTTCCCCTTGCCATATTAATATTTGCTGCGTTTTAAAATCTCTCCCTCAAGACGTTTTTCTCCAAAAACCCTGCCTCTTAAAATCACTTCCTTGATTTCATAGTCTTCCTTGCCAAGCAACACTAAATCCGCAGGCGTTCCCTCTTCTATCAATCCCCTACCGGGAATCTTAAAATACTTGGCTGGGACTGAAGTAACCTTAGCAACTGCATCTTCTATAGACATCAAACCTTCTCCGATCACTGTTCTGAAATAGTGCGGAAAGGCATCGCGAGCCATTTCGTTGACCACCACTCCTCCTCCCATACGGGTTCCATCTAGATTAGCCGTCACGAAAACCGCATCCTCTGCGATAGCCCCCCGTAAGAGACTCTGACTTAAATTGTCTCTGGCAATGACAGCATGCAATTCGCTTATCTCTATCAAGTGAAACATTGCTTCAATGTAATCAACTCCCCAGTTGTTAGCTATATCAACCACGCTCTTTCCGGCCAGAAAATGGTGTTTGGGGGCACTGACCACCCACACGTTCCTGAAATCCATATCTTGCCAGTTTCTTTTCGCTGCTAATTTATACTTAGCCTCTTTCAATTTCTTCAAAGCTTCCTTGTTCTCCAAGCTCCTTAATGCTTTGGGTAAATATTCCCTAATGTGCACTTCAGTTACCGTGTGGGGTTGCAATACGAGACGGACATCTATTTTCTTCTCCAATGCATCCTTCACTAGATCAAGCGCTTCTCGGAATTCCTTCATGGAACCCTTAAGAGGTTCCAATCCCTCTACTACTATCTTGGCTCTGGTAAGTTTGGATATATTAATGATCTCCTTAATGGCCTTAACATACTCACCGCTTGGCGTATCCAACTTCACCAAAACCACTCCCCCACTTTGGGCCGTAAGCGCAGCCACTTCCTTGAGTTCTTTTGACCCACACCTTTCCAGATCGAAGGATATACCGAAAGCTCCTTCTTTGATCGCGTCTTTCAAAACTTTGTGAATGACATCGGCCTCTTTCTTTTCCAAACCCTTCCTGCCGCTAGTGACATCAAATCGTACTCCGCAATACCCAGCGAATGTTCCAAAGTTGATACCCAAGTTAAAGCGCTTAAGCTCTCCCAAGAATTCTTTTACGCTCCGCCAGTTTATATTGAACCCGCTACCATCCGACCAGCGGCGAACGGACTCCACATTTCCATATACCAAAGGCGCCAGTGAAAACCCGTGCTGGCCACCGATAATATTCAATACCCCTTGTCTCACGAATCCTTCTTGCTCCGGGTTATCAAAAAGGCTTAACGAACTGTCGGAACGAGCGTGAATATCAATAAAGCCGGGGGTAAGATAGTGCCCTAGACCCTCCATTACTTGATCTGCCTTTCTCCCTCTGATTTCTCCAATTGAAGAGACTAGCCCTCCCTGAATTAAAACATCCCCCTTGTATGGATCTTTGCCCGTACCATCAACTACCTGAACTCCCTTTATTAAAAGGCTCATGTAGGTAAATTATAAACCACAACCCGCTTTAACTCTAAGGAATATCTACAAAACCACTCTGTCTAAGAAAAATAGTACGAGCGCCAACCCTACCCCCATAATGGAAACGATCCAAAAGCGCATAGTGATCAAGCTCTCCGGCCAACCCAGAGCTTCAAAATGATGATGGATAGGGGTGGAAAGGAAAATTTTATGCCCGGTGAGCTTTTTACTGATCGTTTGGGCTATAACCGACAAAGATTCTAGAGCTGGGACAATGGCAAAAATAGGCAGTAAGAAGATGGTATTGGTGAGCATCGTAATGACCCCCATA